>WLWD01000949.1_pt1 | contig 23609 bp, 13 predicted proteins | sample 6712731 | NCBI WGS metagenome assembly WLWD01 (sample SAMN12718690, study PRJNA576275) | sponge metagenome | isolation source: marine sponge | host: Mycale hentscheli | place: New Zealand: South Island, Marlborough, Capsize Point | collected 2014-11-01 | reverse complement strand
AAGGATAAATCTAGCATATAGCCACATGTAAATAATGAAAGAACTAGTTGTGTACATACAAAAACTATGACTCTACAAGACACAATACATAATATACATACAATTTGCAAATTTGCAGGCCAGAAATTCTATAAGTTTGAACTGGGTGTCACACATTGTGTATTAGTGGCATGGACATGAGTGAATTTTGACGAGGCTTGTTCAGATTTACAATCTTGTATTCAACACATTGTACACTAATTTACAATTTTGTTTTAGTAGTCAATAGATAGGCACTTTGATTTATTATGTAGTATTTACTGTATCCACTAACTATCTTGGAGAATATCGAAAAGAGTAGAAAACTAGCACTTCCTTGTTGGTTAAGGGACAATACCCAAAATGAGAAAACTCAATAGAAGTAATTGTAGCTATAATTATGTATTTGTGTGTTAATTTAGAGACTGTGAATGCTAACAAATTTACATTAACTTCAAGAAATAACATTAATGGCTCTTTTTGTCCTGGAAAGATAATATTTAATTGCAATGGTCGAGAGGTTCCAGTTGTGTTTTATTGGTTTGTCAATGGAACTCAAATTGGTCCTTATATTTTTCGAGATGAGGATCTAATCTTCCCTCAAGTTATAACCCATACCCCTAATAATATTAGAGCAAATATTACTGATGCATCCAGAGTTGGTACTACTGCAATCAATTTGGAATCAGTTCTTGTTGGACATCTGGATAATATAAATGGAGCACACATTCAGTGTGGTGGTACTAATATAAGGAGTGACGCTTATATCATTTCCAATCATGGTAATTTTATTTGAAGTAAATACTTTAATCAAATAGGGGTGTTACCGGCCACAATGTGGCACAAAATGTAACATATTCAAGTTGAACGGAGCAGCATACTTTTATTTTATCCATTGCTAATGTTTCTAACACATGGTTTAATTACATTAGTTTATTTTACTCACTCTTCTTTCCTCTTTTTTCTCACAACTTTTCTTGACCCATCTGTCCACTTACTTTTCTAACTTCTTGACCAATGTCTATGCTTTACCAAAGCAGGGCTCAGTTTGACCAATACACATGCCAAACAATTGCATTACATGTCACACATCACTTATATCACTTGTAGTTCCAGGAATACCAATGGTTACTATATCTACACTATATGGAAATTCAGAGGTGTATATTGCAGCTGACTTAGAGAAACTTGTAAGTTTTATCAAGCAGTGCGTTGTTGTTGTTTTTACAAAGTGATAGTTGAATAAATTACACAATTTTGTTTGACTTCAATGGTTTGACAAGTTTAACGTTTATTTAGACTGCCAGTTTTTACATTATAGTTGTAAAACTAACATATTTAACATAATTAATATAACTACATGGAGTACTATTGCTGATATTTAGTAATTTCAAATCATTAATTATTTTTACTAGATGAAACACAAGATTTTGTCACTAGATAAAAATGGTGCGATAATATATATTATGACAATTAATTGTTTGAATTACATTAAGAAAAAATGTCAGAGTCTATCTATAATTTAATTGAATTCACAAAAACAAAGACCAACATTTTCCTTGACATTATTAAGAATTGTAATTAGCCTCATTTTGGTCAATTCTAAGATTTTTCTAAACAATTATAATAATGATATTGCATTGCATTTTGTTATTTTAATAAAGAATTTCAATTTCATTGGAAGAAAAATTTGCTGTAACATATGGGCTGAGATTCTACATATATATTGTTGCAGCTTTTGAGCTTTTTTATCCTCTACTTACCTCCATAATAAAAACACAGATTGATGCTAATTTATATCACATTTTAACTCGCAATAATTATAGTAAATACGATATTTTTATAAATAATAATGTTGTTGTGCAGTAAAAATAATCATTTACATTTATATATGTTTAATTTTTGGAATTGAAACCTAACTACTATTAATCATGTATTATGAATTTGGAGTGCTGTCAGCATAAAACTATTAATTACTTTATAAACTGAAAATATATAATGAATAGTGCACTTCTATCAATTTCTCAATTCTAGTTTGGGAAAGCAATTCTTGTATAATCTGTTGTATGTTTAGTATTCATATTGCTAGATGTTTTATTAATGCGATTATAGGTATCTCCATGTCCAGGATTAACCTATGAGTATGAAATAGTATTGAGGAACAATAAAACTGGATTAATTATTAACACTCAGAAGATACATTGCTCTAGTGAAATTTGCCGTGTAATATTTGGACAAGGTCAAGCAAATTGTACCTATTTTATTGAAGTTACTGCTATAGATACTATTCAAAATGTGAAAGGCATCACATTTGTATCTGAAGTTATAAGTAAGCCGACAATATTGTTACAAATGGTCCGTGAACCAGAGAGTTGGGTATCATCAAGAGGAATAATTAATCATACATATTTTTTTTAAGTACAACTTTAAGCCATTACTGAGATTTCTATAATATGCTACATAATAGCTAAAAATAGTAGAATTTTATGTATAGATAAATGGGTGGATAAATTGATCATTAAGTGGGTTAGTAAGTGCATGTGGATGTGTGAGTAAGGGGTCTTGTGGGCAGGTAAGTAGATGAGAGCTAAATAAAATATGACTCTTTTTTCTTGGGTAATGCAATAAATTAGATATCTGTTATAAAGAGATACTAATAACTACATTTTTTTTCACATACAATATATGTGTCTATTTCTCCAATCGCTTAATCATATTGAGTAACCTAATTAATTTTCTATTTGAGTTATCAATAGTTTCTAATAAAAAAATTAATGCTAATTATCTTTTTCACAAACATGGCTTTCATATACGAAAGAGCCATTGAGGGAAAAACATTGAAAAATTTTACAATGTTTAATCATGAGTATTATAATAAAATATAAAAACACTTTGTTTTAAAACCTTATATTGTTGTAGCAATAGAGAGTAGGGCAGATGTTACTACTGACACTGAAGAATATCTGGTATGTTTAATTATGTCTCTTGATATTGTTTGCTTCACTGTTTTTATAAAAAACAAAATACTAATTACTTGTACAGATTATGCTCAAAATGTACTTGAGGTTACATTTTTTATTTTAATAGGTGTCATTACCAAGAAAATATAAAGAGTATTCCACAATCATTGGCAGTGTGAGTGGAGGCTTCCTGGTGGTGCTTATTCTGGGCATTTCATTGGGAATATTGCTTGGAATAAAATATAGATACAGTATGAAGAAGAAGCTATCTAAAGAGAGTGTAGAATTTTCTACTACTTACTGTAAAGAACCTCAGTATGAAGAACTCGAACTGGATAAACCTGTCACAATGTCTGAAAATGTCTCATATGATGTTCTCAGGAAATAATTCGTTATTATATTACATTTTTGGTTGTTGTTTTTTATTTGTGAACACTGTGCACTATTATAAGATTATTACAAAATTATTAATTAAGTTGCTAGACATGACAGTACTAGTATGTTTCAGTTATGAAAAGAGTAGAATATCAGTTATCACATATTGAATTGACCATAAAGGCATTTCAACCATAAAACACTCATCAGTTGTTATTTTTCATTATAATTCATATGTATTGTACATTTCTATCATTTTGAGTGGTACTTAAGCATTTTGCTTGGTAAAGTTAAGCTCTTCTACAAAACATTGAATATAAATTAGATCCTATAGGACAATGTCAATATTACAATAAAATATTTGATTCTATACAGTTTCATCATTGGCTGCATATCCACTTACTGGTGGAAACGGTACAACACTTCATCATTTCACATTAAATTCAAGATTTAGAAAGAAGTCAACCTCAAAATATATATAATATATTGTATACATATATATTTATATATACAGTGGAACCTCTCTACAAAGGGACTCTGAAGAACAACTTGACTCTTAACAACAGCCAGCGTAAATGGAACACAGTGATCTACTACAATAAAAAATAAACTCTGAAAGCAGCCAAACTCTCTACAAGGGTCAAAACACTTGATATAATTATATACATTATTTATTTATGTACAATATTGCCTTATTTATACACAAACAGTTTTATTTTATTTATATCTTTTTACATTTTTGTTTCCTTTTCTTTGTGATCCCATTGGTAGTCTATAAAAGGACTGACCAGGGACAGTCAAGATTCTGACACCCTGACACTCTTTCTCTTTATAATTATTTGGATTAATTAAAATGATTTAAACTGAACAGAACAGGAAGAGAATTAGTTTAGCATTGTTAGGTGGACCTAGCCTAGTAACAGAGGGCCCGACAATATGAAACAAGTCAAGTTGACAATAGGATATGATGCTTTAACTATTTGATTGTCAAACACTGATAATCTTGAAACTAATAACCAGATGTATATGACAGTTAGCCATTTATATAGTAAAGGGTCTATTAAAACATGCCATGCTGTACGAGTTTTTCTTTTAACAACTGAAGTCAGAAACTGACAATAATAATTTTGTCACACAGAGCAATACTCTCGGGGTGCTAAACATTCTTCGCACGCATTATTCATGCACATGCCTTTACAAAAGTGCATATTCTTCATGGTATTGTGCTGTAGTTTACAGATGTCGTGTCAACATATAGTAGGGAAAAAATTTATAACTTGGGCTATGTATACAACTCCAAAAATACTATACATTCATCAGCAGACTGAAAGATTATAGAAACTGCTACAATAATAAATCTGGTAATGTTGGTCCTCATTATTTCAGTGCGGTCATTTTTGAGAGTATAACATGTGATAGTAAAATCAAACAAACTCTAGTTTAAGAAAATATATACATTGACACAAACTATCTTCCTCAGTAAACCTTTTTTTATTTCCATATGCTACAATAATAACCAGAAGATGTTTGGACCATCTTCCTGAATAAACATTACTTATTTCCATATGCTACAAAAATAACTAGAAGATGTTTTGACTTCTATTGGAAAAGCAATGGAATAAAGGAGTTGTTTGCAATAACTAAAAGTTTTGATATAGATTACTTTATATTAATTTTAATTCCTATTAATTACTATCAAGTATTGAAACATTAAAATAATTTTATCATATTTAGCAAATATGCCTATTATTTATGCATGTGTGATAAACAAATTTGCTCAGAGAAACATATTTCTAATAAATTCAGATATGATTACTTTAATATTTTGTACATTCTTGTTGCAAACACATGAATCTTCATGATGTGTATTTTCAGGAAAGTGATTAAATTGATTAGTGTTTTGGTGTAATATCTTGAAACTAATTCTTTATCAGAATCATTTATTATAATAGCTTACAAATTATGACTGTTTGGTTTTTGATATTTGTCATATTTTTACCAACACCATAATACAATTTAACAGGATTGAGTGAGAGTATTCAGAGAGTGTAATAAAAAAATATATTTGCTTAACTTTTCGTTCAATTGGTTCAAAAGAGATCGGGCGTGGCCCGCTATTTCGGGCTTACGGAAATCTTAATCATGTGACACAGATTCCGTTGTTTGTCGTACTTGGTGCGAGCTTTTTAACAAGTACCTATAGTTGACACCGGCAGGACTTACCATGAGATATAAATCGTTTACTATTTGTCTCAGTATATTCCACCTACTAGCAGCAGGTAATTACATTTATCTAGCGAAAGAAATAGTTCAGCCTAGCTAACTATATTAGGTATTGAAGGGGATCTCATTCTCCGAAGAAGCCCTGTTTGTCCCGGTGAAAATGTAGTCTATAGATGTAATGTAAGTGGAGCAGATCTAGTGACTTGGACCTGGACTTTATCTTCCACTATTGAAAGATACTCTGTTATACCTGGTTTCACTCCAATTGGAATCATGAATCAATCTATTCATAATATTCCAGTACAATTCAACCTAACAGATGTCGGTCCTCCATATACTAATATCATTGCTACTTTCTTTAACCCACAGCAGTTAAACGGCATTGTAATGAATTGTAATGGCCAATCACTCTTAATAGATATTCCACTATTAAACTGTAAGTTATCATTGAATTGGCTTAATTGTTCAAATTTAAATTTTGTTAAAGAGATAATTTGTAATAGGATATATAATAATAAAGTAACTAAGTTTATGAAAAAGTCAAATTCTTTCAAGTGAAATTTCTTTCAAGTGAAATTGCAAAATATTATTTTGGTGTAGTGTATTATATATTATTATACTTTATACATAAGTTAAAAGTGATACGACAAGATATACAACAAGCAAGATATACAACAAGCGGAGTTATTAATTTGAATGAGCAAGGCTAGTGAAAATATAGTCTGAGAATAAAATAGCTAGTTGTATTACACATGAGTGTGGCTTATTCTATGTCGAATGTCTTGACTGCAATAGTATGGTTGGTGAGATAGTTGCAGTAGCAGTAAAACTTTGGGACCTGGTAAGCTAGGTGGTTGCAAATAACTACTATGGTAACATCGAGAAATGTATGAGATATGTCATGAGATATGTCAAGGATCACATAAATGATGAGTCAAGTGTAATATGGATGAATAATTCACATGCAAGCTAATATATTTTCACAAGATAGAAAAGAGTGAATACAGTATAAAGAGTGAGAATAAATATCTTGCTATATCATCTTGACTAATTTAATAAGTAGTTAATTTTATGCTAGATATCTTCACTGTAGAAGTTTGTACCAGCATGGTGACTCAGCTAGTAAAGTTAATTATAACAGTTTGTGTCAGGGTTGGTAACTCAGCTAGTAAAGTTGACTATAGCTCAGCCTGTAAAGATGGCTGTTACACTCTGAATATTAGTTCATATAAGCTCCTCACATGCACATCCCCGTCTGATATATTAGGGGTAGTTTCATGACCCAGTTGGATAGAGAATTATAGTTGTAAAAAAACTTGGGATTGAGTAAGTTAGGCTGGTAGGTATTTTTTTCGGACAATGAGCTTGCGCAATTCAATGTGTGACAATACCAGTGTGATAGCATGAGTTGTCACACAGGTTACAGACCTTATAATAGTATGGTGAATACATCTAGCATAGAGTATTATAGATAATAGCACAAAACGTGCTATCTATGATTAATAGCACAAGTGTCAAGAGGAAAAGTTACAGGGCCAAATCAATTTAAAGCTGTCATTACACAAGTGCCATTGATCTGATTACCTAAGTTTTTTTTGTGCTTTCAATAATTGAATATTATATCCTGTAGTGAATTTTAGTCAATGAATCAATCCCATATTGATTCTTCCATTTTTCAAGCTTTACTTAACATTATTTAATAATGTTGCCCTGATATTTCACCTCATTATTGCTAAGTGGATATGGTACTGCTAGAATATGAACAGATTGCCGTGATCAATCAGATCATTATTTTAGTTTTCCATTGCCATGGTATATCAAAACAATACCACATTATTTTGTATTGAAAAATTATAATACATATACAGTATAAATAATATAATAGAGGACAACTTGAGATAATGTTGCACATAAATGCAAAAAAATGACTATTTTGGCAGTTAAATTGTGCAGAAATTTAATCATTTCTGTAATAATATGCAAAAATGCAATAGCTACAAACAAATATTTTGATATTGTTGCATTATGTATAAAAAAGTGAAATTTTACCTGAAGAAACATTGATGATATTATATTTTGTGGATATGTTAGTCTTTAATTGACAATAATAGCACATTATGGCTTAGTTAATTCATTTGCCATGTGATTAAATGGCATGATTATTACTAACAATTATTACTAGCATTTTTGAAAGTTTAACATAACTATCCAATAATATAGTATTTGACAGATACAGTATTAAGACATTTTTCGTAGTTATAACACCACTGTGTTATAGTACAAATCATAATTATTATTAATATTTTTATTATAGACAATTTATCAACACAATTGACAGTATTACTAAATGGAAGTGCTGTGTCCATATATCCTAATTATGAAGGTGATTGTATTACCTATCAGTTGTCAGCAACAAACTCTCGCATGGAGATCTCACTTCCCATAATACTACATGGTCCGGACACTGTTCACTTCTTTCACTGTCAGAATAACATTACCTTCACCATTGGTAAGATTTTGGAAGGAGTCATTTTTGCACATTGATATTTTTTTTTGTATATTTAGACTCGTGTATTTTTGACGATAGCATTGGAGATAAGAACTACACACTATTTTCTAATGAGACCTGGCTAATTACAAGAAGATGTGGTCAGATTCAGGTTACGTGTAATAGTGGAGTTTGGAGTGAAGATATCTCATGTCCAAAGTTAAACACAAATACTCTTGTTTTCAAAACACCAACTACACAACACACTTATAATGGTAAATTTATACATTTTAATAAGCACAAATGTTTGTAAGCATGGAAGGAAGACAGAAGATTGACAGGGTACTTTAAATTACCCATTTCTATGTTAATATTTAGGAGTTAGTAGGGCACTGTAATTCAGCACTATCACAATGTTATTGATCCTCCAATTGGTGTGGACATCACTCATTTACCCTCTCCAGCTATAACTGATGCTTGAGTTTTTACTGACACTTACTGCGTTAACAATGTATTATCCATATCATTTTTGTTAAAGATTTGTCTAGAATTAATTAATATTATTTCCACTGTACAGAACTGTAACATTGCATGATGGTCGTTATATTATTATTATTATTATTATTATTATTATTATTATTATTCTTACATCAATCTTGTTGTCAACAAGATTGATGTTTGAGAGAGCTTTTTTGTCTGACTTAAACCGAACAATCAAAAATTGAATTCTCTACATATCAACTTGTTTAAGCTGCTTTACTACATAACGAGTTGCATGAGCTAACTACTGATTCTTTTCATCTTTGTAATAGCTAGCTAGTGTATAGTAATACTGAGAGTTTGTACCCTAGGTGCTTCTTTATACAATATAACTGAGGCTTGTGTTATTTTAATAAAACTTTATTCGGAAAAAATTTTTCTTCTATATTTTCGATTTATTATCGATTTTAATTTTCTGAATGTGACGACACTTTACACATCATGTAATAATGATAATTACCGAACCGTTTGAAGCTCATGAATTATTCTTGAATACACACACTGTCGGTCGTCATCATCGGTCGTCATCGTTACTGACACCACACAAGTGTATTATCATATAGATTGAGGGGCCTCAAGATATTGTAATGATCAGAATTACAACTATACTTTCAATGGTATTTGGTACAAAAAATTTCTTTTTTAATAACTTTTTCCAGACACCCCGAGTAAGAAACCACACTGTTATGAATTTAGATACAAACATGAAAAATGTGAAATCTTACCAGATTGATTGTTATACATATATGACTTGTGATCGTCAAGTAGTTTTAAGAATGTTTTTTTTTGTCAGAGTAGTTTTTAAGAATGTATTTTCTTGTATGGAATATTTTTTAGAGAATCCAACTTCACGTGACAGCAATATGTACAGTTTAGAGTTAGTTATTGGAAGTGTTATTGGGAGTTTTGTGCTGGCACTCATTCTGGGACTAGTCCTGGGACTACTATTTGGAATCAAATTCACAAGAACTTATAATGTTAAACAAGTCAACTCATCAATGAACAAAATTGACTTAAATAAAGGTCCTCTGTATGAAGAAGTAGAAATAGACAAAAATGTTGAACTGACTCAAAATATTTCTTATGAAACTGTTAAGAACATGAAGTAATAGTTACATTTCACTTAAAGATAGTTAATTTATTTGTTTCACATTGAGTGCTTACATTCTTCACTGTTTTTCCCATTATTGCAAAGTATAATACATTGTGATTTTCCACATGATGAGGTTAAATGCATAACACATAGCTGAAATAATTGGAAAAACGTGGCACATATATTTAATAATTGTATAATTATAGGACATAGATTAAGCAGTGTTGTTCTTTCAAAATTATAATAAAGCTATTGGACTCATTTGTATTGTCCATAATGTTAGCCTCAATTTATTAAAAGCGATTTTAATGAAAAAACTCTTATCACACTTAAGAATACAAGTAGCTGTTTTTGTTCCATAAAATTTGTTGTCAAAATGTAAATATTTGCTTATCTAGGTTATGTAAACATGCAATGATGCAGCTGTGCTGGCATGAATATTAATTGCAAGGGTTTAAATTACAACTAGAGTTGTGTTACTGTGGATTACAACTTTCTCATTTGTAGAACCACAAACTCTTCATGTTTACTACACTCATTATTTGAAACCACATATTTCTGGTACATTTGGTTAAGCTTATTCATTATTGTCTTAATTAACCTCAATCTGTTACTACGCCTCATGAAGTGTTTACCTGTTCATCAGGAGATGCTGTCTGGACACCCCGCTTTGAGTTCATAACTTGCACACCAATACATAATAATCCCAATGAGCATTTATTATTTATAGCTCAGATCCTCTAGCTAGTTTCTTCATATAAAATATCTTTTAGTAAACGACTAACATGGAGACAGTATGAGTCTTTAAACTGGGGTGTCCAGACAGCGCCTCCTATTAAACACAAAAACTAAATTCTCCGAACTCCCCATTTTTTAACAGTAGGAACCAGAAGAGAACTCATCACTGTGATGTTATAAGGTACAACATCAGTTGTATATATAATATAATTTATGTTAATGAAGTTCAAGACGAAGGACCTAATTTACTTCCAACAAAAATCGATGCATCATGAGGGATGCTCTGCTTATTTTGATCAGTTAAATCAAGTGCTATCAATCATTACTTAATTTCATATGCTTCTTTTATTTTGTTGTTTAAAAAAAATGATGTTCACTACTTCCTAGTAGAAATCATTTGCTGGACCTAAGCAATATGCGTTCATTGTTTTGAACATTGGTGTATACTGTTGGCTCTACTTTGTATGGGCAGTTACACCTGAAAGTGTGTGTAGGTGTGTGTGTTGTTGATGTGAATGTATCACTTGACACTATACATTGCTTCAATATCATATTGATTATTACAAAATTACTTTTTGTTAATTAAAATATTAGATAGCAATATAAAAATGTCTTAAAATGTTTTCACTAATTTTAGATTTATAGTTTGTGTAATAGCTGTCAGTTTTGTTCAAACAATTGTATTTTATTATTATTGTTATAACTAAGCATGTTTCAAGTTAAGTGTAGTGTGTTATTCAGATACATTATTCTTCAATCACATTAATTAAGCATTGAGCCAATACATTCCTGTCAAGAAAAAACGCAGAATAATTGAATAAATATAATTACTCTCTTTTAGGTAATAACAACTTCTGACATCTGTAAAACTGTCCAAGAACGATGACACTCAAGTCAGTACTTTTTAAACAATTTCTGGAAAAGCTAAATAAGTTCAAATTCATTCATTGACTTTCTTTAGTTAGATCAAAACATTTATTTTATTTATGTATATTGTGATTAAATCAAGTTTATAAATTTTGATTAACATTTACAGAAAGTTACCAATGCTGTTGTCGACTATCTGTAAGAAGTTTTCATCTACAAGAGTACACCCGAGAAAGCATGTCTTTGTTAACTATAATTTACATCGTAGTTTATAATGGGAAAATACAATACGAAGTGTTTGTTCTATGATTTATATTTGAACATCTCATGTCAACAAAATGCTACACTTGTTTAGCTTATGTTCATTCTGGTGAATGCTATAACTGTAATAACTAAATAATAGGTAATGGTAATCATAATTTTTCAAGTCAATTACTGATAATGTATGTGACCACTATAATACTATAAAGTATGTTTGGTACATGTAATAAGACAGCTAATGCTTGAAAGATATCTGAGTTGCTCAGGGGATCGATGTTGCAGTATACACTTGCCTTGTTCATCAAATAAACTACAATATCGTTGCATCGCCATAATGAAAAAAAAAAAAAAAAAGAAAAGAAAAAAGAAAAGAAAAAACAAACTAAACAATTAAAAACAAAAGCACAACAAAAACAACTTTGGTATTTGAGCAAATTACATTAAATAATGCTGTGTGGGATTGGTAAAAATCTATAACATCTTTTTGCAGTTAGCTAGTTGTAGTATGTGAATGTAGCTAAAACATTTTTTGAATGGTATCAGTTATTTTTGTGCCAATAATAGTATATTAAATGTATTGTAGTCAATGGATAGCCATTGTCCTTCGTTACATTTGAGATGTCTTACTCTTTTATCATTCAGTCAAGAACATTCAATGTCACTTGTACATTACAGAATGACTTTTAGTTAAAGATATAGTCATACAAAGTAATTTTTAAGATAAATGCATTTGGATGGACACAAACTACACTATATACTATGAGAGTTTATCAACAAGTATAGCTAGCTACCAGTTTTATAGGACTCCCGGTGAAATTGAAATTTGAAGTTATTGATTTTGTTATAATTTTAGTTTAATTAATAACATGTACTCCTTACACTGTTCATATAAGTAACAATAATTTTAACAATTAAAGAGGAATATTTTTATCAAGGTATATATCTTCATAGAGAGTATTCAAGTTCACATTGTTTTTTGAGATGTCCTTATTTTTTTGGGACAATTTGTTCTTTATTATTGTTCTAGTATACTGGACTCCACAAATTAGTCCCAGCAGGATGCCCAGTGTGAGTGCCACAACAAAAGTTCCTATCACACTTCCAATAATAATTGGTCCATCACGTTGGAATTCTTGAGGAAATAAAGTCTAAGATCACAACTACATTGTATAACAATTAATTCTATGACAATTAATTCTAGAATGTATCTATCCTAAGTATTTATGATTGTATTATTACAATAATATTAGTAACGTACGCTGCACTCTTCCAAACTTGTTGTAGTCAAACTTGTTGTAGCCAGTAATTCTTTTGACTCTAATATACAATATACGCCAACAATTTTTAAATATTTATATTGCTACTTAACTAGTGATGATTTCTTAGTTTATAGTAACGAAGAATAAATGTACTAGATTATTATTTATAATTATATACATTACGTTTTTGTTGCAAGATATAAACATTACAAAAGCCTTTAAGGAAAACAACTTTAATAGCTTCAAAAAATAAGTAAATACTACATGAATCACAATACCATTGAGATGAGAATATAGCTACTTAAAAGCGAGAGGAAAAAAATGAACAAAATAAACTGAATTATTCCTCAACTAAACAAAGAAATCGGCAATTAAGTAAGGTATTCACTGATTGAATTAATAAGTCTTTTTACATGGCCCTCATGAACAATGAGATCACCTGTACTAATACTTGGAGTATTTCTTGTTGTCACTGGATTAGCTGCAGTTGGACTAGCCGCAGTATACTCCTGACAACTGATATCTTCACTCCAACTCCCATTAGAACATGTCACTTGTACTTGTGGAGGATTGCATCTCTGGGAAATAATCCAAGTCCCATTAAAATGGAGAGTGTAGTTTCTGTCTTCAATATTATCGTTGAATATACAATTACCTGTACATAACAATGAATATTCACATTTTGCTATAACCTATCATTGAAGTTTAGATGCACATCAAATGTCTCTGTTTATATTATTGCTAAAGCAAGTTTATAAAGTTTACATTTTTAACAATCCATTTGTTGTTTCCAGTATAGTTACAACCATTACTCCAGCAGTAGCAAATTACCTATTGTAAAAGTTAGGTTGTTCTGACAATGAAAGAAGTGAATTGTATAGGAATCATTCAGTAGTATTGGTCCAGACACTGCCATTCTTTCAGATCCTATTTGGTAGAAAACACTGCCTAGATCTCCTTCCACACTAGGATATACTGACACTCCTCCATTTTGAGATACTGTCAGTGTTTTTGGTAACAGATCTACACCAAATAGTGCACTTCATTATTATTATTTTGTATTCATTTATGGTTGCATTTTACCCAACATACATTACAAAAATTTCAGAGTGAGCATCCACTTATAACTTAGTATCATTTAGCTAGTATTGGCATGTAGTGGGAGTTGGAGTGAAGATATCAGTTGTCAGGAGTATACTGCAGCTAGTCCAACTGCGGCTAATCCAGTGATAACAAGAAATAGTCCCAGTATCAATATTATCGTTGAATATACAATTACCTGTACATAACAATGACTATTCACACTTTTGCTATAACCTATATTGAAGTTTAGATGCACATCAAATGTCTCTGTTTATATTGCTAAAGCAAGTTTATAAAGTTTACATTTTAAACAATCCCATTTTTGTTTCCAGTATAGTTACAACAATTACTCCAGCAGTAGTAAATTGTATAGGAATCATTCAGTAGTATTGGTCCAGATACTGCCATTTTTTCAAAACCTATTTGGTAGAAAACACTGCTGCTATCTCCTTCCACATTAGGATACACTGACTCTCCTCCATTTTGAGATACTGTCAGTGTTTTTGGTAACAGATCCACACCAAACAGTGCATTTCATTATTATTATTTTGTATTCATTTATGGTTGCATTTTACCCAACATACATTACAAAAATTTCAGAGTGAGCATCCACTTATAACTTAGTATCATTTAGCTAGTATTGGCATGTATACTGTTCTGATATCTTATACATGTATTCATAGAAATACTACAGCATGTGAGCATGTTCTAATAAGAAGTCCTACATACAAGTTGATACAAACACTTACTAATAAACCTGATGTTTTATATGAAGCAAAACTGTTTCGTTCATTACAAAGTGTGGTCATTGGACTTTCAAACTATCCAATATATTCTAGGACCTATCTGAGATAGTCAGTCTATAAGAGGAACAACTAAGCTTCCATTGTATAAAATGGGGAACAGCCATCCCCTCCCCCACCCCAACCCATACTATGGGTATGTCCCTGCTATTACTTGTTTTACGAGTATACCAGTTTTACCAGCATACATGGTAATTTCTTCTATAGTGTGTCAAGTTTTCTGGAGATCAATGAGTGTATTGCTTAGATTAAGCACTACACTAGTTTTACCACCAAAATTCTTAGCACAATGTTTATGTTAAAGAATATGTCTTCATTGCACAAAAAGAATTTAATAGCTCTGCCGTCACTAGTCTAGAAATACTACCTAATAGTTTACTATTCTATTTTCCAAGAACAAGTTTAGTGGGTACAGTTAAGATAACATAATAGACAAAGAATATTTGTGAGAGGCTCTAGCTACTCAATGGTGCAATGACTGCTCTCGATATAGTGAACTCTATCTTGAAATGACGCACTCATACAATTCTTAATGCCTGCCACTAGCTAGCTAAGTTTCTGGATAGGTACAAAGACTAGAACTAAGGCTTACATCTTACATATTATCTGGTATTATTTGATACCAGGAGAACTACTGGTAGAGAAAGCTACTTGTCCTGGTGAAGAAGCCATGTACAGACGTACCGTAAGTGGAGGAGTGTTAGAATGGCAGTGGACCCCTGTAGGAAGACAAAGGGAAGAATATACTGTCTGCTCACTTCTCCAACTACAATCAAGAATCTCAACTCTATTGATTGGAGATATTGCTGAAGTTATCTTCAATGTTACTTAATTTAGTTCATCCACCATTAGTGTTGCAGCTACAGTTAGTAATCCAGAACTCTTAAATGGAACTGCTATGTCTTGTGGTGGGCAATCTCTTATCATAGAAGTTCCAGGATGAAGTAAGTTATCGTTAGTAGTGCAACTTAAGTTAACTTTGTAGCTTATCATGAGGTGATTATGTTATTACAGGTCTTGTGCCTACTGCATTGAATGTTTTCAGAGGATCAAGTAATACTAGTGAACTGATTATTCAGCCACTTATTGATGAAAATGCCAGAACTATTTTCTACCAAATATCAACTTCAAATACTTTTACAACATGGACAAGTCCTATAACACTAACTGCTCCTAACAATAAAGTATTTATTCAGTGCCAGTATAATAGTACTATCAATTTAGGTAAGAGTGAAATGAGTGGATAAATTCTATATACATTGTTTTTGCTTATATTATTTCAGAATGAATTTCACTTATGTAATGCATGTATATTTTGGAAATATTTATTGGTAGTAAGGTACATGTATTGTGAATGACAATAATGAAGATACAACTACACTCTCTATTCCAATGGAACATGGATAATTTCACGAGATTGTCGTCCTTCCAAAATACCAGTGATCTGTGAGGATGAAGGAGTATGGAGTGAGAATATAGATTGTATAGAATCTACAACTTTATTAACTAATTCAGGTACAGTGAATCAGATGTAGAATACGAATAAGATAAGTTTATGTTTCATTAATAATATAGAAGCACTTAAGAAAACATCAACATTTTGACTTTTTGAGGAAGTTATCTTCAGGGGTCAACTGAGGTCGAAAGGAGAGATTGTAAGAGAGGTGTTTAGAAGGTTTCAGCCATTGCTGAACATGCTTGGCAGCAGCATCACCCCATCAAATGGGAAGAGGTAAGAGTTGTACACAGAGCCAGTAAAAATCGTGAGTTGAAGATCAAGGAAGCTCTACACATACAGATGACACCTGAAAACAACAAGTTTAACAGAGACTTAGTTTTAGAGCTTCCAGGATGCTGGCTGTCCATGCTGCCAGCATATCACCTTCCAGGATATAATAAACAGTAAGCGTACCCTCCAGAATCTTGTGGGTTTACATTGTGTTATTATATCACCACGGAGAGTTCGACCTCAGTTGACCCCTGAAGAGGACTTCGGCAAGAAGTCGAAACGTCAGGTTTTTGCTATTATTATAATTATATTATAAATAATATTTCGCTACTTGTATTTTTGAATTGTTTGTGTTATGAATGTTATTTTTCAGAATTTCAGAATGTGACAGTTACTACAAATGCTGAAATATACCAAGTATGTTTGAGATTAATATTGAGAATATGAACTAAGTATAATTCTAAGTAATGTTAATTATAAACTGTTTATAGATGCAGTTTCCTCAACAATGTCCCTCTTCATGCTACATGAATATGTACAGTTTAGAGTTAGTTATTGGAAGTGTTATTGGGAGTTTTGTGCTGGCACTCCTTCTGGGACTAGTCCTGGGACTACTATTTGGAGTCAAATTCACGATTGCTTATAAAGCTAAACAAATCAATAAATCTATGAACAAAATTGACTTAAGAAAAGGACCTCTGTATGATGAAGTAGGACTAGACAAAAATGTTGAACTGACTCAAAATATTTCTTATGAAACAGTTAAAAACATAAAGCAATAGATTTATTTATTATTGAAAGTATATTAGATATGATTATTTGATACTTATTGAGTGCTTACTCTTTTCATTAAATTATTAATTTTATCATTATTAAAAAGTTAAATAAATCGTTGCATGTAGCTATTGGAAATTATTTGATAACAGCAAAAAATTGAATAATATTGTAAAAACATCAAATTATCAAATGATTGATTGAGGTTTTGTCCTTCTAATATTATGTATACAAATGCACTCATGTGTGTTAGCCCATAATGTTAACCTCAATGTTGTAAATGTAGACCAAACTAAGTGTAAACGGTAGTATGGAATGTGGCTTCCATTAATTCGTGTAGTACACATGAAGAGTTTGTGGTTGTCCAGACGGGAGAAGTAGTAAACCAATGCAACACAAGTCCAGTAGTTATTTATACATTTAGATTGATATTCATTTCCAACATAGCTGCATTTTTGGACTATATTTAATCTAATACTGAACAGTGGTTACTTTTTGCAAAAAAATTAAAGACTATGCAAAATACAATACATTCCCAAAATTGCACTCACATTCTAAGTGTGACAAAGTTTATTCTTTTACTATAAATATTGATGCCCAAATCAGTTTAATTAATTTTTGTATTGATGACTTGATTATACTTGAGCCCCTCCCTGTGCTGGGTTTGTTTCTGACCCAAACAAATTTAATAGTTTTATCATTAATAATGGCTAATCTGAACAATGAAGTTATTTATTCTACTTTTTGATTAGACAGAAAGCTATTAACATATGGGAAAGAAACTGAAAGGCATAGCTAACATAAAAATCAAAATTTTAATAACAAGTTTTAACAATGATCATTATTTATCTTAGTTATTTCCTTTTTTTTTTTATAAATACAACATAGACAATATAAGTGCAAGTTTTATTGACAAAATTTCTGTATAATTGCCTAGTATTTTTAGTTGTTGTTTCTAAGTGTTTGTAGTTTTATTTTCTTTATTTATATCTAGCATTTGGTCATGTTGAAACATTTCTCTTTATTTGGTTTACAAGTTTGAGATAATTATAGCTAGTATGTAAAAGTTGGAGTACCTCTTATCATTAAATTTGTTTCTGGATGGTTTGTTTTTGGGGGGCATCACTTCCAGCAAGCTTGGGTAAATCTGTAGCTGTGAGTGTGCTCATTGACATGGTGGTGTTCATAGCATCACCTTCAGCGTTTGCCCTTGGTGCTACAAGGTCAAGCTCAGGAGACTCCACTACTGCAATTTTATTATTTGGTGTATTATAACAAAGTATATTTTGTTGTGCAAGCTTAAAATAATTTTTTCCCTATAATTTGTTATAAGTTTTGTTGAGATAAAACGTAACAACAGTTGTGTGCTTGATGTATAAAGCAGTTTCCTCCTTTTGGTGACTTCAACCGGTTGCAGCTTCTTTTTGGCAGATATTCTCTTGGGCATGGTTGAACAGCCACACACAGTCTCCAGAGACAGCAACCACACAGTGAGTAACAGTAAACCAGCAGAGTTATTGCAGCAAACCACACGTGGGAGGAGCAGCAAAATTAACTTAGCTACAATCACATTCTGCAGATCAAGGCCTAATACGAATTTCCTCAGAATGTAAGGTAAGTATCGCAAATCTAAAGAAGTCTGTCTAAAGGAGTATGGGACGTTGTCGACTAGAGAATATAACACCTGAGGTTCAAAGTCTAATCTGTACGAGTAAACAGAAATTCGACTGTGTACCCTGTACGAGTTCGCCAGTAAGTAAACTCTTTGGGACTAAGCGTTTTGGAAGACGGCATGGCCTTTGAAGTAGTGATAATATGTACAAGTCTTTTTCTATTTTCTTCTGTAAAAGGTAAAATCAGAGATATATGGGTCAAGCTGTCATGCACTTAGCTATATAGATACAGTGACAGTATTGCTACAATCAAAACAACAGTAAAATAACTAGTTGGGACACGTATACTATAGCTCCACAAGACACAAACATGCATAATATCGTAATTAAATCAGATAATTTTGTGAACTGGGTGCAGTGCATTGTGCATTTGTGCCATGTACCTTGATGTGGCACATATTGATGTATGTGGATGTTATTTCAAAGGTGGAGTTTACAATTATGAGAGCAGTCACTTTCTCACAATTATTGTTTGGTCTATTATATTGTCTTAACTGTATCCACTAAATTAAATCTTAGAAAATCTAAAATAGTAACAGTCTATCAGATAGTACTTCTAGACAAGTGTCAGTGGAACTATAGCTACTACTTTTCTAGTTTGGAAATGAACACATATACCCATTAATATGAACATTGTATTAAGATTTTGGAGATAAAACTGAGTGTATACTGCTTAGTCCATCGTACACATATTAACTCCAAAAACTTTGACACAATGTAGAAGAATCACCATGTCCCACTTACAGACAATTTATGTATTGATTGACATTGAAGTAATCGAACACATCACCTTTATTGCAAATTATCTATTTGGGTATAGTATTTATTGTGAGTTTGCGCATCACCCCAAACTTTTAATGAACTAGCTAGACTCTGGATAGGAATAAATACTGAAGCTATTGCAAACATGTTATATCATCTGATATTATTCAATGCCAGGAGAACTAGTGGCAGACATAACTCCTTGTCCTGGAGAACAAGCCATGTATAGATGTACTGTAAGTGGAGGCAACTTAGAGTGGCAGTGGACCCCAGTTGGAAGACCAAGAGAAGACTATATCATTCTCTCTTTTCTTGAGCCACAATCAAGAATCACTACTTGCATGATTGGAGACACTGAAGTAGTCTTCAATGTAACCGAATATAGCATGTCATCAAGAATTACTTCTGTAGCAACTGTTAACCCAGAACATTTGAATGGAACTATGATGGTTTGCAGTGGACAATCTCATACTATAGAAATTCCTGGAAGAAGTAAGTTTAATATTATGTACTAATAAATGCTACCATAAATGTGCATGAGTTTATTTTGTATCTATTACAAGTTTACTTTGTTGTTACAGGTCATGTGCCTACAGCATTGAGAGTTATCAGAGGATCAAGTAATACTAGTGAACTGATTATTCAGCCAATTATTAATGAAAATGCCAGAAATATTTACTACCAAATATCACTTTCGAGTACTACATGGACAAGTCCTATAACACTAACTGCTCCTAACAATATAGTATTTTTTCTGTGCCAGTATAATAGTACATTCAATTTAGGTAAGAGTAGAAAGATTGTTTAAATACTTCAATGTATCTTCTGTATGTTTCAGAAGGAGTTTCAGTTACGTGATGTAATCATGTATATAGTGTCAAGGTGTATGTATTTTGACTGACAATAATGAAGATACCAACTACACTCTCTATTCCAATGGAACATGGATAATTTCACGAGATTGTCGTCCTTATGAAGTACAAGTTACCTGTGAGGATGAAGGGATATGGAGTGAAAATATAGATTGTCAGGCATTAACAACTTCACAAACTGATTCAGGTACAGTGAATCAGTTGTAGAATTATGCCTACAAATATGAGAAAGATGAGTATTTGTATTAGAGGCACTTAAACACATTAGTTTCTCAATGATGGTTTTAATAGACTATTAGTACTCCTGGATTTTATTTTCTATTGATTGATTAAGTATTAAAATACAGCTAAAGATTACTGTTGGCATGAATATAATTTTCTATGGTATAGAGTTAGAATAATTTCAGATTTCTATTGTGAAGGACTTGCATTGTCTTAGCCAGGGCCAATTTAACTGAATAATGTCAGAGATTTCTCACACATACATAGTCCATTAAATATTCATACCACTAACCAGAATATACTGTTAGCACACTAGCAGAGTTAGCAGGAGTCAGTATTATCTGTTTCTATATACAACTGGGAAACAATACTACTTCCAAGCATTAATATTATAATTATAATAGTATTCTCAATATGAAATTTCTATCTGCATTACACAAGACATTAGAAAAGCATATTATTTTATTATTGATAAACATATATCTAGATTATAGTACAATTAGTGTTCTAGTCATACATTGACTTGAGTAAGCGAAGAGTGTGTGTGTGTGTTAGAAATGACCTATTTTGGTCTAAAATAATTGTACATCAATTATAAGAATTCATTTTCATTAATGGTGTTTTTTAAATCCCATTTTTTATGTTTTCAACATTGTATTTCAGAATTTCAGAATGTGACAGCTACTACCAATGCTGAAATACACCATGTATGTTAGAGATATTAAGTTTGAAAATGTTACTAAATTACCTCTAGGTAATGCTATTTATTAATTTATAGATGCAGTGTCCTCAGCATTGTTCTCAGCAATATCCTCAACAATGTCCAACTTCATGCTCAGCATTTACAGTTTAGAGTTAGTTATTGGAAGTGTTATTGGGAGTTTTGTGCTGGCACTGATTCTGGGACTAATCCTGGGACTACTATTTGGAGTCAAATACACAAGAACTTACAACGTTAAACAAGTGAATGCATCAGTGACAAAAATGGACTCAATTAAAGGTCCTCTGTATGAAGAAGTAAACACAGACAAAAATGTTGAACTGACTCAAAATATATCTTATGAAACAGTTAAGAACATAAAATAATAGTTGTATTTCTATTATAAAAAGTAGATTTTTGTTTTACATTTATACTTATTGACTAGTACTACCTTCTTTATTACTATTTTGTTTGTTGTTTAATAATGTTAAAAATCTTAATTATTCTACAGGAAGTTAACTGCTTAGCACAAAGCTTAAATAATTGGGAATACACACAGAGATTGAATAATTGTGATGTGTTGTTGTCCTTAAAAAATTAAGTCTAAAAAGCACTATTTTGCCCATAATTATTGATTTTATTTGCATTGCTGCTACAGAATTAAGTATTGACCCCACTTCAAGAGACTCTGCCAAATGATCTTTTCTTTCCAGAAAATGCAGCACCGCTTCCAGAAAATCAATAGCTTCCTTAAATATTTTAACTGTTGGTTCGGTTTGGGTTGATGGGAAGCTTTATGAACTTCTTCATCCTCGTGCTGGACATCATGGTTGCACTGCTACAAATCAGGTAGTGACAGCAACAACTCTGGAAATACTTAAGATCAGTTTGTCATGCTTACATAGATGTATGGGAACTGACTATTGGTTAGATATTGCTCACCAAACCCATATCCTCCAATGTCAGAGACAAAAGTGCCATAGCAGTCAAGAATTGAGAGTACTGATGAAAAGGGAATCACTTTTGTGATACTAGCTAATTTTGATACATATTATTTGTATATATTTTCACCACCAAACTCCACTTCCAGCAATCCATATCCCAGCAGCACATGAAGAGTAAATACCGTGGCAGCAAGAAATTATTTTTTCACGTGATTATGACGTGACTATAGGGGGCGTTACCACAAAAGCTAGTACCACGGGGAACTGACAGCTTCGTGATGATGGGATGGGTGCGACTACCTAGGGAATACAAAAACACGAGGGTCAAAGTACATAATCATATAGGGAAGTCGAAGTGTACACGAATACTCTAGAAAGATTATGTTCAAGATTGCGTTCTAGATTGTGTTGAAAGTCGAGTCTCCTCTGTGATAGCTTGCAAATTATTCTAACTTGTAAACTTCTTTCAGATTAAGTATTCCATGAGTACGTAGGAATGACCTTTAAAGTAGTTATTATTTGTGCAAGTCTGTTTGTATTTTCTTCTGTAAAAGGTAAAATTCAAATAATTATTAAAATAGGGCTACACGATCTGAAAAGAATCCTTTGAAAACCATAACAAAATCTGTAAACTGCTATGATACAAGAGTTGAGACAATGAGACTGTATATAGTGGTTATAACAAACTAGTCTCAACGCATTATACACTAATTTACTATTTTGTTATGGTTGTCAATAGATACTTTTCAGGCAGCAGTGCTTAAGAGACAGCATATACTTGAGGTCTAGATACATATTGCAGTTACAATTATAACAGCATAAAAGGACTAGTTATTAGGATGACACATACATATCATTCAGCAAGACATAGCTAATGTATAATACAATTCTAATTTGTATTTTTCAGAACAGAAACTTTTGTCATGTGTACTAGGTATTGTGGATTGTGCATTTACATCATGTAGCTACTCATAAAACTTGGCAATTTTGCATGTTTCGTCATCTTTATAGTGGAGTGGGTGTGGCGCATAGTATTTTAGATGTGCTTCTGTCACTCCAAGATAGAGTTCACAACTTTGAAAGAAGTCAATGCACCATTGAGAAGCTAGAGCCTGTCATGAATATTCTCTAGTCCATTATGTTGTTTAAACTGTATCTACTAAATTAAATCTTGGAGAATCTAAAAGAGTGGCAAACTATTACACAACATATCTAGACTGGCAGC
>WLWD01002940.1_pt1 | contig 23621 bp, 19 predicted proteins | sample 6712731 | NCBI WGS metagenome assembly WLWD01 (sample SAMN12718690, study PRJNA576275) | sponge metagenome | isolation source: marine sponge | host: Mycale hentscheli | place: New Zealand: South Island, Marlborough, Capsize Point | collected 2014-11-01 | reverse complement strand
AAAACTCCAGCAAACTCTCCAGTAGTAACAGTCAACTATGATTTGATGGAGGTATAATACAATATATGACAAACGGTACGATGGAGAATAAACTGTTATTAAAATGGCAGTGCAGGTTAGTTGTAGGAAAATGTTACATTTTATTAATTATGGCAATGTTTTATGCCCTCCAAAAACCTAGATTCCTCATATTCTCCACTAATATTACATGTTCAATAATTGTGTAGGGGTAGGCCTAATATATGATACTGCATATTAGAACGTTTTCTATAATTAATTTCCCATATAATTGCTCTTGGCTATTAATTAAAAAAAAACAAAACAAAAAAAAACAGCCAAATTATTATATTTGTTTTTTTTTTTTTTTATAATAATATTTTCAGCCATGAAATGACTGAATCACTAAAAAAAATGTCTTCCTTTTTCCAACTCTTGTATGTCTTACTTTCATTTGCACCGTATCTCCGCTATCCAGGTTATTGAATATTAAGTTGGCATCATACGCATTCATGAACCGCAGCATACTGGAAGCAAGCTTGGTCTCTCTGAAGATTGACGCTCGCCCATCGAAGTATGAACTGTCAAAAGTCGCTTGTTGTGCATCTCCTGACAAACTGGGATTTTCGGAGCAAGGGTTGATTGTGAAGTTGAAGACTTCTCTGCTTTCGTTAAACTGGCAAGTGATTCGGTTGCAGAAAGTGGCTGTGTCTGGGAAGCAGTCAGGAGTCTTGTAAGGAGTCGTGGAGATGTTGCCCATGAAGACTGTGATATACTGGCTGATGTGCTCCATAACTTGGCATGTTGGACTTAAGGTGGCTGGAATGAAAATACAGCGTGGTGATGAATGTGCATTTAAGAGAGGAGCCAAAATGATAGGCTTACCTGGTGTGCATTGGCTTCTGTTCATAGGAATCTCACGATACGGAATGAAATTACTCAGACGGCCCGAAAGTGTAGCAAACACCTATAATGAATTGATTTTGCTAAAGTAGACATGTTCAGTGCAAGTGTTTATGTCAGTTTATTATGGCTACTTGACTGATTCCAATTTTCTTAATTCGTTCATTCGTTTATTTAATTGTTAATTTATTTATTATTATTTTTATACTAGTGCTTTTGGTGGTAATATTATTTTTTTTGCTACGCATTCCATGTTATGCAAGTCAATTTGCCTTACCTGTAATCCAAGTGACAAGTAGTCAGTGTGCTGGTGCAATTCAACAGTCAATGGAACCGTCTGCCCTCCAATAGTATAACTGAGCGCTGTTGTTTTGCCAAATATCTTGTGTGAGACCTGCCTGCCATTCACCATATTGGATATGACAATAGATGGAGGATAGAAGCAGGGCTTGAGCTCAATGGTGAAGCCATCATGCGTGGCAGATACTATGCAGGTGATGCTGCTACAGTCAGGAGGAGAGGAGCTAGAGCATGTCATCTCATTAGTCCCCAGGACTGAGGTTGAAAGGGCAATGAGAGGCATGATGTCACAGGTGGTGATGAACGAGCTACTGTTTGTCACGACTACTGGTGGAAGGGTAGGAGAGGAGGAGGTAGAGCAGGCAGTGGTTAGAAGTGGGATAATGGTGCTTGGAACTAGCTCCACTAACCCAGGGTGGCTCAAGGTGATCAAGTTCATCTTTTTGAGTATTAGGAGTGGTGAGAAAGAGAAGGAAAAATGTACAAAAAATTTTTTTTTTAAATCTTGTCTGAAAATTTTGCTGGTAATATAAATTACCTCAAATCCAAGTACAGACGAGTTAAAATGGAGAAGTGTGATGTTGAAATAAATGCCTTCAGAGAACAGATTCCATGGAATGACCTGGTGGTTCACAATGGACTTGTCAAACATCTCCGTGCCATTGCTGAAAGTCGCAGTTCCCGTGACAGAAGGGGGAAGATCGCATGGTTGCAGAGAGAAAGACAGCATTCCCTGGGATTGTCCCACAGAGCACTGGATTCCATCACACCCGCTGGAGTAACTGCAGTCCGTCGGCTGTACAGTGAAGTCACTCAGCGCAAAATTTAAGTACTGTGAGATGTTGGACAAGGAAGCACAGGCACTTGATAATACTACAAAAAAGACGCAATAAAAATGCATATGATAATCACAAGAGAATGGCGATAACAATAGTGAAACTTTACCAGTTGTATGACAATCATATCTATCTAGCGGGATCTCTTTGTACGGTATTAATGTGATGTTGGAAGTCGCGTTCATCTGAATAATTACCTAAAACAATATCAACACATAGTAGTCTCAGTTGTGTAATTTTTATGCTCAAAAATTTTAAGTATATATATGTACCTCCATTCCAATAGAAAGTAAACTAGCTCTTTGGTTGATGTTGACGAAAATTGGCACAGTAGATCCGTTGATAACACTCTCAATCCTCCCTGAGGATCTCATATAGACAGCCACAGAGGTTGCTCCTGGAACAGTCACCTCTAATTGTGGAGGATTGGTGCACGGTATGACAGTGATTGACAGATTCTGTTGGTAACGCTGCAACATGCCCATTGACAGGAAGCAATGGAGGGTGTTGCAGTCATCGAAAGGTGTGGTGCACTGCAGGGAGAGTGGCCCTTGAACTCGGCTCACTTCACGAGCTATACCGGGCATGATGGTGCACAAGTCAGCGATAGAAGTGGAGGTGTGATTGTGGGCATGACTGTTATTATTGTGGGTGTGGTTCTGATGGCCGTCTGGGATCGTATTGTTGCTACACACAGCACCGTCTAGAGGGATGTGGCTGAATGGAACCTCTAGCAGTGTCGTGATCCCATCCAGAGTACTGGATTCTAGTGTCATCTACAGGACCAATAATAATAATAATAAAGATGTGGTTATGAAAAACAAGTACAAACAACAAAGCATCTCAACAATTAACAAGATACAAAAAGTTCACAAATTCTGAGATGTGGATTTTTTTTAACATCCCTGCAAATAATAATACATAAACTCATTTGTTTACTACTTAACTTATCACTGATATGATACAAACAAATGTAGCAAACAAAAATTGTGGAATAATCACAAAAAATTTGACAATTACAATACATTCTGCATTACTATGATATGTTCCAGGGTCATCCCATTTTACTTCACTTTTACCTGAAAATCCACATTGTTTGAACCACGTGGAGTAATATTGAACACAGCGAATGTGGATTGAGAAATCTGAATGGCAGCATCTCTAAAGATAAACCTCTGGAATGTGGTGTTTTCACTGTTGATGTTGGAGTAGTAAGTGAAAGTCAGGCCTACTGGATTGTTACACGGCCTGAACTGAAGAGTGGCTGATATGTTATGGCCAAGAAAGTTGCACACTATGCTGTTGCAGAGGGAAGAAGGTCCAAGGTCTGCATAACATTCGTCTTCAGGTGATCCTGGGCGTCGGGTGGCATTGGCAAAAAAGACGGTCATATACTGTGCTAGGGCGTCCATGACTTTGCAGGTCTCAGTTCTGTTTAACATAGAAGCTACAATACAATGAAAAAAGCAAATTGACATGGTTTGCTCCTCGTATTAATTGTAAGAAGCTGTTGGGCTTACTAGTAAGGCATGAAGTTCTATCAAGTGGAAGTTCAAAGTATGGAACAAACTGCCCATTTGTTGTGCCACTTCCAGTTGTTATATTTGCATCGATCTGCAGACATTATGATCAGTTTGAACAGTTAACTCGCTATTTGGAGAGTTAAATAAAAATGAAAAAACAAAAACAAAACAACAATTTTTTTTCAACTTTTTTCTTTTTCTCTGTAGTATTCATTTAAATATATCATACCCTGTGAAAACCCGAATTTTCTAAGTATAGAACAATATATTTTAAGCTCATTTTCGAAATTTATTTTCATAATAATAACTGTCACATTGCTATTATTGAATAGTATCTTGGCATGACCTACTGACTCAAAATGCAATGATGTATATTTATTGCCAAGCTTATGCTTGGCTATTAGTTGTTTTGATGTGTTATGAATTGATCACATTGTGGATTTTAATAAAGCTTTGAGTAAGCATAAAATTATGTGGTTTTATTGTTGCTTTTGTTTTTTACTAACTCTATTCCCAAAGAGAAATGCATAATGAATCAGTTATGATTTTATTGAAAGCTCAAGCTCATTCAGGACTTCACCCATTTGATAATCAATTTTTCTTACCTTAAACCCTAATGTCTGTTGTGCCCGATGATGAATTATAGTCAGATTGGTTTCCATCATGTTGCTGCCATCTCTGATTGGTACAATACCTGCATGGTTGCCATACGACTCATTAAAAAGCACACCACCACGAATATCGGTGGTTACGACTCTGATTGATGGTGGATAGTAGCAAGGGAGGACCTGAAACTTTAGAGTATCATCATTGGATGAGACGAGGCAGCTGAATCCACTGCAGTCTTGGGAACTGGTGCAAGTGAGAATACTGGGAGCAAAGGCCGTTGCTGAAGCTGCCAGTGAAGGCATGACATCACATGTCGACACTCTAGCGTATGGGTCTGATTGAGGGGCGGAAGCATTGCAACCTTGCCTGTCTAGCGGTATTGTCACAGGAGGTACCTCGTACCCGATAGGAGCATTGTCAACAATCAGCATCACCTGCAATTTATAGAAGAAAGTTTATGACCAGTATTCATGACTACTCAATTTTGTTGCTCTTACTGCAAATTGGACGATTGTAGTGTTCACTTGGTACAGAGTGATATTACCAGCGATCTGAGGAGTGAAGTGCAACAATGAAGACGAATAAATAGTAAAGTTGTAGCCTTCCCCTGCACTGCTTCCACTGTCAGCTGTGTGGTATGCCACTCTAGGCCCACATGGCAGGAATGTCATATTGAAACCAGAGTTGCTCAAAGAGTTCTTGCAGTATATGCTGTTGCAATAGGATTCTCTCGTGGCCGTGCAGTAGTTATCATTTTTGTGAGTGTCATTCCTGATGTATACATTGAGGAACTGAGCTATGCTGTCCATGACTCTGCAGGTAGCCGTGGGAACATCACCTGCAAGTTCTAACATAGAAAGACAGAGTAACAGTAAATGAAAGTTGTGCTATATATTAAGGAAATTGTTGGCAGCTTGATTACCTGGACAGTAAGTGAAGTCCAGTGGAATTTCACTGTAGGAGATCAAATTAAACATTCTGAATCCTGTCACCTTTAAGGAAATCTGTGGATTAACAAAACACCCCATTTTATTCTGTTGGTACAATTTCCATTGTCATTACAGATAATATATGAAGGAAAAACTTGTATGTTGATGTTTGTTGTACATTTTTCATAAGTTCATTATACTCCACTGTTTATACTTCGTGCTTGTATTTTATTAAGAAACAAAACCAAAAACTTGCAATATAAAGCCCAGAAACTTACAGCAACTCCCAGTGTGAGAGGCTGTGTATGATTAGCCACAGTAATGATGAATTGACTTGGTTGACCTCCAATGATTCTTGTCAGAGAGTAGTTTGAACTGGAGCTGAAGACTTCATTCATCATCACTTTCCCATCCACAGCCGTATTCACAATAGACACCTTGGGAGCTCCTCGTCCATAACATGGCAAAATTTCTACTGTCAGGATGTCTCCGCTGGAAGTCTCTCTGCAAGTCATCTTGTTGCAGTAAGGTCGAGGAAGGGATGAGCACTCAAATAGTCCATCAGATGCCCAGGATGCCATATTTGCCAGTTGTGGCATGACAACGCAGGTGTCGATGAGATATGTACCCTGAGCCATAGATGAGGCTGTCTTGTTGTCGGCGCATTCTGTCAGGTTGAGCGGGACTTCCAGGCGGGGTATAAATGGAGACGCCACACTGCTGTTGCTCGTAAGTGTGGTAATGATGGTGACCTGTATAAAAACAATGTTATAAATGTTTGGGTATTCATTTTCTATTGCCCAAAATTGAAAATATGTAACTAGTGAAGACCCAACTGAACATGATGCACTTTTATTGACTTTTTGAGGCAATGTGAGCTAGCAAGAATATCCTGAGATTGATATGTGCTTAAAAATATTTTTATTGGTGCATTAAATTTATCGACTGCTTCCTCGCTGCCATCACCTAAAAGTATGCATTTCAGCTGAATTTTTCCAAAGTTGGTCACGTATTTGTATAGGATTGCTTGCAAAGTAGTAACACTGGCACTCTTACCTGAAGCTCCAAGCTGAAAGTGTCAGGATGGTATTGAACAATGGCAGTAAGGAATTCCTCTGGATTGATGGAGTGTATGCCAGAGCCCGTGATTTTACTCTTGAACGTAGTGGTCCCATTAGTGTAGCCCTTGATCAGAGTCAGTGACTTGTCACATTCCGATATAGCCACCACGTAGTACAGATTTTTGCCGTAAGTGCAGTTCAGCCTGAGGCAATTCTTGTAAGATGCACAATTCCAGGTGTCTTCGGTGTCCCTCGTGAGATTTGTCATGTAAATGGTCAAGTACTGAGCTAGATTCTGCATCACCGCACAAGTCGGAGTGAGGGCTGCAGCTATAGAATATGAAGGAAAAAAAAAACACACCCAAAAATCCACTAGTTCTTACTCAGTGAATTATGCCTACTAAAATACTATCACAAGTCTACTTAGTTGCTGACTATAAATATTCCTGAATAACTACATACTGAGATTATATTGTATTATCCTCACTAAAGGATTACTGTGCTGGAATAGTGGATTAGAATTGATACAAATTATTGTAGTAGTAATTGAAGGGCTAGGTGTAAGAACGGTATAATTCCTAAAATTCAATTTTTGCGAGTTACCACGTTTATCAAAACCTCAAAAAGACCTAAGGCAATACTAATTTTGAAAGTTGGTCGAGGGTGAGTTAAATGGAATAGTTTTCGGATATCTCAATTTTGCCAAAAGTGGACTTATACTGTTCTTGCACTCAGCCCTTCAATTGTTCCTTACCTCCAGGGCATTGTGAAATATTCAGTGGAATTTCATAGTAAGGGACTAAAGTAGTGGTATTGCCATAAATTATTTCAGCCTCAATCTGGAGAAAGAAAAATATTACACAGTTGAAGACAATAGACAACCACAATACAGTCTAATATCAACTTACAGAGAGGCCAAGTGTGAGCAGATTGTAGTGTTTAATGATAGTGAATTGAACTGGAACTGGCCCAGCTGTCAGTTGGACATCAACTTGCATAGACTTGCTGACGTTTTGGTTGAATATTATATCACCAGTGCCGTTTCTAACAGTGAGGCCAAAGGATGGTGGAGAAGTGCATGGCTGCACCAGGAATACAAAAGTGTCATCGGTCCCTAGCACGTCGCAATAGACTTGCTGGCAGTCTTGATAAGATGGAGTGGAACAGTTCAGAATCGGCTCTGGTAAGGCCACGTTGTTGAGGGACCAAGCCATGAATGGCATGACATCACAAGTGGTAATCACTGATGAAAATGAGCTCTGGAGTCTTTGCACATTCCCTGCTGAGAGGTGCTCAAAGGGGAGGATATTTGGCAGTTGATGACGGTCTGGCCCTTTCGTGTCAGTTGTGTCCATTGATGGTGTCTCTCTGTGCGATTTGCAGCCATTTTTGTCCATGGGAAGCACAGTATATGGCAAAATGACATTATTATTACCATATACGATGAAGACCACCTAAAAATACAAACAAAATTATGAAACAGAGATTGGGAAAGCTAAAACTGAGTTGGCAGGGTAATATTTTAAATTATCTTCTTGATTTATCTTATGTTTTATATATCAGGTTGACAATCCTTCATGTTTGAATATTAATTGTCTGAAATTCCATTACTATATAATCGAAACTTTTTTCTGCCAGTCGTTTAGACGGAATAAAGCACATTTACTTCAACACTTATATTATTAGCTATTTTTTCTTTTTACCGCAATTCCTACAGTTGTCTTCAGGATGCAGCAAGGTAAAGTTGAGTGTGGTTGTCATATTTAATACCACCATTTTTGACTCTGAAAATGACATGTCATATACATGTAATCCAACTTCTAAATATAGCCCCACAGTCTGAGGGTTTGAGCAGTGCTGGAATGTGTATCTGTGAGTTATTTTGGTTCCCATGGCATCCTTCCAGTATCAGTTCATGAGGTCACAAGTTGGTGGAGGTTGATCGCACATGGCCATCAAAGAAGTATCGTAACTGCCATTGGATTTTGTGGATACTATGTATTGCTCCATGTAATCTATCATTTTACACATCACTGGATAGTTTGGAGGTATTGCTAAAGACAAAAATAACATGAAGGGCTGCATGTAAAATGAGAGAAAAAAAGTGAAAGAAAAGAAGTGGAGGTAACAAACATCACTAAGATGGAAAGATTGGCAGAATTAAAAAAATTGAAAGCAAATGTTATGTCAATATCACTAGATTTGTACCTCCAGGGCATTCAGTAAAAGTCAGCGAGATTTCTCTGAATGGAAATATCGGCACGTGGGCATGATCTAGTGGCATTATGAAGACAGCCTACAAAAGTTGAAGTTGAAGTTTTAAATCAAATGAAGAGAGAAGTCCATTGATCACTTACTCCAAATCCTAACGTTGTTCCACCAATCTTCCAAAGTCAATCAAACACCACTTTACAACGTCTTGGACCAGTTTTTGCCAAACAGGTTTACAAATGACAAGATGTATATTGTATACATATTTTAAGGTTTCATTGATTATAACTGGTGAGATAGTACCCCTAATACCTTACTCAATCCTGCCATTGGATACAAGTGATTGTACCAAGAAAGAAGGTAAGAATCATTCTTGATCAAGAGTAGAGTTGCCTTATTGCGTGCACACTAAACTTCAGGAAGACTAAGTGCAAGTCCCAAGATATCTCCCCTAATCACTACATGTGACGTCATGCCACTGTTGGTTCAAGATGCTAATACAAACAACACTGACCTGGTAAAGTGTACCGGATCGACATTTCCTAACTGTGAGGCAATCAGCTGCATAGTGCTCCCAACAAATGGCTAGTTTGAAGTGAAACTGCTCCCATGTCAGAAGGCTCCGGCTGTCTCGTTCGTATTCAAAGATGCCGGGGGCAATGTCATATTTAAAGATACCTTCAACTCCTCTAGAATGGTTGGAGTCAATATTGGAAAGTAACTTGTGAACGTGTCGGTCACAATTATTCAGGGGAGTACATTAAGAGGATTTATCGCAAATACCAGTTACATCTTCATGATAGTTTAGATTGTCAACCTGATAATTGTGGAAAATTGGTACATTAAGAGGATTTATCGCAAATACCAGTTACATCTTCATGATAGTTTAGATTGTCAACCTGATAATTGTGGAAGATTGGTACATTAAGAGGATTTATCGCAAATACCAGTTACATCTTCATGATAGTTTAGATTGTCAACCTGATAATTGTGCTAGCTACATGTTAAAAAAAAAAAATCCTGACAACAGTGATAGCTAAAAGGGCTTGTTTGAAGTCTACCACACCATTCCCTGTAGTTATACATCATGAGCAACTTTACCGCCAATCCAATGGTTGTGTCTGAAGGGTGCAGCAGAGTGAAGTTCAACTTAGTAGTTGTATTCAGTTGCACTATTCTAGACTCCCAGAAGGTCATATTATAGACGTATCTACCAACAGTCAGGATAAACTGAACTGACTGAGGGCTAGAGCAGCGCTGGAATTTGTAGTCATGATATACTTTTGTCCCCCATTCGTTAGTCCAGTTACACTGCATTGTGTCACATGATCCAGGAGGCTTGTTGCATGTTGGAGCCAGCATGGGGTTGTGTTGAGCGGAGGCAGAAGAAATTATGAACTGCTCCATGTACAGTATCATCTTGCACAACAGAGAGGAAGGGGCACCTACATCACAATTTACAATAAAATATTCTTTTGCGGAAGCATTTATAGCTGCAGAAGACAGACCAACCACGATTATCAAGGCTTTATATGACTGATAAGAAACCCAGGAAATTTAAATCTTTTGATTTTCAAACATTAACATTATTGCAAAATAGGTATTGCTTACTTCTATGTTTCCAACAAACCGAGTTACATATAAGCATTATACTAATTATTTACCTCCTGGGCACTCTGTCAAATTTAATGGAATATCTCGATAAGGAAAAATGGTTCTAGATGTACCATCAGAGAATATCACGTCCACCTAAAAATAGCAGCATAGTAAGTGAATCATCGAGGTATTTACTACTCACCCCAAACCCCAGTGTTAAACCATTTCTCTGAATAGCAGTGACATTAAGCTTGACGTCCTCTCCTCCAATACTGGCCCCAGCTATTCTGGAAGAGGCGAAGATGTCCTGGTACGTCACTGTTCCGTCAATCTTTCTGCTCTTTATCCACATGGCTGGGTGTTGCCAGCATGGTAGCAGCTCCAGTTCGATTTGGTCAGAATTTGACAGCACCTGACAGTTGATGACTTCGCATGTAGGATAGGAGGAGCTAGCACATGCCACGAGATCGCGAGCTACGGTATTGGCATCAGCTGCTATCAATGGCATGATGTTGCAGGTGGTTATGAGTGGAGGCCAGGGATCCTCTTGGGCTAATGCCACTGCTCCTAACAATTAATATTTTAGCTACTTCATGCAATGTTTCCTTGAATAAATCATGTTTGAAGCAGTAAGGCACTGCATTAGGACTGTTGAGAAAATTGCAGCTACTAAACAACAATTGATTTTTAATCTCAGAGTCAAGCAGTACGGACTAATACTAAAAAAGTTTGAGGATAAGACCATTGGTTCCAACTTGAAAGGGCAGAGAAATAGATCCTCCCTGAGGTGTACAGCAGCATTCTAAAGGGCAGAGAAATAGATCCTCCCTGAGGTGTACAGCAGCATTCTATCCCGAGGACTTAGCATCAAACATGTTTATAACATCACCATGGTATTAGCTATTTTATGTTTCATTGTTTCATCATACACTGATGATGGCTAGCTGTAAGGCAGCCGAAATGTTTGTATTATAAACAAAAAATGGACAAGTGAAAAAAGAAATATTTCAGTATTCATGCAATGTTGAAACACATTTGATCCAACAAATGCAGCGACAGTCTTACTTTGCAACCTTGGGTTGCCACTATGACATGGCTTGCATGCAAATGAAAGTTCAACAATTAATTATGGCTAATGAAATTGCTGGACAAAAAAAAAATTAGCTTCACCTTTTTGCAATGGCAGATACCAAAGCGGAGCCAACGCCCCCGCCCCGCCCCCCTAATGAAAATGTATTGTAACTGCATACTAATGAAAACTGCTGGCTAACTGGATACCTGTACAGAGTAAGAAGACAGTGATGACCCACTTTGTAGCCATTTCAGACTAAGGTTCAGTCGAGATGTCTTCACTGTTGTTCAACAGTTATAGCCACGCCCTCTTCTAAATTCATGACGACTAAAATTCAGAATTTTAAGCTAACGACCTTTTACCATCAAATGGTAGCCTTTGAGCTCTGACCCCGGAAATCGTGGGTGTATTGATATTGATTCTCTTGAGTCGACCCTGATAGAAGGTAAAGGGTCGCACTACGGGGGGGGGGGGGAAATGGGGGGCAGGGGAGGTACAACCAATCAACAACCAACACTTCCGTTCCGTGCTATTTTTGAAATAGAGGGTGTAGCCGTGTGTCCAGACGATCCGCGCCATCAGAGAGTAAGTTTCTTAACGATTTCTTATTATATTTCTGCAAGGAAAGCCAAACTCTAACGTTAACAACTTCGATACTCAGTATGACAGGTATCGCCGGAAGTAATTGGGTGGCTTATGACTTTGAAGAGAAACCAGAATGGAGAAAAGAGTCCGTGACCACTTCTTCAATGCTACAACAAATTACTCGTTGGAGAAAGGAGTACCAAGGGACAGTGGTGGGTAGCAAAGCGCTAGCCCAATGGAAAGTGGATTACGTTCAAGATATGAATTTTGGAGAAGACGTTGGAACTCAAACAAGGGAAGATACTGAGGCAGTGCTAAAGAAAACCAATGATTACGAAGGGTCGGATCAAAGGTGGATTGAGACTATCAATATTTCCGATGCTATTGCCAAGTTTGAAGAGGTACAGAAAGATATGGATAAGAGTGGTCTAATCACAGTACAACAAATAAGCAGTGTACACAGACAGTTACTCACTGGGGGGCTGCATCGAGAGCCTGGCGAGATTAGAAAAACCAAAGTTTACACTACCTGGGAAAATAAGATCCACTATTATCCAGCTCCAGAATCAGTTGAAGAATTAATGTATTCATTAATAGATCGCCACAACGCATGTATCAGTTTGCCTCCTCAAAACAAGGAGAGTGAAGAGTACACAGCATTTATTTTCAAGTGTGCTGCTCGGCTGATGTTTGAGTTCGTTAGTATTCATCCGTTTGGAGATGGCAATGGTCGAACTTGTCGTCTGTTAGCTAAGTACATCATTAACCTAATCACTCCTTTTTCTGTTTCTCCATATTGTAGGATTGAAGAATCAGATGGACGTGAACGATACATCAGTGCAATAGTTCGTTGTCGTAATAATCCTTCAGAAGGTCCTCGTGAGCTGGCAGCCATGCTTGTGGAAGGAGCATGGCGGGGATATCGGACTTTGTTTAGTTCCATTAATGAAAGCTAGATGGCTACCGAAAGAAGTATGACTTTACCAAGGGCTTTTACAAGGAACAAAGAGAGGTGCAACCATTTTCAATGTTTGAGTCCATGTATAACTACATTAGTTTAGGTTAGACGACAATATTATGTTTTTATCAACTGAGATTATTTCAACCTTTATTCTGTGTCCTAGCAATCACACATTTTCTGAAATAAGAGTATAGCTATAAATTATATGAAACTTCTACAACAAAGGGCAAATATTTTTTTAACATTTTAACATTTTACTAAATTTTTCCATTACATAATACAAGGCTGGTCTGTGGATAGGCAAAATTTCTCACGTTAGGTAACTTGTGGCAACACTTGTTGTTTTTTTTAAAATTTGACAAATTCAAAGTGAGATAATCCTGATTATTGAAAATTTACCTGTGACAATGACCAAGGAGGAAGGAGCACAGTCAGAGTATTGCGGGGGGGGGGGGGGGGGGGGGGGGGGGGATTCCAGGGCCTCCCCCCTCCCCCTCTGTTTATTGTATGTATGAAGTTGTGTGTTGTCTAACACTATGTTATGTGAGCCAATGACTCTCCCATCACTTACAGTACTTTATCAAGTTATTCATGGATTTGGAAGCAGTGGGCATTTTTGTGGCTTTAGTGGTCACAACTTTCAGGGGTTCAATTCTCACAGTGTACCTGTGGAGGTAGGTTGACAGTATCTAGTGGGATTGAGGTCCTGATATTGGGTAGCTGCCACCAGGGTCTCCTTCAGGATGAGTTAGTAGAGAGGGGATTATGGTTGAAGGCCATCCTTGTTCCTCTAGTACCAAGCCACCTAAATTGCAGTCATGCAACCAGCCTTACAGTTAAGATTTTTTTTATTGGCGAGCGAGCGTAGCGAGCGAGACACTTACAGGGGTAACACAATCGAAAATCGGGGATGTTTATTTATTTATTTGTATATATGTTTGGACGTACGTATGTCATTTTGTACTTTGACCCTCGCGTTTTTGTGTTAGTTATGTGGTCGACCCGGTCCTAAATTGCACTAAACAGAATCCTCTGGTTTATTGATCAGTACCCGTATCACCCTAGAAATTGAATTGTTTACCTTTTTGAATTCTTTTGCGGGTGCAGTTAAAACTTGACGGTGGCGGTGGTAAGTCAATGCGCTCTTTGTCATGGTTATAAGCCGTGCGCAACAGTATTTACTTGAAAATACATTGTCCACTAGACTACCGCTAAGGTAAGTCTGTCTAGGTGCATGTCCAGTTGTGTCAAAGCATTGTGTTACAACCACTACTTAACTAAAGAATATCACAAAGAAAACGTTTAAATAACGTGTATTGTTTTGTTGTTGTTTTTTCCCTTCAATTCAAGCAGTTGCAGAGAGTTGTTACTATGGCACTGAAATCCCTTTACCCTGTATGCGAAATTTAAAGACTGGTCCTTATTTTCAGTAGCTTCAGTGTTAGAAGTCAAAATCATTCATATAAAAATAGTATAGTCTTTAGGCTCGCTCGCCATTTGTGCTCAAGCACATCACTAGTTAACTACCTTATGGTTACAAACTAAAGGTAGACTGATCCAGGCAGTGCTGGTTGTTAGCCACTAACTATACATAAAACCTTCCAGCACACCTGGTGGTGTAAAGGTGTGAAACCAAAACTGATGACATGGAAAGGGAGAGTCTATTCAGCACTGTGGGTGTTACACATGGGAAAAATATGCATGACTTCAATGGGTGATGCAATATGATGGGAGGAGACCCGTAGCAACCGTTGGTAAGGCTGTGGGAAGTGTTAAGTGCTATCAACCACGAAAATCTACCACGGCTCCGCACACATCTCGCAAACATAACCACCACTTGATATATTAGCGCGCGTAGCGGGGCAAAAATCTCGAGAGTCCTAACCTAGCAGTAGCCTACTCGTGGGTTAGCTTTGACCACGTTGTTACAACCAGCTTCGTTCAACAGCAAACTATAATCATGCCTTTCAGGAAAAGGAAGAGGGCTATTAGTGCAGCCACAGAAATGAGGAAAATGAAATGTGCTTTGAGAAGAAGTAAGAAATAAGTAAATAAATATAATATTAAAAAAAAATATACATATATATATAAATAAAATGATCGTGTACAGACATCAGATTGGAGCAAGTCCCAGCAATAGGTGGGGCTTCCACTGATACTGTTGATGATCCTTCCTTTACTGGTCATGATGTCACACCCTCTCTTCGGCAGGAGTCATCATCAGAAGTGCTCCCTGATTCACCTTCTCAAGATTTAGTGTAACTTTTATTTGTGGGTACTAATTATAGCTAATTTTAGCTAGTTCAAAGTTCAACTTGATTTGCTCTTGATCGGAATAAAATCTTAACTTAGGAATACCTTGATTATAACAGTCATGGACCCAGTATAGCATGGTATTGGACTTGAACTGATAGCATATTCCTTTGACACAAAACTAGCACACTAAAATCTCAAAAATGTCAAAATTGCTAAAATAAGTATCTGTCAATATTAGCTACCTTAAAGGGTTGGTCTCCACAACAGTACCATGTTGTCTTATGTTGTTGTTGTTTTCTGAAATCTATAACACTAAACATTACTAACTAGAGGGAATGTTTTACAGCTAGGAGTAAGCAATGATTGCAGATGAAAGAGTGAAGTTTTGTCTAGGATTCATCTTTGTAAGCACAGCCTCCTGTGGTATAACCACCACACTTTCTACAAGAACACTAAACATTATGTTCTATAATTAGCTATCACTGATACTGCATTCATCACTTAATATATTCCCACACATCCAATTAACACCATTACTTTTGTGCCATGTCATCACTCACTTAGCTTGTGCTGCTCAGACATATATAATGACTTGGCAGTGCAAGCAACCTTGAGTGTAACTTCTTGCTATTCAGTGAACCTTAATTGCTGCAAACTACTTAAGCATAGATTTGAACCTCTGTGTTTGGGCTGTGGAAAAGCATTTAAACAGCTTGATAAACTGTCTAGTTGTTGCCTTCTGGTGGCAGCCTATCTTGGTTGTTTCCCAGTTCCTCCACATCTCCCACTTAAGGAAATGAGAGGTGCTGTCTGCATCTGAAGAATAGTTTGTGATATCGCATAGTTTGCACTGAATTTAAACAAGAGCCAATCAATCCTCTTGACAGAACTCGGCACAAAAGCAGATTTGATTTTTTGTGCAGTTTTCACTGAAAGCCTAGTGGTAGAGTGGGTGTGGTATAATCAGTGTGTCTTCATGGTTGATGTATTTATGCTGAGCTGGCTGTGTCATTACCTGATGCAATGCACCCTCACACTGAAGTTTGTTGTTAGTCTACTGAGTGTTTTTTTTTTTTAATTCTCCGTATTTATCCTAATTATCCAGTTGTTTATGATGCCTTCATTTTACTATATCTTCATTCATGTAAGTGTGCATGTGTGCATACTTTTGTATGGCACGGGACAAGTGTGAGATCTAATTCTATTGGGCAGTAACAGGTAGTAGCAATAAAATGTTCATTTTAAAAGGAAGGTAGAACATAGTTCACAAATAGCTAGCATATCTTACTCATGTTTTAAAATGTAAGTAGGATGCTGTGAGAAAACAACATTCCTTTCTCTCTTATTTTTTTTGTATCATTACTTTTCCTATTTGTGTTAGATTGTAGCTAACTGCTACTAGGCTACCCCAAGTGTGATCCCTTCAAGAGATAGAAGTTAAGTTTAAACCATAATATTTCGGCTTGTTGGGCCTTCTAGTGGTGAATGAATAAAACTCAGAATAGATGATTGATAATACCCAGAACTTGTTTGTGTGTGTAATGATTAATATTAATTGGTGTTGACCTGACAAAACTTGTTTGTGTATGTGTGATGAATTGGTGTTGATTGACCTGTGTATAGCTCAGTCTGACCACCAAGTCAGCTCTGCTGGAATGACAATGCTCACCCCATATATGTCAGAGAAATATAAAGAAAAGAATTAGAAAGAAGAGAATTAAAGATAAGATGGGGGGGGGGGGGGGGGGGACGGAATTAGAGAAGGCTAAATGAACAGGATACAAGCATGATGGCAGGTTTTCCGAGCGCCTGACGAGGACGAGGCGCGGTGTTAATTTATTATCATACTTTATTAGGATATTTATCCCTCTCCTCACTTCTTTTAATAACTTAGAAACATCCATATTTATTGAATGTTTAACCCTGTTAAATACATTGAAAAATCTATTCTATCAGGATGTTTTATCCCTTCTTTCTTTTAAGTACATACAAACACATCTATTCTATCAGGATGTTTTATCCCTCTCCCCCTACATTGAAACATCTATTCTATTAGGATGTTTTATCCCTCTGCCCTTCTTTCTTTTAAATACATTGAAACATCTATTCTATCAGGATGTTTTATCCCTCTACCCTTCTTTCTTTTAAATACATTGAAATATCTATTCTATCAGGATGTTTTTCTTCCCCCCCCCCCACCACCTTCGTTTTTTTTCTTCTTGAATGTATACATTGACGCTGCTATTCTAGAGTAATTATACTTTTTCTCTTACATTTTATGAAATACATCATTTCTTTTATAAGCTCATACATAACTACATTGTATATGTTCTAGCAATACTCATAATTTGTGTTTTGTACATCTGTTTTTGTAGTAAGGTCGTCATGACAAGACATGGTACCCATTGTCACTTCTTGCATGAATGCAGCAGAATACTTTTTGTTTTTCTTTTAGGGTCTGTTCAGATATTTTTACGCATGCAGCATGGTAGCTACCATTCTCTACATTTATTGCATTTGATCATCAAGTTGCCATCATCTGGTAGTTGGCAACTGCAGTACAACTAAAAGAGCACAAAAATAATAAAGAGAGTAAGGAATGGGGAAAGTTACAAGTATATATGATAGTAAGAGAGGAGGATGGCATCGGAAAGGGAAATGGTTGAATGAGTTACTGGTACGTTTGGTATAGGGGAACAATTCTGCTTTAGTATTATTTCATTGTAATTACAAAGCAGAAATTAATACAGTATGTAAACTGTCATTCAGAAACATCCACGACTAATGGAAAAAGCAAATTTATTGTTTGACTAGCTCATAATATATCATGTTTTCTGTTTTCTAACAATTTTTTCTTAGTATAATGTCTGAAATATTTTCTTAAAACAAGTTATTAAATAGACTAGCTAGCTTATCCTGCATAGCTAATTACACAATATAAAAATCATGTTTTGCTTGTGCACCCCCCTTTCATGAATCCTAGCTACGGGCCTGATGAATAATATATATGTATTGGGATATTTCACCTTTTTCTATTATGACACATACTTTGGGATATTTTATACTCCCTGTTCTTTTATTACATGGCAATGTATACATATTTATATATAATACTTATAGCACGAGTCTGAGTACAATATGGGAAAATATTTTATGAGCACGCAAAATATTTTCACGAGCCGAAGGCGAGTGAAAATATGGCGTGAGAGTAAAATATCATTCCCATATTGTACGACGAGTGTAATAAGTGATTTATTGCTTCTTTGAAATTTTTCTCAACCGGTTACAATACAATTTTCATTGATTTTACTCGCTACGCGCGCGCTACAAGGAGCGTTCAATAACAAGCGTACAATATGGGAGAATACAGAACGCTCGCGTGATGCGGAAATATTCAAGAAAAAATATCAAAGCTGCAATAAATATGTATATATATATGCATATATATTGTATATATATATGTATATAAATATGTATATATAGTTCCCCTCTCCAATTCTTTCATTCTTTCATTACATGCTACAAAGATCTATAATTTGCTGAATGAAGAGTAAATATTTGACTACATAATTATGCTATAGTTTACAGGAACTGCAATAAAATAGGTTCTTGTTGCTATTCTGTAGATGCACTTTAGGTAACTTTAGGCATGCAGCATGAAACCATTCCTTGCATCCTTCACATTCCACCATCAAGCTAACATCATCTGGTAATTTGAAGTTGCAGTACAATTTGAGAATTTCTGTGCAAGGAGGCTTTATACGACGTTTTACAGAACGCTCAGGGAAAGATAAAAGGTGTTTGCTCTCAACACTTTTGAGCAAGTGTGACCTCATGCACTTCTGGTCAAATACTATCGCTGCAGGATTTTTTCCTTCACAAAATGCTGTAGCAAATGCAATGGCGAATACACCACAGTCACTGGATCCACACTCTGCCACTGAACATCATGGTATACAATCTTGATGCATTTAGATCTGTGCTGGAACAAACTAGCAATTATTTTCTTCGTGGCTGGAGACAGTGTCATGTGTAGACTGTCATATATATTTACTGTGGTCTCAGATTGGTTTTGGGATGATGATATAGTGATCCAATGATTATTGTTTATGTTCAAGATTTGAACAAATTCACCTTGCTGAGGCTTGAATGCCATTTTTGTTGCCAATATTGGTGACTGTAATGAGCCCATTTTTGGATGCTGCCTCTTGAGAATGTTCTGAAAGGCAGCTATTACGGCATCATCCAGCCAAGCACTTGAGTTTGGCTCCAGCATTTTTTTGTGATAATCATAGAGTTCTGTTCCACCAATAGTGCACCATTTATCAGGGAATTTTGATGTATCAGCAGTGAAATCATCCAAGTTAATAAAATTGGATTTATCCATCAAACAACTTACATTATTCTCAAGGACAGCGCTACATTTATTAGAACCAAGTACAGCAGTGTGATGATGTTTAGCAGGTGTAGTAGCCATGGTAGTAATTAAAGTATGATGGTTAGCACTGCACAGATGTTTTGGTGCTGGATTCAGAAGTAATAGAGGAAGGGGAAGACTCCAATGAAGATATTGCTTGATGAGATGTTGGGGAATATTTGTTACTTGTTGGTGAAGAAATGCCCAAGGCAGTAGATTTCACTGCTAAAGGTTTTGAGGAAGATACAGCATTTTTTGGTGGAGAACTTCGTAGTAGTGCAGATTGATCTGGAGGAAAATTTTTAAAAAGCAACAACAAAAAACAATTTCATGACAAAATAATGGAAATACAGATTAAAAAAAAAAGAAGAGAAAAGAAAGCAAATACAAACAAAAACAAACAAACAAACAAACAAAACCAACAAACAAACATAAAAAACAAGAATATTTACCTGGAAAGTATTCCTTCAGCAAGCAACTACTCTAATGCTTTTTTAACACTATTTTGTTTCTTGTTTCTAGTTTGTAGCATCCCTTGGACAACTTGGCATGGACAGTATAGTGACCATTCCATTTCTCATCCAGCTTTCCACCCATACGATGAGAATTCCTCATATTCTTGAGAAGAACTTGTGCGCCAACTCTGAATGCTGTAGTGAAGACCATGAGCAAGTTACATTACAATAATATATTTGACCTATAGCTCATTGTATTACCTTGTGACTGTCATGTTTTGCATCATACTGACGTTTCTGACGTTCTTGTGCTGCACAAATGTTGCTGTGTGCTTTGCTATGGTATTTGTCTTTTATGTCTAGGAGAGTCCCCATGACATGTTGCAAGTCTGGCAGACTGCTGATTTTCGCACACTTCATTTGATCTGGCAGTTATGTGATCTACTGCCATACGAGGATGACGATTGAACATCAGAAAAAATGGGCTGAATTTGGTAGAATCGTGCACACCGATTCTATAAGCATACAATGCTGGATCAATTTTCAACTCCCAATCTTTATCTGATGACAGTAACTTTTGCAGTGTGTGAACAAGAGTTTGATTTGTGCGTTCATCCAATCCATTTGTTTGAGGGTGGTAAGGGCTACTGATGCGGTGTTCAATGTTTGTGAGCTCATACAGACTCCTAGTACAATATAACAATCATAATACCAACAAAACCAATAAAACTTGAATTATGAAAGTGACCTAGTTCTTAATTTTTGATTGCTAATAATCAACATATTTTAAGTCCTAAAACACATGCAATAGGTGCATGTGTTGCAATGTTTTTTATGTCATAGTGGGTACCTAGACACCTCATTGACAAACTCTCCTCCTTGATCAGAGATGATTGCTTCTGGCCATCCATGCTGGCAAAACAATTTGAACAAAAAATTGGCAACACCAATAGCAGTTATGTCAATAAGAGGAGCTGCTTCTGGCCACTTGGAAAAATAATCTGTCACAGTTACGATATACTTGTTACCCTTAGGGGTTACTGGCAGAGGACCTATAAACACACACACATATGCACACATTAAGTTCATTACAGTTACTGTATCTTGGTAGTATGCATTATAACAATGTGAACCCAAACACTGATTGATGGATTTACTATATCTGGTTGTTCCATAGATGAAATTGCCACCTTGTCTTCCAGACTAGGGAACTACAAATTGGTACACCACATAGTGTGATACATATAAAGTCTTGTGCTGACCCATTTATAACTTATTCGTACATTAAAACATTAAAACAATAAAAAACAAACAAACATAAACAACAACAAAAAAAACAACAGTTGATTTATCCATAAAAAACAAAAACAAAACAGGTATCGTGAATTTGTTCATGGTATAGTTAATCTGTTCATAGAAAACTAGGAAAAATAGAAAGGTAAGGTTTAAATTGTAGTTTCAAATTTTCAGCAGCCACAGATTGAGCGCCAATTGTAGAATTATAGACTCAATTCTTGTTGACATTGGTCTCTGGCAGACATAAAGGACCAACTAAGAGTTTTCCCCATGAATGTCACATACAATTTTATTCTCATCCAGCAGGACAGCTTACCAAAGCCTGCATGTGCACTCAGACTCCAAAGCTGTAATTGATTTTTTGAAGTTTGGAACTGAGGTAATGAATGATTAGTTACTCCTAGAAATTGTTGTCACATGCAATTACAAGGTAGCAAGTTAGCTAAATTCTAGTTTAAGCAAATATCAAAATTTTAATTTTATTTGCAGAAAGTTGTACCGATCAAGTCAATGCCAATCGTTTTCCATACTGCTGTCATTGGAATAGGATGCAGCTCTGCTTTAGCCTTCCCTAAGCGATTATTCACTCGCTGACACTTATCACAGCTCATCCTGCAATGATTGATGACATCTTCAGTCATCCCCTTCCACCGGTATGATTGTTTGAGCTATAATATAATGTAGTGCAAAAAGTAATTATTGCTAACAGAATTATCAAACTACATTAATACCTTGCTTAAAGTTTTGTCTCTTCCAAAATGTCCTCCATCTAATCCATCATGAAAGGCATGCAGAAGTCTTTTCCTCTCAGCTTCTTCTACAACTACCCTAAGAAGCATTCTCTGTGAAGTAACTCTATCAGAGGAAATGTGGTAGAGTATTCCATCTTTCTCTTTAAAAGTAGCAGCTTGCTGCCGAAGGCCTCGCTTCTGGGAGGTGGAAAATCCAGCAGGGTACGCAGGATTACCCGACTTGGAACCGCGAAGGTAGCTTATCACTTGGTGATATCTTTCCCCAGTCATTACCAGAACAGCTGATTAATTCATTTATCTTCTTTGTCCTCCGACCCTGACTAATAATGCTCCGCAAACTGTATGAACATTACCGCATTACCACCGCAGAGAGCCGCCTACAAGTTATTCGCAAACATTTTTGTCAGGTTTTGAGCGGGAAGAAGCCATAGTATTGTCATAGTGGTCTAGTTTGGTCCAGCTTTACTAAGAGTGTCACTGAGGTAGACTAGTTTTTGCGGTGAAGATTCATCTGGACTGTGACTTTATTTGCGAGGTAGGTTTGTTCTGATGGTAGTTTTAGCTATTGTCTGAACATACTAGGTGTTAGGGAAGGATTCACCATTTTGTAGGGTTCTAGAAACCGGTACGTTGAGAACTATGCCTTTTGATAATGATTTTTGGAAATAACATAGTTTTTAGTTACATATAGGCCTTTCAAATTTTTTTGCAGGCCAATGCGTGCTTGTGACATGCTTATGAAGGTGTTTTTTGGGCCAAGAAAGATGCAAGTTTGTGTACCCCTGTAGGATCACAATGGTTGAACAAATTTATTCAACTGATAAATAAATTTCACTTACTATGATGTGGGTCACATATTATCAGTAAATTTAGTTTATTATAAATACATTTCATCTGCAGTATGCCTAGAAAGTTCAGGCTCTCCATACCCATCAAGAATGGCCCTAGAAAGAGACGTGGACGTTCAGTGGCAGTTAGTCATGTCCCTTTGTCACTTGACACCCTTGACCCTTGAGTGGACGAGACCAAGCTTTTCCATCTCTCTTCCCATAAATTTATTATGGGAGTTGCGGGCAAGTACTTTTGCTGTTCTACAGAAGAGATTGAAAGAACTCGCTGTGCTTCCATTTGGTATGTGCTTCATTGTACTATATAAATGATTATAGATAATTATGTTATCATAGGATGGGTAGTCGCTAGTAGTGACTCTGGCCAGTTGTTTCTTACCAAAGTAGAGGTCAAGGATGGCATTGTCTTGGTAAAACATTCAACACAACAAAAGAATAGTGTAGTGATAATAGCTGGTTATATATTGTAATAGGTAAAGTACACTATTGTGATTGGAGAGACATTTCACTGGTATCTACTGATTTCTGGTGATCATCTTGATTCAAACAGTTCACTTCTTAATCATTTACCACAAGTTCTTGATACAGCCAGGAAAGTGAACATTGCCATTGAGGGTGTCCAGGTGTTACCAACTACTTTAATGTGCAACTTGCCTGTGGTCAATGTTACCAAGTTAACGAAAAGAATGAAAGCACTGTCAGTACTTCCTCAAGGTAATTTGTAAACCATCTTGTTGGCGAGCGAGCGAGACACTCTCGGGTCTAACTGAATAAATAAATCGGTATTATGTTTATACATATGGTACTTGCATATTCACTAAATATTAATTAAGAATTAATACCTCTGGGGTCTTTGATGTATATATTTTTTATTTAGGGTGGGTGAATACCAGCCCAAATGATATAAAGCTACTGGTATTGAGCAAGATCACTGATCATCAAGTAAGAACTCCACACAAATTGCATTTTATTTGCACAGTTTATTCCTCCCTTGGACTTGTGTTGCCCCCCCCC
>WLWD01002639.1_pt1 | contig 23627 bp, 10 predicted proteins | sample 6712731 | NCBI WGS metagenome assembly WLWD01 (sample SAMN12718690, study PRJNA576275) | sponge metagenome | isolation source: marine sponge | host: Mycale hentscheli | place: New Zealand: South Island, Marlborough, Capsize Point | collected 2014-11-01 | reverse complement strand
AAGAATGGCATTGTCTCCAACTAAAGACTACTCTAACTGTACATTTCCAAGGTTAACGCTGCACGTGTGCACACTTACCCGTACTATTTCACTTAGCTACTGTGGTATTTCACTTAGTTTCCACTTATTTACCGAGGTATTTCAATTTGTATCATTTTGCCCATGGATTTCAATTGAAAAGCGATTTTTCCCATACATGTTTGAATGGGCAACTTACATGCCATACTATTAGTATTTGAATTACTATATAATAGTTTTGATGTGATTGCAGCTATGTTAATTCCAAACCAGTACAGTATATGATGATGCTTTCTAGAATATTTTTTGTACTTGCTGGTACAGTAGACCCTCGCATATCTGGGCCTCACATAACTGGGCCTCACATAACCAGCTCCCGCTTTATCTGGCCCAAAATTAAAATTCAATTAAAATTCAATTGAAGCACACCTGCAAGTTTACTATAATTGTAGCTGCCAGCTGTTATCTCCAGATCTGAGTTAAGCAGTTAAGCAGCTAGCTATGGTAAATTCCTGTGGTATGAGCTGCAGTTGGAGCTTACTCCCACATCAGCATTGCTCCTGAAGCAGATTAGAGATTTAGCTATTACCAAAGACATGCAAACCTGAAGCAAATGACATTGAAATCATTCATAACTCAACAATAGTTAACTCTGTCATTTACTTTAATCATTAAAAAATCATTTAAACCAATTTTTTTTAAGTGGCTTCACATATCCCGAAAATTCACTTATCCGAACTAGGGCTGGTCCCATATAGGTCGGATATGAGAGAGTCTACTGTATGTATTTATTGTAAAAAAGTATCTTTAATTTTAATGTCTCGACAAATCTTTGGTATTTGCTATGTTCCAGACCAGCCATTTCAAACTCCTGCTATTGCTGAATACGCCAGATTTTTGAAAGCACGTTACCATACTTGCCCTATTGCTACTGTTTTAAGTTGGCCTCCTACTCCAAGCAAGGAATATATTCAGTTGGCAGTAATAAAGCAGAACAGAAAGATCAACGAAAAATACATAGGGCATACCTTAAAAGGAAACATCCAGGAAATACTCGAAGACAGGGAACTTATCACAATTGACAAAATTCTTGACAAACAAGAACCATTATTTGTCATAATTGAAGGAGCTCCAGGTATGGGTAAGAGTACTTTAGCTTGGGAGCTGTGTCGGAAGTGGGAAAAGTTCCCTCATATGAAGAAATACAGCTTGGTAATTTTGCTGAGGCTGAGAGAAATTGGTGTACAAAAAATGACATGCCTTTCCAAAATATTTCCAAATCATATAGACACCACCGCACTACTTGAAGATATACATCAATGCCTTGGGGAAGGAGTATTATTTGTATTAGATGGGTTTGATGAACTACCTTTGACATTGCAACAAAATGGCTTTTTCATTGATCTTATGAATAAAAATATATTCCCCAATTGTTCCATAGTCGTCACCACCAGATCATCTGCATCAGCTACATTGTTGACATACATAAATAATTCACTCGTCAGCTCTCACTTGGAAATTCTTGGATTTACTCAACAGAGCGTCAAAAATTATGCACAAAGTGTATTCTCGTCTGATTCTGAAATGTTGTCTGACTTTGAGACTGCAACATCATCTTTGAAAAACCCAGCCATAAACAGCCTCATGTATGTTCCGATTAATGCTGCAATAATTGTTCAAATATTTAAAGAGAATAATGAATTGCCACTCACTTTGACGGAACTTTATACAGAGATTTGCCTCAGCATTTATAACAATCACTGCTTAAAACATAATAAATCCAGAGTCAGAAAACTGAAGGATATTCCAACTGAACATTGTAAACATTTTGCCAACTTAGCAAAACTTGCTTTTGAGAATTTCGAAAAGGAACAACTGATATTTGACACTGTACCATCAGATTTAGATCACTTTGGTTTTCTAAATGAGACGTCTTCTCTTTATGGGGTAGAAGAAAAATTGTTTAATTTTCTTCATCTAACAATCCAAGAGTTCCTTGCAGCATATCATATAGCTCATCTTCCTGATCAGGGTGTAGAACTTTTTAAAAGTAATTCAGGGAGATGGGATATAGTGTGGAGGTTTGTAGCCGGAATGACCCAATTTTCTTTCAGGGACCTATCAAGCAGAATCTCCATTTCGAACTAAAGATGAGTGGCTTACACCTTTGTTCATAAAATGTCTTTTTGAATCTCAAAAAGTAATAGATTTTCAGTCTATTTTTAATAATAATACTCAATATTGCCGTATTTTTTCCATCTTTAACAACTTTTATCAGTTTGAAGTAGGAGGGTGCATTGCAAAGTGCAGTTAAGCACAATCATTTTGGAACCTGAACTTCATTGGGTTAAGTAAGAATAAGTTTGATTTTTTCATTAAAGGTTTATTAAAGGGTACCGGTCACAATCATGGAGTGATAAAAAGTATTAGAATTGCTTATAGCCCAGTTGCTGCTGATTTTCTATCCACACTTCTGGACTATCAGCAAATAGGAGTTACTTTATTTAATGAAGTAACACATTTTGGTGTTTCAGGTATTGTATGGGATAAGGAGGAGTTACCTTCGAATGTGTTGATTGTGATACCCCTCTTATCAAATTTACAGAAGCTTTCATTATGTTCACAATTGGGTTGTAACAATAATGCCAAGTTCTACTTTGATCTGTTTGAATTGCTGCAGCACACAGCTGTGCAGTCTCTCGGTGTTTGTGGCTCTGGAGTAGAAACTGTGTTATTTCAGACTCCAGAAGTATTCTCATCATTTAAAGTTTTGATACATCCATCAACAGGAAAACTACTAGAATTATGCATTGGTTCTAGTAAGTCTGTAGTAAATGAAAGGGGAATAGATGACTTGGTAAAGATAGTCTCTTCCTGCTCTTCTTTGCAGATGCTCTCCATCAAGTATCCTCATTACTTATCTTGCTTGGCCAATTTTGAAAGCAATAACCAAATTACAACACTTGAATTGAAAGTCACGGAAAATAAACTCGCATTTATCCCCATGCACTATGCGCAAAATGAGTCTTGTTTATTGCGAAGTATTGTAAATATTCTCAGCTATAGCAAATCTCTTAGGCATTTGATCATAGCGAATGCTCTGGAAGATACATGTATTTTGAGTGATAAACAAATTATATCAACTCTCAAATGTTGCGCTCTAGAGACTTTGCAGTTCCACAAAAGAGGTGATTTTGGCATTGATGAAAATTTTCACACTTTGAAAAATCATGTTTTGCACTTATCTGAGGATATAAAGTGTGAAGTTACATGCAAAGTGATTACTACTTTGATAAAAAGAATCTTTCAAAGTCTAACTTGCCTTCCCTCGAGTGAGTTCTTATTTATGCCTGAAGATATTGAAAACACTATCCACATACGACTATGCTATAGCTAGCTATACTTACAGAATGAATATACTCTACTTCATATTTCTGACTTTGTTTTTCCTTAAATTGTTTATAACTTTTGAAATTTAATTTTGTAAAATTATTTGTACTTTTTTTTGTAAATTATGTAGTTTATTATTTATATTAATATTAATACCACATTCTAACATGATTGAATGCGTTTGGAACTGTCTAGCAAGTTGAGGACATGATCCAGGGCATAGTCTTTGAAGTGCACTGAAGATGCAGAAATGAGCAAGTCATGCACTTGATGAGAGCCTTGTTCTTTCTGGCAAATTATAACATAACACTGGTTGATAGGCATCTTCTGGGGGTGGCTAATGGGGCAGTAGATACATTGTCTCAAAATAATGCTGAGCATTTGTTAACCATTCTTCTAGCGTTGTTACAGGCTCTCATGCATCAAAGACCTGACTGGACATCCAGGAGCTGGATCAGCTTGCTCAAGTGTATTTTTCGAGGGGACTAGCAGAGTCATCACAACCATAAAGTCATATTTATCAGCTATCCGGTTCCTGCATATTATAGAAGGAGTGGATCAGTTTTAACCAACCAGCCATCGCCTATAATACATACTGTAAGTGGTAAAGGTGTGTGAGGCAGAATATCATCCCTAAATTACACAGCAAATGATTTTTTAACCAGTAGCTATATTCATGTCAAATAAAGATGTTAAATTATAATTATATCAATTATGTAGAGTGTATATATTGTTTAGCTAATGTAGCTGCTTGAACATATAAAGCAAGCAAAACAATGACAAAAAATATGCAGAGGTTTATCATAAAAGTGAGGGAAGCCCTGCAGGCAGCTGGTATGAACAATTACTGCAATCACAGCTTCCGCATTAGAACAGTTACAGTGGCAGCTTTGAAAGGGATGAAACACTCAGTCTTCAAGACTCTAAAGAGATGGAGGAGTTTGGCTTACCATGGAGGAGTTTGGCTTACCATACGTGAAAATCCCAAGGCAGGCAGGACCTGGCATTTTAATCACAGGCGCTGAATTCCTGAGGTGTCTATGCTACGGGAGTGAACATACTATTCTTGGGTTATGGGTTATGTTTGATGTCGTCCATTGATTCATATATACAGCAATAAGTCTAGTTGGGGTAGGGGGTTAAATGGGCGGAGCCTTTGGAGGAAGGGTTGGCCTAGTCCCACCTCTTTGGGTCCAATTTGGTGTAAATCCTCAGATCTCTTAGTCTCCTGCTGGCCCTACCAGGGCTTGAACATAAAGGGGGCAGAGCTGCTGACTCTACACCTCTGCTAAAAACCACACACAGCAGGAGCTGTGGCCCCTCCCTGATGCGCCCAGGTGCCAGAGGTAAGTAGGCTAAGGTATGTCTACCAACATGTATTAACGATTGTGTGTGTGTTCATGAATAATTCATGAGCAAAATTGAGTTGGTAAAGCGTAGTCATTACCTGAGTTGGTAAAGCATCAAGCTCTCCCTGCAATACAGTAACAAGTAAAGTACTTCCATTTGGGGTTTGAACTAGTGATTATACTTTGTTGTCATGCATACTTACTGTGACATTGTCCACAGCAAATGATTCTTGGAGAGCCGTAGTAACCTATTGTATCCTCTTAGTTTTTCCCTGTGCCTTGGACCCTGTCAATCCCCTGCTCTATAAAAATGAATACTGGGTGTCTGTACTCATGAATATTTCATTTAGTGGGGAAATAGTACAGTTATGACCTGCCAGATTGTGCTCAAAAATTTAAAAAATTATTTTTTCTAAAAAAAAATCCCCTTATTATTCCATTAAATCATTATAATAGTTACATCCAATTCTCAATTATTTTTCATTATTCTGAATAAATTCATTGACTATGTATATTAGACATTATTTTAAATATAGTTGTTTTCATTAGTTATAAAAGGTTTCAATATAAATGTTTCAACCATTTCCAATGGCCATAGATGATATTTCAGTAGAATATAGCTATTGTATGTTTGCTGTAACAAGTTGAGGTCTCATAGAGTCAGTTCTCACCAGTGACTGCTATTGTATTGAGTTATTATGGAAGACTTGATGTATAAACTTACAGCCTGGAAATAAAAATTTTTTTTGACAATATAGCACGATGTGGCAGGGTAGTCAGGTGTAGCCAGACCCTTTACCTACCAGTTAAAAGGGAAAGGGTTTTGTCGCAATAGAGAGCGACCTGTATTGACTCAGTTTCCAATACTAATGGAAATTCTTTAGACAAATTCCTATTACAACATCTCCTGAAAAAGCCCTGAATAAAGTAAGAACACTTGTTTAAAAAAAAGTCGTAGTTTCAAACCCTAACTATACTGTACCTTTTACCTCATAAAGTTCACCAGTTGAGTAAAAGGGGAAGGGTACATTTGGTTCTTAGATAACCACCAGCTAAGACGAGTGTCATTGTGCACTAGTGTTATTTTATGAGAACTTACAAACAAGCAATAGCTGTCATCTCAACACATTCTCTGGAGTTATTGGAGTACTATATGATAAAACCAAGAGTCAACATACCACAAATCCTTGTCTGGTGGTAAGAGGGGGGGTGTGTGGGAAATTATCGGTTAAAAAAATACTATAGGCAGTGGAATCACAACCCTTCTTGAGCCAATTATTTAAACTATTGCAAGTTCTAAAACAGTACATGTTTTTACGGTATATAGCAATTCAGTACGCAATGGATCATAACCCAATGAGTTGACAGTGCAAGGTATACAAAACATTCAACAGTTAATTAAAGATTCAATCAGCTAGCAAGTGGAAAAATTGTATAGCAGAATAGCTCATCAGTGAATGCTACTAGTAGATGTCCTCTTGACTTTACAATCTGAAGTTAGATGTCCGTATGCCCCACAGGCAAGACACCATGAGTCACCAGGACCATGGCCAAACATGCATGTGTCCGTTTTGTGAGACGAAACACTCTTTGAGCACAATTTTGTTTTCCAGTAGCGAAAATTAATCCTGGGATGACGTAGAAAAAGATCCATTTCTTTTTCAGAGTGGTAGTTGCGACATGAGGCCCCATAGGTGCAATGTTCTTGCCATTTGCAAGGAATTCTTTTTTTTCTGTTACTGTGTGCCATTTTATCAATATCATTGTGTCTTACGGCAAGCCAGCAATCTTCTGGATCAATTGAATCACTTTCACTTGATTCCATGTCTTCTGTAGACTGTGTCATAAAAGGTTCTAAATTTTGATAAAAATCCTCATTTCTTTCAGGCTCGTTAGTTTTTATTTCAAACCGATTTGAAAGTGGTATTTCAAATGTGTCAACTGATCTCTTACTGGACAAATAGGTAGGATAATCGCATGCAGCATATTCTAAGTCCATTTTCTTCAATAAGTTAAGTATAACTTCAGGTTTTGTTTTCCTGAATTCAAACACTAAATCTTGTTTTCTATTACTGCACGGGATGCTCGTCACATAAAATAATCGCATCAGTCTTTGCATAAAGCGTGCCAGTTCATACAAATAGGATTTTCCTTCGGGGATGTTTCTGAATACTATTGAGCACTCAGGTTTGATGCGTCTGCCTTCACGAGTGTTGAACGCTGTAAAAGAAAACTCATCTTTAATATTCTCCAAAGGATTAGCCTCAAATTTAGACTCTTTGTTGGCGAGTTGCTTATATTCTCGTGCCATTGCTTTCTCCCATGACCACAGCTCAAATTGAGCCCCTTCCTGAAGCAAAGAGTCAATAGTGTGTTTAAGGTCAAGTTTACCAGAGACTACTATAAAGACAGCTTCCTCTGATGAATTCATTTGATGCTGGTAAAAACTTTTACAGATATCTCCCGTCATGGCAGATTCTATTGCTTTTTCTTTTCCATTAATAACAGACCGATCAAATAATTGAACCTTAAAATTATGTTCTAGGGCTTTTTTCCAAACGGAATCATTAGGTGTTGGCCTGGAGCCATAAAGAAAAGCGTTTGCCAAATTCCGATGTTTAATAACTGTGTTTAAAAACTTGCCATGGTCAACTTGATACCTTGGATCAGTTTCTGCATCTTTAAGAGCTTGAGATTTTTGACCTTCAATCCACAGGTTTGAATTGTCTACAAAAACATAGCATTCAATATGGTTTTCTTCATCTAGCATTTCTGCCATGATGACAGAGTAATCGTGACCAAAAATAAATGTGAAGTTATTACTTGCTAGGAAGTGCAAGAACAAGCTGGAAAGTTAATATACTGACAGGTTGCAACAATATTACCACAATTCAATTTTAAACCTATATAACAGGAAGTGATAGTCAAATCACATAAATATCTACAATTCTTGCATTGGGGTAATCTGAACACTAATTTTGAAAGAGATCCAAAGATGTCAAGTTCTGCTGCAATGAATGAGGCTTGCTTCTATTATAATAAACTGCAGAAAAACAAAGATATGTTAGTGTCACATTTTCAACGTTTGGACTTGATAAATCTATCGAGAGAATTTTGCAAGTACAAAATCATTGGAAAAGAAGTAAGGAGCACTCTTGCATCGCTTGATCATGATCACCTTGATAGCACTATACAAATACATTACTTGCTGCAGTTTATCATGAAAGGGGTGAAAGATGAAAGGACCTACCAATTATTTTCAAAGATTTTAAATGCCATGAGTAAGGAGAGTGGCATTTGCATATTTCTGGATGAGGATGAATGTAGTCCTAATTGCCACATACTTATTGAAAATGACATCAAAAATATTATGACAATATTAGCACCTTGTGCTTATATGTGGGAAGAATTAGGTATAGCCCTGGGACTTGACAAAGTCGTTTTAGAACAATGTCGAGCTGGCACCAACCTCACTGTTAAATTATACAACGTGCTGTATGAGTGGATAGTCAAACAACACAAGCAAGCTTTTCCTCCAACAATTCAGAATCTGGAAGAAAATCTGCGCGGTCCACTAGTTAATTATAGCAACATTGCCAGCCAAATAGCAGAATACAGAAGTAGATATTTGGAAAACAGTCCTCATAGTTCAGTGAAAACTACAAGAACTAGTTTAAAGATCGGGCAGGAACCCATCGACACTGAAGTTTCAGATGGAAAATCTACTCTATTGGAAGTACTGGTATTTCCAACTGAATTTTCCACTTACCAGTGGATGAAAGACGGGGAAAAAATACATTCTGAGAGTTTTTCTTATTCAGGTGTTAATAGCCCTATTTTGGTTATAAATATAGCTGGTGTGACAACTGAAGGTAACTATTCTTGTAGAATAAGTCGAAAAAATGAAACAATTACCTCTGAAGATGCAGTACTCACTGTAAGCTATTGTTCAGAAAAGAAATTACTAAGAGAATTGTACTTGGCTAAAAAAGACATGCCCTGTGACTCATGGCCTCCAGATGTCACAAAGCACTTCATAAACCTGGCACTCATATCCAAGGATACAATAAACAGCAGTGATAATGACTACTCCATTCGTGGTAATGCTGATGACATTATTGAGAGAAAGGAAAACATAGGATATGAGGCAGCCTTTGGTTCTTTTAAAAAACGATCCCTCATGCTGATAGAAGGCAGGCCAGGTATTGGTAAAACTACTTTGGTGCACAAGATTTCACGTGATTGGGCTGAAGGAAAGGCACTTCACAAAACAAAACTTGTATTGTACGTTTCTCTCCGAGTTATAGGCACTGACTCTAGAATAAAAGATGCACGGTTGTCAGATATTCTAAAATATTATTTTCACTTCACAGATGAGGATGTACAGCACATACTTCATGACATAGATAAATGTCTTGGCGACGGCATCTGCTTTATTATTGATGGATTAGACGAGTTTCAGTGCAAACTTCAGTCTGATTTACATGAAATAATGTATAAAAAGTATCTTCCTGATGCCATGGTAATAGTAGCATCACGTCCGATAGCCACAACAAGACTCAAACTGGATGCTAAAATCAATAACAGAATTGAAATACTTGGATTTAAAAAAGCGGAAATATTACAATATATTGATGCATTTCCTTTTGATGATCACCCTGATTCCCATCCCAGCACCAAGTTGAAAGCCTATTTACAGCGACATCTAAATATCTTCCATATGTGCTACTTACCAGTTCATTCTGCAATGATTTGCTATTTGTATAAACATGCCAAAGAAAGCAGTTTGATTACAGAAACCCAAGTTTATAAAAAGTTCACTGAATTCATGATAGCAAGAAAGGACCTACGAAATCAATCTCAAGGTTCCAATTGTTCATTCACTAATTTAAAAGAGCAAGACAAAGAGTATTTACGAAACATATGCGAACTTGCCTTTCAAATGACAATTCATTCAAAACAAACAACCTCTCAGGCAAACATACCAGCGGCTCTTTCATCAACTACAGTGGAAACTGACGAATCATCTCTTGGGTTAATTACAATTGACCAGACAGCCAGTTTGATGGGCTATGAGAATATATATGCATTCCTTCATCTAACATTCCAGGAATATCTTGCTGCCTTTTATTTGTATTCAAGTAGTCCAAGTGATCAAAACAAAGCTATTGAATCGTATGGACATGCCACACATATGCGCATGGCTTGGAAATTCTACTGTGGCCTGCTCAACTTTGATAATAGCATTGACCAATTCAAAAAAATTATTATATCCACTACAAGTGACGACCATTCTACAAGAAATCAACTGTTTAAAGTTCAGTGTGCCTTTGAAACACAGCAACAACTTCCATGCAATTTTCTCCTTGAAAATGTAATAGTGAATGGTGTACTAAACTTAAATGAAACCACTCTTACTACATCAGACTTAACTGCCATTTGTTACGTTATTTCGTTCAGCTCACATATTGAACTCGAAATGAAAAACTGCAACTTGGATTATGAAAAGCTACAAAATCTTATTACTGGCCTTAATGAAATATCTACAATAATACAAAGGCTAAATTTATCCTTAAATGACTTCGGTTCCAAGGGCATACAATTACTATCCGAGAAATTAAGACCTATTATATACAACAATTTGCAAAAACTATCATTAGCATTCAGTAACATCAACTCAGAAAGTGCAGTGGCTCTCATTGAATGTTTGAAATATAACAAAGAACTACAAGAATTGGACTTGTCCGTTAACCACATTGGTACACCAGGTGCAAAAGCCATTGCAAAGTGCCTTAAAGGTTGCTCTAACCTTCAAGTACTAGATATTGCAGACAATGGTATCGATACGAAAGGAGCACAATATATTGGAGAAGCACTAAGGCACTGGAGTATACGTACTTTAAACCTCTCGGTTAACAAAATTAAATCAGATGGCGCCAAAACTATATCAAAACAACTTCCTCACAGCAAATTAGAATCTCTAGACATCTCTTCTGATGGTATTGACAGTACTGCTGTGGAAGCATTGATAGAGTCTTGGAAATGCTGTAAAAAACTGCAAAATCTGAATGTATCTGATAATCCAATCAACTCTAAGGATATAAGCGACTTGAAGAAGGCATTACCAAATGTAACTATTTACAGTGACTAATTGGTGACTTTTCATAATTGGTTTTATTATCATCCATAAACACTGAATACTAACACAGCCTTTCTACTTTTTTTTAATGCATATGTACATATTTATGCCATTGTTTTATCCGTTTTATTCACTTAAAATGGAAAAGACAAATGTAGCTAGCTATATAATGTAGCCAACCAGCTAAACTTCATAATTATATTGTGTGAAACAAAACTTGGCCGTTGCCATTTGGAAAAGTCTGATAACCGTTCGAGTACAAAAGTGAACGCAGCCAGGGAAATATACAATGCCCAAGGAAAAACTATGTAAATTACTCAAAGGTATACTGCCAGGGACGAGGTGTTTGACGATTGTGAATGCTGGCCAAATTGGTGTTTGTGTACCTTATACTGGTCATTAGGGTTGCTCAAAATGTCTGAGACTTCTTGATGCTATTTTTAATTTCGCCTTTTGTAATTACGCAAAGCTTCCAGCAACTTGTGTCCTGTTCTCTTTTGTATTATTTTCTCTGAAGCTCCGCCTCAAACATTTGAGTAGTGGAGGCTGGTCACTCTTTTTTTAACCCGATATCTTTATATTGCCTTTGTCCCTTCATCACAGTAAGACTTCTACAGAAAAAATAAGTTTAAACCCGAAGAAAAAAAGTCGGAAATTTAGAGTGGATAACTAATTCAACACATCAAAGTTTTAAACTATGTGGGTTAGGCATGTCATTAAATTGAAAGAGGGATGCACATACCCCTCCCCCTTCCCAATCTATTATTGTAGCAGCTGCATTGACCTGGTCTGGATAGTCCAGTAGAGAAAAATAGCTGGGAAACTGGTTAGTTAAGTGGTTGTTATAACTACCAGTGTATTCAGGGGTAAAGAGCTTGTAGCAATTCAGCCGTGATACTCTGGGTCATGAACCTTAAAATGTGAAGATATCTAGCATGGAATATAATAATAATAATAATAATAACAACAATTAACAATTTTAATAAAAATAATTTATAGTTAGCTATATTATTTCATAATGTAATCATAATCATATTCAATAATTGAACCTGTTTATCCAATTATACACATAGTGACTTTTTTTTTTTTAATTTAGAACTGATTTCCTGATGCTCAAAGTGATTAGTGCCATTCTTGACACTTGTACCAAGTAATAAATAATCAGAGGCCTATTTGGCATGTATGTAACATCTCCAAATAAGCAAATTAATAATAATAATTATATTGCAAGAAGTCTGTCAAGCATAAAGTTTGACAATCCACAATACCTACAATATGTTTTTTAAAAATTAATATTAATTAAAAAAAAAAAAAAAAAAAAAAAACTTGTCAAACTTTTTGTGTACGAAAATATAAAATAACAGTTATAGTTTTCTGTCTAATGTCTATTATGTAAAGCATCAGTGACTATAAATAATTCTTAGTCAGTCAACCAGTATGATAGGTTCTCTAACGATGGAATACATAAAAGGCAGGTGTGGACTTACCACAGTTGCTATTATATAATCCCCATTGGCAGAGCTGGATCATGTAATAGTATTCATAGGATGCATGTATGCCCAAATCACATACCACGCCTAAAAGTGGTGGCATTTTAAGAGAATTCATTCACCAGTATGTAACCTTTATCTTCAGCTGTGTATCCTAATTGGGTAGCAAAAAAAAAAAAAAAAAAAAAAAAAAAAAAAAAAATTCCAACTAGTGGTGTGCTCCAGCACAAATGTTGAGTGAGATAATCTAGCTGTATTATATACAATAAGGACTTCGAATTTAAGTTATTCTCATGTTTAGAATAAGTGAGCTAACTATGAGCTACAACGTTTCCCACAAATCTCTGGTTTAAAAAAAAAATTGAAATGCTCACACTTGACTCACCCAAAAACAGTGCTTTTTTGGGGCATGCTGAGGTTTCTAAAGTTACTGGGTAAAAAAACAACAACAACAACACTAAGGCGTTTAGGTCTGCCACAGGTTAGCCTTTTTTCAAGGTCCGCAACTCATTACTGACAGTCGATAAGTTCATTACTTTGTCAAGATATTTTATCAAAATGTTTTACCAACTTACGTAATTTGTGGTGTGAGTGAAAAAAGAATAGCATAAGCAAAGAAAGAAATAAACAGCACAAAATCTCAATTGTTTTGCCCCGGAAAGTGTCTTACTTGCTCGCCAATAATGATTATTAAAATGATGATGACGATAATAATAACTAGAAAATGGTTCAGTTGACATGTCATAAGAGTAGAAAAAGGTACACGTACACCTATATGGCAAAAAAGGATACAAGTACGCCTAAGCAATCGAAAACATAGCTATATGTATAGGTCATACCATGACGTGGAGGTCAGTATGGGATTTATACAACTGAGGACAGAAGATAGTGTAAATCCCGTACCGACTGAACACCGAGTGGTGGAACCAACTTGTACATGGCTCTAGGCTATAGGAAACGCACAAAACTAATCTTGACTGGACGATTCACTTATTCACCTCCTAGGAGGTGGGTATGAAATTATTCACCGCGAATTGAGCAATCTGATTGGACAGTTGGAATGCACTATGGTACAAACATATTAATACCATAGTTGCTGTGGTAATAGCCATGGATTAAAAAAGTGATTTCTGGTATTTTTCCCTCTGGTGTTGTATATATTTCTCCCTGTTGGTGCATTTGCTCGGGAGGCCATCCGTCATAATTCAGAAAGTTTGCTACGGTAACTATGATATCAATAGTTAAACCACCCTCTCCCTAGGGATCAGGATGATTATCAGTAATAATTACTCAAATGCATGGTTTACGTAAGCAAATTCATTTGTGAGTCAGCTTGCGCAATAATATTGATAATAATAATAATAATGATATAATAAGACTGATACCTAATTTAGCAGATGAAAATACTTAATGAAGTACTAACTATGACAATATGATTGGGTGCAACTTGTAATATCCCCATTTCTAATTGACATGATGTCAGGATGTGGAGAAATACACCAGAGCTACTAAAGCTAAAGTAACCAATTTATATCACCAGATATATACCACCTTAAACAACAACACATTAAGTGGCATGGAAAACTAGTATATAGAAAAGACAGCAAGGTGATAATTGATGTGGATTAAGAGTGTATGAGAACGCCCTACGCCAAATTTGGTGAGAAGGAATTTAATACATCTGACTATACTTCCAAGTGTACTATAAGTCATATTTTTCTTACTACTCCTACGAAACATTACAGTGCAAACCCTCAGCACACATTGACTATGCACTTTGGAATAAAACTGCCACTTCAAACCGGACACAGTTGTATACAGCAATAAATATGAGTGTAGGTACATGCACAGACTGTTGACCACTAATCAGTAGCGTGATGCAACTACAGTGCTACTAAGTTTAAATGCGAGGCGAGAAAACAAGAAGTAGTAAGGTCATGATTTAAACAGAGCTACGGACTTTGGAAGAAAAAGAGTAGGAGAGAGAGCAAATGATGGAACAAAAATACCTGATGCTGCTGCTGCATTCCTAATTTGCCAAGTTAGTCCATCAATCACCACCTTGTGGTGGGGTACTTAGTAATAAATAATAGCATAATAACTACCAATGTGGTTACCACAAAATTAGTGAGTTAGCGTAGCTATTTATAAGGCAAGTGAGCATTGCAAAGTGAGACTTTAGATGGGTGGGGCAAGGTAAGTCAAATTTACCCCTTCACCCCTAAACTCAACCATTGACAAATGTAATGAACATGTCCAACTAAATTATGAACCAAGTATTTTAAGGTCCCTCCCTCCCTTACACATGAATTCACTCCCTTGATATGTGGATTAATCTTGGAGCAGACCATTTGTTTCATTAGTCCACATCTAACAATAACTTTGATCTCAAGTATTAAAGGAAAAAAAAAGGAATCTAAAGAGGTCAGTTTAAAACCAAACTTAAACTGAAGCTAGTCTGTTTATGACAAGACAAAAAGAAAAAAATCATTAAACTCAATGCCTAGGAATTAAGTTGCACACAAAGTCTACAATGATTTTCATGTCCTTCCACTGAATAACAGTTGCATTTCAAATTATTAACTAACTTACATTAGACAAAAGGATGATGGTCACATCAATAAATACATAATACGCAGGGGCATAGGAGGATCATTCATAATGGGGAGGAGGGAGGGGGGACGGGACTTGAGCTAGACTACACCCATCAAAATATTTAATAAATTCAATCCATCATCACGTGGCTGATGATGTTGCCCAACAGTAAACAATGCTGACCATTAACTTCGAACTAGTAGTGTGCTTTAGCACAGTCACCTAGCAAACTGTCCTTTTATTTATAAGCAATAAACTAAAAATGATAAAACTCTGAACTAGCCACACCTAGTAGCTAAAACTAGTAGTTTCTCACCTTTAGTTGTTTTTTTAAGCTCAAATGTACTGTCCACCCACACCAATCTGGAATCAAGAAGGGGTCCTGCCCCCATGACTTGAAACCTGGTTTAGGGGGAAGGGGGGGCTGCCTCCCCCCCTCCCTTATTCCTATGCCAGTCAATAAGTGATTGCTTATCAGCATGCTGGGTGAGGTAAAAGCCAATATGGGGGTTTGGAAAGAGAAGCTGGCTGGAGTAAGGTATGGTCAGATTGTGGAAACCATAATGTGGTCTCACATGCTTGAAGGTGGACCACATAACTCTAGAGTTATGTAAACATGGGGTTCCAATGTAGAAAAGAAGGCACTATAATATTTTCTTACATTTCCCCTGAAGTTTCTAGCCTCAATACCGGATATTTAGCTAGCTAACCTTTCCACCTCAGCAGCTTAGTGCCTTCATAGGATAACAAAATGTAAAATTGATTTGTGTGTATTGGAATCTTGCTTTTTTTTTTCTTTGCGCTGAATTACCAAGCGATCACAGGTAATGTTATATAGATAACACTAGTGGTGTGCTTCAGCACAAATGTTTGCTAAAATTAAACAAAAAATTTTTTTTAGGCATTTAGGTCTGCTCCAATAAAACTTGCTTTCATCAAGACACGCAACTCATTGTTCGCAGATTTATTTCTTTATTTTCTCAAAACGCTTTACCAAACTTACATGACTAGTGGTACAGGTGAAAAAGGGGTTGCACATACCATACAAATAAGCAAAAAGAAATAAAATAAAATAAATAAATAAAAACATCACGGTACCTCGATTGTGTTATCCCTGTAAAATGTCTTGCTCACTTCACTCATTGGACAATTATGAAAATGGTAGTAAAACAGCAACTCACATCAATGCCTACTTTTTACACTTATCTTGTGCAGTTTATTGTTAATGAAGTGTTACATGTCTTAAAATTGAGTGGTCTGCTACTCAATTTGGATTGTCAGAGAATTAAAACAAATACCTGGCTATTTTAGATTTTAAGAGAGTACGTTTACACTCATTATGTAGGGTTGAACCACTTTAGCCCACTAGAATGTATATTCACTCTCTCATAAAAAAAATTTAAAAAAATCTTGGGTTTAGACAACTATAGCATGAAAATTATCTACACGATACCTTAGTATAACACTAGTGATGTGCTTCAGCACAAATGGCAAGCGAGCTGGTCTGACTAAACTATAAATTTGACTTTTAGCTGCTAATAATTTTTATTTAGTTTAGTTTATTGCTATTCTTTAGCAACACACAATTCTTTTTATACACTGGATACCAGCACAAGACCTGCATTGTATTTCGTGACTTGACTATTGGACAAAGGATTTTCAAGGGGTAGGCAATCAAATTTCCAAGGATGATACGGGTAAGGATCACTAAACTAACGGTTTTCGTTCAAGCTTGTCGCCTTTCCAAAGTACGTTACATTTAAACGCTCCATTGTATTACGTTGTATTCTCTTAGTGACTTGACTATTGGACTGGATTTTCAAGTAAGAACAAATCCGTTTGTATTATGACGAACAGCACATTGAAGAAGTTAATTTACCACCGCTGCTAAAAAATTAATGAACTCGGCTAATTTGGAAGATCTAACTGCGAACATCTCTCCCATTCTGTCTCCGTAGCTCTTTGCCGCTTTTTTTCTTCTTTACCTAGCATTATTTCAAAGTATTTTCTCCCAAATTTCTTGCACCCGTGCTACAAATTGTGACTTTCTTATTGCATACTTTCCTGGGCAACCCTATATCTCCAATTTCTATATTTTAATGTATATTTATTATATATTCTTTTATAGAATAGTAATGAGAACTTCATAGGTAATATATTTTTTGATTAAAAAACAACAATTTTATTAAAAAACAAAAACAACAAAAAACAAAACAACCCCCCCAAAAACAAAAGAAAAAAAGAAAAACAAAACTAAAAACATTTCAGCCCAGTAAAGCCAATCAACCACCCGCTCACATGTGCAAACAATAAATGATGTTGATACACAAGGTTGTCTACAGCTGTGTTCCTTTGGTACACAGTTGAAAACAAACATGTCCACTATTTTATTGGCTTTTTAGGTCTGTTCCCCCCCCCCCCCCCCCCCCCCCCCCCTCATTCTCCTTAGAATTATTGAATAAGTATTCTTACATTTTAATACCACTCTGCTTTCTGTATCATAACAGGTTTAATCCATTACCTTCATTTGAACCCTTTCTTGTTATTTTAATGTGAAAATTTCATTCTGGCCAAAAACTCTTTCATCTGCATGGACAACCACCACAGTTTTTTTGTTTTGTTTTGTTTTTAAGGGGGGGGAGACTTTACTTGCACATCTAGATCTTGCCTGGCTTCTGCTGCAAAAACATACATTCAAGAGTACGTATTACTTATCCAGTTTAGTGAGGCGTACCACAAAAGGAAAATTCTCTCTCCCAATCAATAACATGGGTGTGAATACAAACCATAGCATTCATAGACCCCCCCCTCCCAAAACTCTGCAAGGTACAAATTACACAGAATTATTCTCCATCCCATCAAAACATGTGCGAGAATATTACAACATTCATAGTTAGCCCACCCCTAAACTGCAGCAAGGCACACACCACACAGGAATTCTTTGGTCAAAAACATACGTGTGAATATCAAAGGCCCACCCCTAAACTGCAGCAAGGCACATACCATACAAGATAATTCTCTATTGCTCAAAAACATATGTGTGAATATCAAAGGCCCACCCCTAAACTGCAGCAAGGCACACACCACACAGGAATTCTTTGGTCAAAAACATACGTGTGAATATCAAAGGCCCACCCCTAAACTGCAGCAAGGCACATACCATACAAGATAATTCTCTATTGCTCAAAAACATATGTGTGAATATCAAAGGCCCACCCCTAAACTGCAGCAAGGCACACACCACACAGGAATTCTCTATTGGTCAAAAACATACGTGTGAATATCAAAGGCCCACCCCTAAACTGCAGCAAGGCACATACCATACAAGATAATTCTCTATTGCTAAAAAACATATGTGTGAATATCAAAGGCCCACCCCTAAACTGCAGCAAGGCACACACCACACAGGAATTCTTTGGTCAAAAACATACGTGTGAATATTAAAGGCCCACCCCTAAACTGCAGCAAGGCACACACCACACAGGAATTCTCTATTGGTCAAAAACATACGTGTGAATATCAAAGGCCCACCCCTAAACTGCAGCAAGGAACATACCATATAATAATTACACACATTTTACGATAGAGAGATCCTGTGTGGTATGATTATAATATTTACACACATTTTACGATAGAGAAAGCTAGAGAGAGAGAGATCCTGTGTGGTATGGTTATAATATTTACACACATTTTACGATAGAGAAAGCTAGAGAGAGAGATCTTGACCAGTGCCACATCTAAGACAGCATAATATATGATATGCTTGAATTCACATGTATCACCCATAATGTGACATCACTATGGTAGCTTTCACGCCATTATACCACTCTCAAAACATCAACAAAGTAAGAGAAATATAACCATCATAAGATGTCACCTGAATACTTTTATTAGTAAATAGCAGCCTCAAAATTAAAAAAAAAAGAACACATACCTAAAAACACACTAAATGAAATTTCATGAATAGAGAAGGTCACTATGTTTTAGCTTAGTTAATCCAAGGAACATCCCTTTGGGTTTTCCAAGATGACTGCAGCAATCTTGCCATTACTAGTGGCCAGTACACCCGCTGGAGTATTTGGCACAGAAGGGAGAGATAAAGAAGACAATGCTGACCCAGAATATTCCTAAATATAAAACGAGGAGCTAAAGACTAGTACACGACATTGTAGCTGAGACAATTAATAATAATAATAAATTTAAAAAAAAAAGACTGATAAGAACCTCATAGCAAAATCAGCTATGGATGTGCTAAATAGTTAAAACTGCAAAGATACAATTATTAACAGCTGAGTACCATTTTGCAATACGCTAAAAAGTCAATTTAATATTCTTATCATGGGTGACAACTCGTGTGAAAAAGCTAGCAATAATAAAATCAAAAAGATGGAAACAAAAATATAGAGGGAAAAAATATCACCTCCTTCCCTAAATTTTGTTGGACCTTTACGGAGACACTGGATCTAAAAATTTTACCTACTTGTTACATTATGATAACACTGAAATTTTAAATGTTAAATAGACCTCTTCAAAAAAATTTTGAAAGTAGCTGACGACATTATGAAAAAACACAAATATATAAATACGCACCTTGTCTGAAACAAATAATGTTTTCCCAGCGTAGTCCATGAGATTAGCTGTTTCGGAGACCACAGAGGCCACACCCTCTCCATTTCTCAAATAGAAATATAAGTCCGTCTTGACGTATATCTTCATCAGAGTAGTAGCCTGGGAGACATAACAACAGAACAATTAAACAGGACGTTAATTTTAATCACAATTATCTCAAGAGCGGGAAAAAAAAAAAAAATCCCCCAAACCACTTTCTAAACTAACTGTCAACGAATGTATGAAATCTTGATGGTGAAGCAGGAGGGCTTTAGTTTTGCAGGGTTGGGTAAGGGCTTCTTGACGTTGATTAGAACTTTGGTGGGTGTGGTTTTCTGCCCTTATGTTTAGCTCATTATGAAGAACTTCAAATGGACAATGTTTAGAGTGAATATAAATATGTATGCATAGCTAAGTTATGACTAAAATAGTACAACTACAACTTAATGGTGAAGGTACCGCCTTAATTTCACCGGAAGAAACAAAACTGGATTAGGTTTCTAACCCTCAGCGCGCAAGCGTGAGAGGGTTATAGTAGTCATCCTGTCTGTTTGTCTATCTGCCTGTCACGCTCTGATTTTGGAGATTACTGACAATTAACCATTAATTTAGGTATGTAGCGTCATGCCATAATCACGTGAACAAATGATTTCTTGCAGCCAGGTATAGTTTACTTTATGCTCAGGGAAGTTAACGGAGTTGAAAGAAGTGAAGTTATGCATTAGACATGTATACCAGTGGGTGTTTCTGGCCTGTTTAGCTTGAAGACAGCGTTTCCATGTATCATTTTCATTGATTGAGCTATATTGATTATTGATGCCATTGATGCCTGATTAACCCTTTCGACGTCGACTTTCTTCAACACTTCGGGTGTATTTTAGAATTCGAATTTGGTTTTTGAATTTCTACAGCAAAGCAACTGCAAAAATCCTAAAACAAACAGCCAGGCATATAGGTAGCTATAGCCTGATAACAACTAAACAAGCTTCTAAAAGCCTAAAATGAACAGGAACCAGTCATCTTACAAAAGCCTAATCGATTGTTCTCAATGTCTGGTGGAAAAACTTTATCCGTATTCTTCCAAAATGCTGAGGGACTCTCTATAGGCTTTATACTTTCTATTCCGAGTGCTGAAGTCTGTAGGCAATAAAAAAAATTGGGCGCTCAGCGTCCTGAAAACTCTCGGTCAAATTATATTTTTTTTCCTTCTTGATCTCCGTTTTCAGACAATAAAAAACAAAAAAACATAGCCTGTCCGTACGAGTTCAATATTTTTTAAAAAGGAAGTAAAACACTACTTTACGTATAAAAAAGAAATGACGGCTTTATCTAAAATAGATTTATTTTTTATTCAGAGAACACGGACCTTTTCTCGCCCACATATATGTGGCTATGGTGTCGAAATTGTCAAAATAGCTAATAGAGTGCTTATTCTTTTTTGGTCTGAGATTATAATACCGAGGTTTAGTAGTGCTTCATTATATTCGTGCCACCCCCCCCCCCCCCCCCCAACCCAAAAACAAATCCTGTATAAAACTTTGAGTTACACATACAAGTGTTTCCACTTTTGCAAAATTTTATTATATGCCAAAAAAGCCATTTCAGCCTGATGTCAAACTTTATCCATGCTTCAGTTCAGTCGCCTGATACAAAATGGATGCATGGGGATGTCCATTGGCTGTAGAGTAGGTTTTTTATTTTTATTTTTTTTAATGGCACGTATTCATTACTTTCTATTCAGTTAAATAAACTTACGGTCCGGGGGGTTGGACGTTATTTCGCTATAACTATGGTACACTTTTGCTGTTTACCTGGGTGTTCTTCCAACTCTTCTCGGGACTGCGATTTGTCTTTTTTTCGTTTGCCACTGAAGAAAAAAGCATTGCTTAAGCAATGGGTACATGCTATTGGGCGAAAAAACTTGCCAATCAATCAGCATACCCGGGTATGTAGCAAGCATTTCATTAAGGCTTGCAAGAGGCTACTTAGGTCAGACGAAGTACCATCCCAGAATATACCTAAGATTTCAAAGCCATCTACTTCGAGAAAGCCACCAAAGGAACGTTCATTCTGTACCTCACCAGCTCTTGTGGAATCATCTAGTGAAGTAAGCACTGTAAGCAATGATGTTGAAGTTCAGACAGATGATATAGAGGAAAACTGTGCTAAAATTCAAGAATTAAAGGAGGAAATTAATAAGCTGAAGTTGTCAACTAATGAGAGTAAGTTTAGCTTGTCCAGTGTATCTAGTACACCTTCTCAGCTGAGCTTTTACACTGGCTTTTCTAGTTATGAGGCTTTGAAAGCTTGTTATAACTTTCTGGGACCAGCAGTGAATCACCTCATATATGATTCAAGTAAAGAAGATATAGAGTTAGGAGGAAGACGGTGCAAAGCACGATGTTTATGTCCAGAAGATGAGTTTTTTCTTGTCTTAGTTCGCCTACGATTAGGTCTCATGGAAAAGGATTTAGCTTACAGATTCAAGATCTCACAGTCTACTGTTTCACGTATAATAGTGACTTGGATTAATTTTCTGTATTTAAAGTTCAAAGAGATTCCATTGTGGCCTCCAAAAGAATTGGTTGCTTGTAATATGCCCAAGCAATTTAAAAAGCTTTACCCTACTACCCGTGTTATTATCGATGCAACTGAAATATTTATTGAGCAACCCAGACTTCCAGAAATTCAGCAGATGACATTTTCAAAATATAAAAACCATAATACCTTCAAAGCCTTGATTGGAATTTCCCCATCTGGTGCTGTGACATTCGTTTCAAAGCTATTCTCAGGATCTATTTCAGATAAGGAACTAACAAGAAAGAGTGGGCTATTAGATTTATTGGATGCTGGAGATTCAGTAATGGCAGATCGTGGTTTTGATATAGAAGATGACCTAATCTTGCAGGGAGTGCACCTCAATATTCCCCCATTTATGAGAGGAAAGGCACAATTAGATGAGGATGAGCTGGTTACAACAAGAAGGATTGCATCTTTACGTATTCATGTAGAACGTGCAATGGAACGAATAAAAAACTTTCATATATTTGACAGAACACTACCTTCATCTCTAACTGAAATTGCCAATCGTTTATTTTTTGTTTGTTGTGTTCTAACAAATTTCAACCCTCCATTGTGTTAGCATCAACAATTTTCCACAACCATACAATGTCATTGACCACTCAAGATTAACTAAACTTCCCTTCTTTAAACATGCACACACCTTCACCTTAAATATAACTTGTTATTAATAATTAATATTCAATGTCAATGTTGTGAAAATATTTACATGAATAATAATGATTATTATATTTCATTGGTTTGACAATTGTTATAGATAATAACTAGGCTTGATGACAGGATACACTAATTCTGGTTCTCTACATCTTCTTTACTTGAATCATATATGAGGTGATTCACTGCTGGTCCCAGAAAGTTATAACAAGCTTTCAAAGCCTCATAACTAGAAAAGCCAGTGTAAAAGCTCAGCTGAGAAGGTGTACTAGATACACTGGACAAGCTAAACTTACTCTCATTAGTTGACAACTTCAGCTTATTAATTTCCTCCTTTAATTCTTGAATTTTAGCACAGTTTTCCTCTATATCATCTGTCTGAACTTCAACATCATTGCTTACAGTGCTTACTTCACTAGATGATTCCACAAGAGCTGGTGAGGTACAGAATGAACGTTCCTTTGGTGGCTTTCTGAAGTAGATGGCTTTGAAATCTTAGGTATATTCTGGGATGGTACTTCGTCTGACCTAAGTAGCCTCTTGCGCAAGCCTTAATGAAATGCTTGCTACATACCCGGGTATGCTGATTGATTGGCAAGTTTTTTCGCCCAATAGCATGTACCCATTGCTTAAGCAATGCTTTTTTCTTCAGTGGCAAACGAAAAAAAGACAAATCGCAGTCCCGAGAAGAGTTGGAAGAACACCCAGGTAAACAGCAAAAGTGTACCATATAGCGAAATAACGTCCAACCCCCCGGACCGTAAGTTTATTTAACTGAATAGAAAGTAATGAATACGTGCCATT
>WLWD01005813.1_pt1 | contig 23634 bp, 16 predicted proteins | sample 6712731 | NCBI WGS metagenome assembly WLWD01 (sample SAMN12718690, study PRJNA576275) | sponge metagenome | isolation source: marine sponge | host: Mycale hentscheli | place: New Zealand: South Island, Marlborough, Capsize Point | collected 2014-11-01 | reverse complement strand
TGTGGGGCGTACGGGGCAAAGAGAGAGATACACACACACCAAGCCTCAGAGGAGACGCAGTTTACTCATACGCTGGTGTGGTGCGGTACACTGCCACCAGAGTTCTTCCCCAACTCAACCTAATCACCTTGACCAATAGAGTTTTAAATCTATTTATCGAAAAATATAGGGAGCACGAGGTAGAACTGAAACTTAAAATGAAGCACAATGCTTATAAAGAAAATTGGGAACACGCCCACAAGATGACACTCTATTACATGACTTCTTGCATTGCAGCGCGAAGTTCGTGTGCAAAATGCAGGCACAACAACACGTGGCACGAGAACAGACAATCACGACTAAGTCATAGATGATACACAAATAAGGTAGACGAACACAAGCTAAATATAGAACAAATGTAATAAATGCGTAAAGTAAAATAAAGATAGTTCTAAGTTCGGCGAATTAGGAGGTGGGGCTGATGCCTCACCTCTCATGTCCGACCCACAGCTCCCCCCCCCAAGCTTGGACCTCCGGGAGAAGCTGACGAACACTGGTCGGACCAGGCTTGTCTGGAGAAGCCATCTGCATTAGCATGGTCTTTGCCGGCTCGGTGAACAATAGAGATAGGTTGATCTTGCAGCATCAATGCGAAACGCAGAAGTCTTTTGTTCAGGCCTTTGCCAGTTTGGAGAGCCAGGCAAGCAACATGATCGGTAACAATCTTGATCTGGCGACCATACACGAGACGATCGAAATGCTTTATTGCAGCCACAATAGCGAGACTTTCAAGCTCGGTCACAGAGTAATTCTTTTCACAGGGTCTCAGCTGACGACTGAAGAACGAAACAGGGAGCTCTTCTCCTTCACGAATGACATGGAGACATGCGCCGATACCAATGCCGGAGGCATCTGTATACATCACTAAGTCTTCATGATCACTAGGCACACAAAGCACAACACTGTCAGCCAATAAACGTCTCAACTCACCAAATGCATGTTCCATATCCTCCGTCCAGGCGACCCGGTAAGGGGCTCGAAGAGAGACCGAGGGAGTCAGGAGAGCTGAGTGTTGACCAAAACCAGGAATAAACTTCCGGTAATAGGACATTGCTCCTAGGAAGGAACGCATATCCTTTTTGGTGACTGGATGTTTGAAAGCTAAAAGGGAATCCACTCTACACTTGGGAATGGACAACCCACCACCACCAATGGTGTGACCAAGATAGGTGAGGTACTTTCTCCCAAAACAACATTTCTTCAACTTCAGGGTAAACCCAGCATGGGAGAGACAGTCAATAACACGTTTAAGATCTAGCAGGTGTTTGTTCCAGGAATCACTGAAAATGACTACATCGTCAATATAGTTACAACTTACATCACTAACAGGGGCTAAAACAGACTCAACTGCTGCCTGGAACACAGCAGGAGCGTTCTTTAAACCGAATGGCATTCGGGCATACTTGTACTTCCCGAGAGGGCATACGAAAGTAGTCAAATCACTGGAATTGCCATCCATGGCAATCTGGTGGAAACCAGAGGTTAAGTCTAAGGTTGATAAACACGAACTTTGACCAATCTTACGCAAAATCTCATCCAAGGAAGGTAACCAGTAACGGATTAAAGGAGTGACAGAGTTAAGCTGGCGGAAGTCTACGCAGATTCTAACTCCACCGTCTTTTTTCTTTACGGGAACCAGAGGGGATGACCAAAGGGCATCTGACTTCACAATAATACCACAATCCTGCAACTTAGCAAGTTCAATTTTAACCGCCTGTTCCATCCCAACTGGGACATTGCGTCCCTGCTGGGAGACAGGACTAGCATGTTCTGATAAGGTAATAGAACAGACAGCTTTAGTACACAAACCAGGGCACTCACTGAATGAGTCAGAAACAACATCAAGAACACTTTGCAATTGCTTAGCATTATACCCATTGCATTTGTCAGGGCTAAGGAGAGGACTAGGATTCAACAGGGTAGGATCAATACCTCTGTCTTCAGCTACCAAAGTAACAGCACAAACATTAACAGGTCTATCACAATAGGTCTTCAAGTTGTTAATATGAGCTAGTTTGATTGCATGGCCAGGACCTTTACTGACACGAAAAGTAACAGGGGAAACCTTATCAATCACTGAATAGGGACCTTCCCAGGATGCATGTAGGGAAGAGTGCAGACCAGGAATCCGCATGAGAACTTTATCCCCAACTTTAAGAACACGTTTGGAAGTACCAGAATTATAGGAAATGGACCTTTTATCCCTGGCAACAGCTTCACGAGCTGAAGCCAGATCATGGGCTAGACTTAACTGGTCTTGTAACTTAACCAGCCAATCTTCCACGTCAACCCTAGGGGAAGAAGAATCAGAAAAAGATGTGTACAATAAGTCTAAGGGACCCATAACCTCCCTACCATACACAAGGAAGTGAGGCGAGAAACCTAGGTCACGATTAGGGACTTGACGTATGGCAAATAACGCCATGGGCAAGAAATCAACCCAATCAATTCCATTGTCTACGGCCTTGGCCAACATGGGCTTCAGCGTCCCATGGAGCCTTTCCACGACTCCATTACTCTGGGGCCTATAGGGCGAAGTGTGGATGGTATCTATACCCATAAGAGCACAAAGGTTCTCCATCAGTTTGGAGAGGAAAATAGTACCTCGATCCGACAACACCTTCAGGGGAATACCTGTGCGAGCAATAATTTGCACGAAACATTGCGCAGCTTCTTGGGCAGATGCCGTACGCATGGGCATAGCCTCAGGCCACCGACTAGATAGGCAAATGTAAGTAAATAAATATTTGGATCCACGTTTGCCTTTCGGCAGAGGACCAACAAGATCCACAGCCACAGACTCGAAAGGCTGGGTCAGGATAGGTCTCTGGATCATCATGGCTTTCTTATTGCCAGAAGCGTTTATTCTCAAACACGTATCACAACTCTTAACAAATTTCACGATGTCACCATGAACCCCAGGCCAAACAAACCTAGAGCTGAGCAGCTTGCGCATGCCACGGACACCTACATGTGCAGTTTTGTCATGGGCTAACACAAGAGCACCTTGACGTTTGGACACAGGGAGTACAATTCTAGCATGAGCATTTGACAAATCATCAGTAACAGTATGAATTAAAACACCATTGTCATTGTAAGAGTAGCCATTTAACTTCTTACTGGCTAACATACGAACAGATGTAAGGGAATCATCAGACTCAACCTCTCGGTTGAGGGAAACAGCATTAGGATCATCAACACACATAGGGATACCAATAGAAACAGAATCAGAACAATCAGAGAGTCTCTGTTCGTTATCACTACATTCCTGAGCAATTGACTGGGAAATATTAACATCTCGACCAGAGCTACCACCTGACGACTTAACAGGCTGGTCAACTACAGCAGAAACACTACTTGTGGGAGGTATTTGGCCATTCAACCCTACTTCCGTACTGGCTTCAGAACCATCACCAAGCCCAGAACCAGAAGGATCCAGCCCAGCAACCGAAGCAACAGACTCATCAACCTCAGCAGCACTCTGCACAATACCGAGATCAATGTCGGCCAACCTCTCACACTCTAACTGAAAGGGATCAGTACTAGTATCAACATTATGTTTAGCATGTTTTCTAACTCTTCTCCTTTTTGACTCTGACCTGGTAACAACTGACACGTTCATGCTTCTCTGGTTGTCACTAGAGCCCTGGGAGGTCTTACAAGCCTCCCGCGGGATAGTAACAGAGCCAGCGCCAGCCTCAGCCGACGTCTGAACGCCAGGGGTATCACCTGGTTGCCCTGCTCCCTCTGCCTCCGAGGAAGCATTGGAAGCAGCGTCAAGAAGAAGTCTAGATGCCATATCACCGTCCATAGGGACTGAGAACAGCACCCTGTTACACCGGTCATTCTCATCAGCAACTGCAACTACCGACGTAAAAGATTTACCACCGAATTCCAAATTAACCTTGGCAGTAGGGAGTAATTTGGGTTCACAATTCCAGCCTCTGACATTTACACAGTCATCTAGAAGCTGATCTTCCAACACAAAGGCTGCCGGCACAATAGTAATCTCAGCCCCAGTGTCAGGCACAATCCGACAAGGCATGCCATTGACTTTGCCTTCAACATGGGGAGAGCCGTTCTGACCAGCAATCCAATTTGTATTATAAGTTCTAGTGCCTCGCTTCACATTGGGTTTGTTATCAGATTTGTTATCAGTACCGCCCTTCTTAGTGGGACAATCAGGGGACTTGTGCCCAGGGACATTACAGGTGAAGCAAACAATACTGTGAGGCTTAGAAGGAACAGGATTAGAACTTGGGACATCATATGAGGGTACATTTCTATATCTACAGTCAGTGGTTCGATGACCATACTTCTTGCACACACCGCAAGGATAAGTGGGTTTATTAGGGTTACTAGAATGCCTAATAAAGGTTCTGTCAGACTCTGAAGCTTTAAGGGAACCAGCAATATCACTGAGGTCTTTGAATGACTTGAGTTCACGCGCATCCATAGTGGACCGCTGATGGTAAGATCGCGACGCTCGAAAAATAGAGCTAGCGGTAAAGAGAAGTAAGTCAGCTTTGCTATCAGTAGCCATGTCGATGGAGTCGACTAACGATTTGGCTTTAGCATAGGCTTTCAGCGAATCAATGGAACGGTATTCTGAGGCAAAGTCAGTGAGCTTAATGCCTAGAGAAAGCGTTACTAGACCCTAAAGAGCTAATAAGAGCAGTCTTCAACTCAGAGTATGTAAAATCAGAACGATTGATGGAAGCTATATAGTCAGCCGCCGTTTCAGACTGTAATTTCTGAATCAGGACAGTTTTAAAACGAGCACGAGGGCATTCAATATCAGTGAGATCATCCTCTAACTTCTTTATATATTTGGCGATATCTACGCCTTCTTTATGTGGAGCCATAGCATTAATCTGCCGGTTCAACTCAGCATCTTTAGAAGCAAGCAAGGAAGCCGGACGAGAAAGTGCTGTGGGACGCATGCGTGCCATCGAGTCAAACACAGACATTAACCTATGGGCAAGCATATCATCCAAAGTCTGATTATCACCACGGACAGCACCGGCTGACTCATGGGAATCATCATCTCCCAACCTAGGATTAGTATTGGAAAGGTCATCCTCATGCACAGAGAGGGCATTATCAAAATCTTGTTCCTCTACCATCTTATGACTATCAGAACGGGTAGACAAAGGAACACAACTAGAACTAAGGGCGCCTAAACAATCAGAAACGTCAAAAGTAGGAGTATAACTAGGCTCACCCTGAGAAAGACTTTCAGATTTCTTATTAACCTTCACTTTATTTGGAAGTATATGTCTAGGGGCTTCGGAACCAGAATCAATGCCAGAATCCTTTGAAGTCTTCTTACAAGCTCTGTCTCGGGTCTCTCTCCGGCTCATCCACAGGCCACCAAGACTCGGGAATGACTACAAACAGTGAGAGAAAAATATATCAGCAAACAGAAATTGCACCAAAATGAACACAAGTGACAAATCAGACCGTGATACACGATACCAGGAGATGGCTGCCACAGGACGGGAACTCCGGAACACCGCTGAGACAGTAACTCGACTGGGTCAGTTGAACGGAACTTGACGCCACAGGAAATCGAGGCTCGGACTTGAAAGGTAGGATCGTTAGACAGTCGACCACCGAGGTGAATCGGACGAAATTGTAGCAGACACGGATGGTTGGTAGACTCGGGCTTTCGACGAAGATGGGACCACCGCTGCGACCAATTGTGGGGCGTACGGGGCAAAGAGAGAGATACACACACACCAAGCCTCAGAGGAGACGCAGTTTACTCATACGCTGGTGTGGTGCGGTACACTGCCACCAGAGTTCTTCCCCAACTCAACCTAATCACCTTGACCAATAGAGTTTTAAATCTATTTATCGAAAAATATAGGGAGCACGAGGTAGAACTGAAACTTAAAATGAAGCACAATGCTTATAAAGAAAATGGGGAACACGCCCACAAGATGACACTCTATTACATGACTTCCTGCATTGCAGCGCGAAGTTCGTGTGCAAAATGCAGGCACAACAACACGTGGCACGAGAACAGACAATCACGACTAAGTCATATGATGATACACAAATAAGGTAGACGAACACAAGCTAAATATAGAACAAATGTAATAAATGCGTAAAGTAAAATAAAGATAGTTCTAAGTTCGGCGAATTAGGAGGTGGGGCTGATGCCTCACCTCTCATGTCCGACCCACAATTACTCTGAATGTTATTACCTGCCTCACTTGTAGTTAGAGCTGCACTTCCAGTGCCTTCTAATTCTGCCAAATTATTTCTACCAACAGCAGCTACAGAGTATCGGATACCAGCTTCCAGACTACCAATAGTTACTGAGTTACTGGTAGTAGATCCTGTTCTAGTAGGGACTCCATTACAAGTAGTACCAGTCAATGTAACTGTGTACATATCTACTGATAAACTATTGGTAGGTTGAGAGAAGGACAGAGTAGCTGATGTAGCAGTCACTGATGAAGATATCGTTGGGGGCAATACATCTGTAAATAAACATTCAAATTACAGAACTGTTTAATGTGTGTATATATTTCTGTCTCAAGTTCAAAAAATGGTCTTGCCTTCCTGGCAAATTGCACTTTTCTTTTAATTAAACACCTGTCTCAGATCTGCAAAGCATTATATATAGATCGGTCAACCTTGGTTCAGCAATCATCGCAAGTACTTCAACAAGTACTTCAACATGCCCAAAGGAGGTAATGGCTCTACACCAACCTAGATGTTACTAAATACGTCAAAGAGAAAAGTAAGACAAACTGCTCTCACAACAATGATTATGCAGAAAGAATAACTTGCCATGCACTGAACTGTGTCAGTGTGGCACTGTATGCACTGAACTGTGTCAGTGTGGCACTGTATGCACTGAACTGTGTCAGTGTGGCACTGTATGCACTGAACTGTGTCAGTGTGGCACTGTATGCACTGAACTGTGTCTGTGTGGCACTGTATGCACTGAACTGTGTCAGTGTGGCCCTGTATGCACTGAACAGTGTCAGTGTGGCACTGTATGCACTGAACTGTGTCTGTGTGGCACTGTATACACTGAACTGTGTCAGTGTGGCACTGTATGCACTGAACAGTGTCAGTGTGGCACTGTATGCACTGAACAGTGTCAGTGTGGCACTGTATGCACTGAACTGTGTCTGTGTGGCCCTGTATGCACTGAACTGTGTCAGTGTGGCACTGTATGCACTGAACTGTGTCAGTGTGGCCCTGTATGCACTGAACAGTGTCAGTGTGGCACTGTATGCACTGAACTGTGTCAGTGTGGCACTGTATGCACTGAACTGTGTCAGTGTGGCACTGTATGCACTGAACTGTGTCAGTGTGGCACTGTATGCACTGAACTGTGTCAGTGTGGCACTGTATGCGAACATTGAAACTGAATCTGTTGCCAGTGGTAACGACCTCATATATGCACTACAGAATTTTATGTTGTGCCCTATTTCTAGCACTTAATTCTAAACAGAGTGTGCCCTTCCACAGGAATAGAAGCTGCAATGTGGTTAAGTTGGAATCAGCAGTCATTGTGTTTGAGTTGAAACTCATAAAGTGAGTGATAGTCACCAGCTATTGGTGATGAGTAGATATAATGTTCATGATCTAAAGGAGGCAGTTCTTAAAACTTAACAACAACATTGCTATTAAGGAACAAATATACCTGAAGAATTATGTGGCACTATTTTCTAATTATATAACTTCATTGTAGGCATGATTTATTACTCTAATTGCTGGTTCTCACTATTTAGAATCATTACTCTAATTGCTGGTTCACATAGTATAATCATTATATCCCAAAACCCAAAATGAAAACATAATGAAGGAAGGCATATTTAGCACACAGTAGTTGGTTTTAATAGAATTTACTTATTGTCACTTTTCAAACTTGATACTTAAAGAAATATTCTGCCTATGTTACTAGTTACACAGAACTAGTGGCACTTAAATGAATCTATTGATGGTGATTCAATATTGTACTTGCAATTCCTTACCTCTAACAGTGAACTCTTCAGACACAGCTGGTACACTGTAATATGTGCCAGTAGTAGCTCTTATACGAAGAGTGACAGTGAAGCCTGTAGTATAACTGGCACTAGTTAATGTAGTTCCATCATTCACTTCAGTACCAGCACCATTGATAGCCATAGTGTTTATATACACACGATATGTAGCTCCAGAGAAACCAGCTGGAGGAGTCCAGGTGGCCCGTACTCTCCTACTACTAATCTGACTGAATACAATATTAGTAGGAGGACTTGGATCTGGAATATAAAATGCATTCAGTAGTTGTACTCCAAATGACTTAATACAATATAAAGTAGAAATATGAATTTAAATAATATCTTCAAACTGCTTATTTGTTTGCATTGGCAATCATTTTTAACATTAAAATATTATATATTTATTTTTTAAACGTTATTAAAAAATGAAGTCTTCCTATTTTAGGCTAGTGTATTAAAAATCATTAAGATGGGGCTCTTCATAAGATTTGGACTTAATGGGAATCAACAACTCATTAATGCTAAGAATTTGAACACATTCGGTAGTTCAACAGAATGTCACAGTTCATAGTACAACACTACCGATTGTTTTATTAAGAAGAAATCGTATTTCATTAATTTTTAACCCTGTGTTTATTTTTGTAATTAGGAAGCAAGGTCAATGAAATATAGAGCAGATACAAATTATTAATATTCAAATACATACCTTACACTTCAAATACTGGTGATGTCACTCCAGGATCTGCTGTATCAGCATTATCAACAGTGTATGTGTAACTTCCAGGTAGATATCCATTCGTTTGTATAGAAACTCTGTACATCTGACTCTCACATAAAGGACTGCCTGTATGTCTAGTCTCTCCTCCTCCTATAAATAATCCACCACCAGTAGTAATCATACTTCCATTCCTTCTCCAAGTCACTGATGTTTGTTGTGCTCCTGTAGTTATTCCTTCTATGGTTATCTCTAGATCATTACGATCTAGTAATCGGCAATTAGCAGATTGAATATTTATAGTAGCTCTAGTGATAGCACCTACAACCACACAAATATATAAATAAATAAAATATCAAAATACTGGATATTTTGAAACCAATATATACTCCCCCTCCTCCCCCCCCTCCCTTACACACACACACACACACACACACACACTTAGAAACTATATCATAATTAAGTAAAGCACAAGACAAGATCATTATGATGATCTAGAAATTGTGAATTATCATTATCAATATTAAAGTAGCATTAGTGATGGCACCTACAAACATCAGACAAAACAGAGTCACAATAGTGCTGTTAGAAACACTGCACTTGGAAAGAAATCTCTCTCACGTAGTCTCTAAATATCTGCTAACTTTGTACAAATACATATTAAAATGAGTGGATACTGAACTTCAAAACAAAAACACTTTTTGCATTGAAATGTTTACTTAAAAAATAAATATCATTAAATACTGATAGAACACTGATGGATTAATGAATAGGGAGTTAGGAGGAGGTGTGGCAAGAAGTTAATACGAGAGCCACAGGAGTGCTCTGTAGGCAGCCACCAGAATCATCACTGACCCACAAGAGAGAGGAAGGGATTTGCAGTTACTACAGAGAAGCTCTCTTATTCCTCCTACCCCAGTGGCAGGCATCCACAACCCAAGATTTCTGAGGGTTTGTCTTTGTAAACTCTTATGACAAAGTAATACAAGTTTGAAGTGGACACATGAAGACTGAATCAGGTGTACTAGACCAGACAATATATATAGAAACCTGCCTGTCACACCCTCTTCCTGAAGTGCATGATATAGAAAATACAGCAAGTGATAATTTGAGTCCCTGTGTATTTAAAAAAGGCAAAAAGAATGTGTGAGATCAGGGCCCACAGCAGAGATGTGAGGAGAAATCATCATTTGTGTGTGTTTATTCCCACCTTTTTTCCCTTGTCGGAGGGAGTGGAGCGTGGTGGAAGGATGTCCTGGCCAGAAACACAACATGCATGCTTTGCCGCTTGTGGTGGTGACCTCTGAACTCATGACCTCTGAACTCGGAACCCTTTACCAACTCACACACACACGTGATGTATCATTGTAGCTAGTTACACGTGTATTGTACTCTGCGTATTGTCACTTGAATGAGCTTTAGTATTATCGCTATTGTTTGCTAGATAGCTAGTCTCGCTATATTGGTGACCCTGACGAACAAGCGAACCGATCTTGCCATGTCCGACCCTCCAGACCCTTCAACATCCGGTGTGCCACCCGCACCCGCCATATCTGCGGTTACCGCCACTCTGAAGCTTCCGCCCTTCTGGCCGGCGGACCCTGACCTCTGGTTCGCGCAGGTAGAGGCACAATTTGCTTGCCGCCACATCACTTCACAGCGATCGAAGTTTGATCAAGTGGTGTCTTCCCTGGCACCAGAGTATGCTGCAGAAGTGAGAGATCTTCTGTTGAAGCCCCCTGCTGACCACCCTTATGACAATCTTAAGGCACAGCTCATTCGGAGGACAGCTGCCTCAGAGCAGCGCAAACTCCAGCAGTTATTTACCACAGAAGACCTTGGGGATCGCAAGCCTACACAACTCCTTTGTAGGATGCAGCAACTTCTTGGTGATCGCCCAGGAGTAACTGATGGTTCGTTCCTCAAAGAGCTCTTCCTACAGCGACTGCCGCCAAACGTGAGAATGGTCCTGGCCTCCACCCCTGACTCCACTAGCCTAGACAAACTTGCAGAGATGGCTGACAAGATAATGGAAGTAGCTGTGCCCTCTGTCTCTGCAGTCTCCGCCTCTACACCCGCTGCCCCAACATCGGAAATTGAGCAACTCCGTGCAGAGGTAACCCGGCTGGAAAAGATGGTTAGCAAACTCGCCGCTCGTCCTCGATCCTCCTCACGTCCGCCGGCTCGTCCATCCCGCCGCCCACCCAGCCCTGCACCCTCTGTCACACCTCCCGACCCTACCAATCTCTGCTGGTATCACCAAAGGTTTGGTGACCGGGCACAGCAATGTCGATCCCCGTGTGCCTGGTCGTCAAACGATCAGGCCGGTCACTAGCGGTGACAAGTGTCACCGGCCAACCCCAACCAGGTCGCCTCTTTCACATACATGACTACACCTGCAACATGCGTTTCCTTGTTGATACCGGTGCCGAGGTGAGCGTTATCCCACCTTCACGCACAGATCAACGCAATGGACAAGGAAATCTCTGCCTACGTGCTGTCAATGGCTCTGCAATTACGACCTTTGGGGTCCGTTCCCTTACCCTCACCCTTGGCCTGCGCCGCACCTTCAGATGGGTGTTCATCATTGCTGATGTCAAGCAACCCATACTCGGTGCTGATTTCCTGTCCCACTTTGGCCTTCTCGTTGACATGCAGCACGGCACGCTTTCTGACTCTACCACTAACCTGCAGGTTCAAGGCATTTCTTCCACCCAATCCTCATCTACTGGAATTGTGCACTCGACAAGTACCTCAGGCAATGCATTCACGCAAGTGCTGTCGGAATTCCCTGATGTGACGCAGGCTTCATCCAAGGATCGCCCAGTGAAGCATATGGTCATGCATCATATCATGACCACAGGTCCACCCGTTTTCGCACGCACACGCAGATTAGCACCCGAATGATTGAAGATTGCACGGCAGGAGTTTGACCACATGCTGCAACTGGGTATTATTCGCCCTTCAGACAGCAGTTGGTCATCACCACTACATATGATCCCTAAGCACACACCTGGGGACTGGCGACCATGTGGTGACTTCTGTGCCCTCAACAATGCTACAGTGCCTGACAGGTACCCTGTTCTCCACCTCCATGACTTCACTGCGGTACTCCAGGGAGCTACCATTTTTTCCCACATAGACCTCGTCCGGGCATATCACCAAATCCCGGTGGCACCAGAAGATGTTCCAAAGACTGCTATCACCACACCCTTTGTGGCCTCTTTGAATTTCTTCGAATGCCCTTTGGCCTTAGGAATGCAGCGCAGACGTTTCTGGCCTGCCCACCTGTCTGATTTCGTTCACTAGTTCACTGGAAGGGGAGTAATGTGGTGGTGACCTCTGAACTCATGACCTCTGAACTCGGAACCCTTTACCAACTCACACACACACGTGATGTATCATTGTAGCTAGTTACACGTGTATTGTACTCTGCGTATTGTCACTTGAATGAGCTTTAGTATTATCGCTATTGTTTGCTAGATAGCTAGTCTCGCTATACGCTGTAAAGAAGGCAGTTCATCCCAACCTTGTCAAGATAAGGCATCTGGTAAAGAATAGTCTTTTCCTTGTCGATAATGGACTTCAAATGAAAAATCCAAGCACCTCCTCTCCCCTACCCACCTCCCCCTCTACCCACCTCCTCTCCCCTGCCCACCTCCCCCCTACACACTTCCTCCGCACACACATTGAGATGATTTTAAAGTAACAAAATGCTTATATAATTCCATTCCATAATATGAGACACATGCTCGGACTATGAATATTTACTTTGCAATTTTTTACTTTTATTTTAGTAATTTCATTGAAATTATTACATTACTTGTATAACTTATTCTCAAATTAAATTAGTGAAGGTCTAGTACATATAATTCATTTGATACAAGAGAATATCACAAGTGTATTGGCTTAGTATTACAGCCAAACATTCTGTGATATCCAATGAATAATAAGTTTATTGAGATTGTACTGTTCCTGTGTGAAAACTATAGTCACGAGTTTCTTGTGTGATAAGCACTTGTATAACCTGAGGGGTGTAACAAACCAACTATGAACACAGGTGATATTGAAAATATTGCCTCAAGGTACATCCTGTATACTTTAATGCATTTCCTGTGTGGCAACAAGTATTAGGTCCTGTTTAGTACATAACAAACTATTCATTAGTATGAGTAGATGGTGTTCTCTTATTTAATTACTTAACGTTTTCAGCCCTGAATAAACTTGACTTGATGGATGACCTCAGGTATATTGATAAAATAAATTAGGTTAGATAATTCTGACAGGATGAGGAAGCATTTGGGTGTAAGATGTTTGTACTTCTGTACGTTGTTGGTAATTTCATGGATTTAACTATTTGAGCAATAGCTAGATTTCAGCGATAGTAACTTACATTGACCATTTGCGTTAGTTGCTACGTCCAGGATTACAATGAGCAAGAAGAGTACTCTCATCATGCCGCCTGCGATGCAAGAATTCACTTACTGATTCAAGGGAGCGCTTCGCTCAAGGCTGTAAGAAGTAATTTCACTAGTTTTCTGCCCGCATTTATTGAATAAGTATAGGAAACTTATCATACTGGAAAAGGGTGGGGCTGGGGTGATTCAGGGCGGATATGATACCAGTTGATTATTACGCTTGCTCGCACATACCACCTTGTGGATACTCTCGCGGGATGAGTGATTAATTAGTGGTTTATGATTCATGTTACTTTGCGTACCAGAAATAGATGGCCTAGTTTACCAAATTCTGGACTCTTCTGGAGAGGGGTTGGTGAAATATTGTTGGTGTTTTTTACCATCAGCGCGCATGCGCGCGAGAGTGTTATAGTAGTTTGTTTGTCTGTCTGTCAGCATTCGATTTCATGAATGGCTGAGAACTTACATTTGAAACAAGTACGACCTGACGCAGTAGGATACTTTAAGTTTCTTAAATTGACCTCTTTTTCCAAATTTCGATCTAGTAAGCGCACGCTAGATGCAATGACATTTTACCTTTCGCGTGCATTGGTTTATGTCATATAGCAGTCAGGTGACCATTTTTAGTTCGCGTATTTTCTCTTAACCGCATACGTCCTCGGTCGTTAGATGTTGAAGCGATCCGAAGAAATCTTAGTTGTACAATAATGCGCTGACTCGCACCCTGGATGTTCTAGTTTTGCTAGTAATACTCCCATTTTTTCAATTATGCTACCTTAAACCTCAGATTGTGCTCAATAATGTGCTCATAGACGGAGTCCGAAGGTCACCCTAACCCCATTAAAAAAAAATCTCTGATCTGAATCCTGATAGGCTACTGTTGATAATACAGAACTTGGCGTATAGAACGCAAGCTTGAGGTATTCGGTAATGTTGTACATAAATAGCGTAGCTAATGTCCTAAAGCCATGTGCAGAATATTTATTTAGCAATAGGACAATAGAATGTGATTGCATGAGCCAAATACACTCTATAGTACACTAGAGGGTAGGTAAATTAATACAAAATAATAATATTACAATGACAATGAAATTCCAGTTATGTTATTCTGTATTTTTTTTCTCCTCTCATTTCTTTCCTTTTTTTCCTACTCTTAAACAAATTGCAGTTGGTAAGGCTCCCCTTTCAGAATTACAACAGCACCATAGCTATGATCAAGACCCAGTTTAGAAACATCATTCCTGTTTTTGTAACTTGTATTTGTATGTATTTACTTAAAAAAAATTTTTTTAATATAAAAATTTTTTCAGTCATATTATAATAAAGTACACGTATTGCTTACATGTACACACAAATTACGTTCACACGCAGCATGGTATAGCCAGTTGGCTGTTTCACCACCACTACAATGATCAACATTGAAGGACAGAGTGGAGAGCTCAATCTGAATCTTCTAGAGAGGTCAGCTTCTCGGATTTCAGTTCTGGCTCCGTGTCCCCTTCCGTTGATATGATGAACTCTTCCACTAGGTCAGTTGCAATCAATCAAACTTCCCAGTAGTGGTCTTCAGTCTTCGTTGGTACATGGGCTATGAGTGACTTCCAATGCAAATGTGTGACTACATCAAAACCTGCATGAGTCAGCCGTTCTATATCAGATAGATTAAACAGAGTGTTATGAGTTTTGATATAACTTCTCATTTGCGACCATGCCATTTCAATAGGATTAAGTTCTTCACAGTGGGCAACTGGGAGGCGTACAACTTCGAGGACAGCGGATTTAGCTAATTGATCCACTAAATATTCAGGATGTAGTGAGCAACTTCTCTTGACAATAGTCCAGACATCTTTTGTAGACATTTGTTAGGATACCAAATGTTTGTTTATCGGTTAAGCCATTCCACAATCTTCTTCTTTGTCCAACTTTTGACTGGATATGGCTCGCTTTGATGGCAGTAATATGAAGCAATATCCATGACTGTTGGGGGTTTGTCCTATCTCTTCCTGCCTGCAGGTCCGACTAGGAGGGTGTGGCTAGGCTAAGCTAAGGCAGTTAATTTAATTTACTTTCAGTTTAGATAATGGGTTAATGGAAATAATAGAGAAAGAGCATGACAGAGAGAGATTAGACAACGAAGTCACAATGCGCACAATGCGCATACATAAACGAAATGAATTGTGTGCAGTTCGATGGGTTGCCGCATTACCATGAATATCATTACCGCATGCGGCAATGATACTATGGTAAAGGGCGAGGGAGATGGATTAGAACATAACAGATATAGGTAAGGAAAGATTAGAAATAAAGGACAGATCAGTGTGTACAGGTAGATAAACAAATGAGACATAATGTGAGGTGTGAATGACAGTGTCTTTCAGCTTCTGTGTGCAGGTAGAGTCGGGTCAGCCGGGCTTGAAGTCAGTTCCTCTGTTCGGATGAGGATCCCGAACATACTCCGGGGGGAGCAGGTGAAGGAGTGATGTCAGATGATGTGGAGATAGCAGATTCCTTGGCAGCTTGGATGTCCTCGTCAGAATCGGTGACCAGATGAACAAGGCGGTGGACAGGCCTTTGGTAAGTTTTGCCACGACAGCGGAGTGTGGCAACTCTTGAGACGCCATCATCTCCAGAGTGCAGCTTGGTGATGATGGCTAAGGGCCAGGATCTGGAGCGTAGTGACTCATCCTTTACAAGGACCATGTCACCTTCCTGGAGGGCGGTGCCGGGGCGGAGCCACTTCGATCTTGCAGCGCAGCTTGCCAGGTATGAGGTACTCCAATGCCTCCACAAATCAGCCTGGCGGCGTTCGACCAGATTCCATCGTCGGAGGAGTGATAACTTCCCAGTGGAAGGCAGCTTCGTGGGTGGAGCCCGGAGCGGTCGACCTATCAAGAAGTGCCCAGGGGTGAGCACATTACTCTTGTCAAGGTCATCAGCATGGAGCGGGGCGAAAGGTCGTGAGTTGAGTGTTGCCTCGACCTCTGCCAGCAGTGTTGTCAGTTCCGGCCAGGTTAGAGGGTGAGGTGAGACAAGTTTCCGGAGGCCAATCTTCATTGCCTTCACAGCAGCTTCCCATAACCCCCCAAAATGAGGAGCGCGGGGCGGGATGTTATGCCAGGTGAGACCAGTGTCAGTGCAGAAGTTCATCAGCTGGGTCTTGTGGGCTTCAGATTCTGCCATCTTGCGAATGGCATGGATCTCCTCCGCGGCCCCAACAAAGTTGGAGCCGTTGTCGGAGAATAGGTGTTGAGGACAGCCACGTCTTGCTACAAAACGTCGAAGAGTGGCCATGAAGTCGGTGGTAGACAGAGTTTCACAAAGCTCGAGGTGCACAGCCTTGGTGGCCATGCACACGAACACGGCGATGTAGCTCTTGAGATGGACCGGCTTTCGTGTGTATCCAGTCCTCAGAGTCACGGGCCCAGCAAAATCCACTCCAGTGTTCGAGAAGGGCGGGGCAGGAGTGGTCCTGACAGCAGGAAGAAGACCCATAACCTGTGTTACAGGCCGGGCCAACACCCGCTGACAAGTCACACACTGCCTCGACACTCCTTTCAGATAGTTCCTTGCCCCAGAAATGGCGAAGGATGTGGACAGAATGGCGAGTAGAGTGGAAGTGCCAGGGTGGCCGTAAGCTCGGTGGAGCGACGTGAGCAGGAGTCTTGCAAGTGATGAGCGAGCAGAGAGTGGAATCAGTTCAGCAGCTACGTTGGGTGAGTCGGGATTGCGAACTCGACTGAGGGCGACGAGATGTCCAGATGGCGACAGTTTGACCTGAAAGTGACGAAGTTGATGTCCTTTGGGCAGAGGCGAGACGTCGCGTGCAGCTTGGAATGCATCTGAGAATGTCTCCAGTTGGGAGAGTCTGAAGAGCGCAGATTTAGTTCGGTTGACCTCTTCGCAGGTGAGAGTTCCGTGACGGCGTTGACCAGGTGGACGTTGACAGTTGTGGACGAACCTATAGAGATAACACAAAACACGCACAAGCGATGGGAAGGAAGCACGAATAGAGGCAAGATGAGCAATAAAGGCAAGTTGGGAGGGAGAAAGGGAGTGACAGGGTTTAACCCTTTCGTTCCTGAATTGTTTGGACGCGCGGGGAAAAATCTAATTTTCTACCGCGGAATAGAGCATTGCCGTTTTATTTTTTTAACTCGATGCTGGCTGGGAAAACCCCATAGCAACCATATATCACTAAATAGACCAAGAGTTTGGGATTCCCCTCATTTTTTGATTGAGAAAATTGAATAATATTTAAGCCATCTACTAATACTTCAAAAAAAAAAAAATTTTTCCCCAAAAAAATCCACTTTTCCCATCAATAAAAAAATAAAATAAAATAGAAATAATATTGTTTGATGCATTTTATACCAATATTATATTAGTTCAACAATAAAATATGTTGTTTGTTGTGTGTGGTGCTGATTGTGACCATGTAGGAGACATCTATGAGTGTCCACAAGGAACGTATGCCATCGGACGTCGAGCTCCACTACAAAACAATTTCATATACACAAAAACACAAACACAAACAACAAAGATATTCATGATCCTATATAATTGCAACTTTATGATGTATTGTATGCGGTTTCATACAGGATTTTTGTTTGGGGTGGGGCTCCGAGTGTACTTCGCCACACCCATTTTTTGGAACCTACACTACTTTGATGCACATCTTTGCATACGAGTCTATACTTCACACTGATGATCAGTGTTCGGTCCTATGCACTAAATGGCTCAGTTATGATAGGAACATAATGGGATACAATATCAGACTAAAAATAAATGCTTCCTAAATGTTCATTTCTATTCAACTCCCAAAATTCTAGGGGGGAACCCAGCGCTAGCCTCCCACTGTATGAACCCTGGTATGTATACTCCACACTGTACATGAGAGAAACAATCGTGTATTGAGAAAGTGTAATTTGAAAATGAAAAGCAGTACAAGCACACACGTGGAATTCAACTTACCCGGCATGGATGGTGGCACAGACTGAACGATCCCTCCCATAGGATCCGGAACCTCCATACAATACCAAAAAAACACAAGACAACAATGATATTTGTAACATAACAGCTGGCCTCGTTGAATTGCCCCCCCCCTCCCCCGTCATTACTTTTCACTGACATTCTTGTACCATAACCCCCCCTCCCCCGTCATTACTTTTCACTGACATTCTTGTACCATAACCCCCCCTCCCCCGTCATTACTTTTCACTGACATTCTTGTACCATAACCCCCCCTCCCCCGTCATTACTTTTCACTGACATTCTTGTACCATAACCCCCCCTCCCCCGTCATTACTTTTCACTGACATTCTTGTACCATAACCCCCCCCTCCCCCGTCATTAATTTTCACTGACATTCTTGTACCATAACCCCCCCCCTCCCCGTCATTACTTTCACTGACATTCTTGTACCATAACCCCCAGACCCCGTCATTACTTTCAATGACATTCTTGATACCATAACCCCCCTTCCAGTCATTACTATTCAATGACAATTCTGGTCCCATAACCCCCCTCCCCCGTCATTACTGTTCACTGACAGTCTGCTACCATAACCCCACCCCCCCATACTTTGTTCATGGTTGCTCTCTCTCTCTTTCCACAAATGCACGCACACACATACACATACACACACACACACAAGAAAAAAGAAGCTACAGGTGAATACAGATCATAAAAATAAATGTATAATTTATTATACATAAATTGACTGGTGCACACACACACACACACACACACACATGAAATTCAACTTACATGGGCATAGTAGTCACGATCCAAAAAGATCCAGAGTTCCCTCCCAGGTTATATACGGAAGTGCCACATACTGTTTGTCCACGGTTGCTCTCTCTCATTCCACAAATGCACACACACACATACACACACACACACACTAGAAAAAAGAAGATACAGGTGAATACAGATCATAAAAATAAATGTATAATATAAATTGACTGGTGTACACACACACATACATGAAATTCAACTTACATGGGTATAGTAGCCCCGATTGGAAAAGACCCCCCTCCCCCCCCTGGAAGCGCCAGAATAACATTTCAACTCCACGCACACACATATACATCGAGTGTGAAGCTCCACTACAACACCACAAAAACACAGACAACGACAACGACAATAACAATACATATTACACCTTTTGGGATGTTCAGGGGAGGGGGGAGCAGCCACAAATATCAAAGTCTGTGGTCCTTCACACAAAAGATTATGGAATATCAATGGGTGTGTTGTCATCTTCTCTCCCCCTACCTCATCCACCCGACTCTTGTTCTTCGATTCCCGCCTTCTCCGACCGCGAGGACGTCCAGAACTCGGAGTAGGAGGAGCCACTTCCTCTTCTTCATCACTGGAACCTGCTGCCTATTCGTGCTTCATCATTGGAAGACTCAGGTCCGGTATCCTCTCCTTCATCACTGGAAGACTCTGCTCCTGTCGCCTATCTGCATAATCGGGTCGCTGACTGCATTCACATCTGGTCCTAGTAGTATATGTGGTAAACAATTTTTTTAATTTTTTTGAAAATTTGAATTTGTTCAAAAAACCACAAGCCACTTTCAAATCTCAAAACTCAATAAAATATATATATATTATAGCTAAACAGCTTACTCTATCTCAATATAGCTATAAATAAGTCCTTTCCACAACAGAAGCTGCTATTTTTCAAGAGAAAGACAAGAGAAAGACAAGCTTACCTCGATCATCTTCTTGACTCCCATTTTCAGTATCAGAGTTGACGGGTTCTGGTCCACCAACCCTGATACAGGGCCTCCTATAGCCCTAGATGTCGTCTCCCTTCTCTCCGCTTGATCCTGAGTCGATAGAGTCAGCATCAAGCAAGTCTAACACTTGCACCGCATTGTAACTTGTAGACGCCATCTTCCAAAAAATGACTTTGAAAAAAATTTTTTTTTGCATAGTTACCGGGGTCACACGACACGCTCACTTTTTTCCTATGATGTAATAAGCATTACCTAAGACTGTACGTAATAGGGAGGTCCCCAGTTGAACTGGCGATTTTATAAAAAATGGAGAAGACAGTAAGTCAAACCGCAAAGTCTTGGTCGGCAAAGAAGCGGTTGTTTCAATGTGTTATGGAAGGCTACTGAGCTCAAGCAATTTTTTGCTGCTTCTACAAAGCTCTGGAGATGACTGGATCCATAAATGAAGCTGCTGTGAAGAAGGTAACTTTTTTAAAAATTCGACGGAGAACCGATGTTGTTGTTTTTTGCCGAGGAAGAAATAAACGCAACTGCTGTGAGGTACTGTCGAAGCAGTCCTGGATGAAAGCTATTTTAGATGCTTCTCCAATGCATTGGGCACCTGTGTATGCAATCTGAAGGTTCTAGCTATAAAGTAACTATTTTTAAAAATTCGGAGAAGTCAATCGGTCTTCACCCGCTTCGAAGCGGGATCCGGAACGAAAGGGTTAATCGACACAGAGTAGATGGGGATTGGAGGTTTAGAGCGAAAGGGATGAGGCCAGTGTACTTGAGAGAGTTAGCCATTTTGGGCCGTGCCACCAGAGCTCGGATGCGAGGAGATCATCCGCTCGAGTCCCTCGGCTAGCGAGATCGGCAGGGTTGTCAGAGGTGGGCACGTGACGCCAATGTTCAGCAGGTAGCAGATCTTGGATGGCTGCAACACGGTTGGTGTCCTGGAAGAGGATGCGTGCAGATATTACGACTGGGGCGAAGACTCCGAGGACGTCAAAGACTCCAGCCGTGACCGATGCGATGATGCGTTTGGTGACTTTGGACGAAGGAGATGGCAGAGCAGGGATGGCGATGTGCAGCACATCTGCTCGAGTGTCCCAATGGACACCGAGCGCCTTGGGTGATGTAGGTGAAATGGAGCAGTCATCGTTCTCCAACAGGTGGTCAGGTATCAGTTGTTTGAGTTTCGGATCATTTGTCCTCCATTTCCGCAGGTTCATTCCGGCTTTGGAGAAGAGATCGCGAAGTTCCTTGTGCAGATCGAAGGCCAGTTCAGTTGAGATTGCTCCAGACAGTACGTCGTCGACGTAGAAGTCAGTGAGGATTGTCTGAGCAGCAGTTGGATGGGAATGGAGATGAGTCTGAGCATGACGACGCAGGACCTGGGTCGCCAGGAATGGAGATGATTTTACTCCAAACGTGAGCCTCTTCATCCTGGCGTCTCGAATGGAGTTATCAGCTGCCCTGAAGAGGAAGCGATGCCAGTCGCGCTCCTCCGCATTCAGCAGAATCTCTCGAAACATCTTCGAGATATCCGCAGAAATAGCGGAGGAGTGGCACCGAAATCTAATCAGGACATCCGTGAGAGGTGGGTACAGATTAGGCCCAGGCAGCAGTTGATCGTTGAGTGACGATCCAGATGTTGTTCTTGCCGAAGCATCGAACACTGCACGTACTTTAGTAGACGTGGAGCTCTCCTTCATGACCGCGTGCACCGGCAGATAGTAGGAGCCGCAGTCGATCTCGGAGCGAGGGACTTCCTTGGCGTGGTCGAGGGTCAGATATTCCCTGACAACGTCTTGGAAGAAATTAAGCTTGTTCCTTGCAGTTAGTGTTCTTTCGTTGGCGAGTAGACGAGATAGAGCTTGTCGACGGCTGTCTCCCAGATCAGGTGGAGAGTCCGTTCGAGGGAGTGAGACGGCATAGCGACCGTCCACACGGTTGCAGCTTGCATCGAACTGGTCCAATGCAGATTGTTCAGCTTCGTCGATGGTGGGCGCCTCCGGGACTTTGTCGAGCTCCCAGAGTCGAGAGTTGTCAGCTTCGAGGTCAGGTGAGGATGTGACGGTGTTCATAGCTGAACTGGAGGTGCGGTCCAGTGGACATGACAGGCAGAGCCCCAGTTGAGTGGGCAGAGCCAGCAGTTTTCCGACACGGAATGGGGTCCCTGTCGTCAATGCTGAGGTCTGTGTGACGCCCAGCATCAGATCCACTCTCCCGCCCAGATCAGAGTCGGCAAGAGAGTATTGTCTCAGCTCGGGAGTGCGCAGAATTTCGGCCACATTTCCCGGTTTCCGGATCGGCTCCAAGGTGGGAATCACAGTAAAGGTGACATCCTGCAGTTTGTACCTGGAGTCAAGAGAAAAAACATGCGATTTTACAATGTGTGTGCATCGTGTGGTGCCCGCAATCCCAGAGATTGGGATCGGGTCATGGATCCTGGGCAACCCTAGGGAGGTCGCCAGGCTCTCAGTCATAATTGACAGAGAGGCGCCTGCATCGAGCAGGGCGCGAGCCAGCACAGTCCGTCCATTGCAGTTGAAGGCGACCATGGCCGAGTAGAGGGATGCCACGCCTCGGGAGGGTGTGTCGGCCTTGCTCATCATGGCGGGTGCAGGTGAGGTGCTGGTTGCAGGTTCACGGTCTCGATGTAACAGGGAGTGATGTCGCCCATTACAGGTGCGGCAAGAGAACTTGCTTGGACAGCTCTTGCAACCGTGTCCTTCCCCAAAGCAGTTCAGGCACAGCTTCTTCTCTCTCACGATCTTGTTTCTTCGTTCGAGATTATAGGCTGCGAATGTGGAGCACCTGGTGAGGGTGTGCTGATCTCCGCACACAGGGCAATGCTGTGCGGATCTCCGGGGGGGAGGAGCTTTCACCGGCATAGTCCGGGAACGGTCAACGCGAGGTGACGACGGTCTGGCAGATGGAGTAGGCAGATGAGACGAAGCAGGAAGTCCCGAGGTCAGAGTGCTGGCACCACGGAGCTCCTTCTTTTGGACGTCAATGAAGCGAGACAGATTGTTCATGTCCGGCGGTGTGTCTGGAGGGCGATGTCTCAGCCACTCCCGTCGGCATTCAGCTGACATGAAGTTGGATGCAGTCATGGCTAGGAAGGAACCTAAAGAATCTCCCACTAGGGCACAAAACTTGTTATATGGCAAAATATAGTTATCATACAATGCATCTATGTCAGTGGCAGATAATGTACATGAATTGATAGACTTAATCTTACTTATGATTAGCGGCGCCAGCACGTCCTGCGCGCCGTAGATGGCCTCCAGCTGCTCCAGCATAGCGTCGAGGGTCAAGTCGTCGGAGGGCAGATTGTGTAAGACTTTGAGGCCGTCATGGTGCTTCATGGCCTTGATGAGCAGGCCTTTGACTTCAAGTGCAGAGTGTCCACGGGCACGTTTGGCTATCGTCTGTTTGAACATTGTTTGGAAGTTGGCCCACTTGAAGGGGTCTCCATCAAAGCTGGGCAACTCGACGTTGAGAGCATTTCTATCAGATGGTGCGGCTGCAGCGGGAGCAGGCGCAGGGGTGAGAGATGTGGCTGGCATAGCCTCCTTGCAGGCGGCCGCCGTTAGAGTGAACAGTCTGTTCATCCGGTCCACGATGTGATCGCAGACTGTGCGGAGCTCAGGTATGACTTCATAGAACTCCGTTGACAGATCAATGATGGAGACACGTCTGGAATGCAGTTTATCCAC
>WLWD01001968.1_pt1 | contig 23645 bp, 14 predicted proteins | sample 6712731 | NCBI WGS metagenome assembly WLWD01 (sample SAMN12718690, study PRJNA576275) | sponge metagenome | isolation source: marine sponge | host: Mycale hentscheli | place: New Zealand: South Island, Marlborough, Capsize Point | collected 2014-11-01 | reverse complement strand
AAAACCACTGTAGTGTTTTTTGCATGTAAATAGAAAATTTCTGAGAAAGTTTTTGTTGTCACAGTTGGAAAACTGAGTTAGGTAAAGAATATCAAAATTTGAAAGGATCACTCCAAGTGCCCTCGATGCTAACACATACCATTTGCACACCACACACACATACATATTATATATATATAATATATATATACCCAATTTTGCAGCAAATACCTCTAATGGCATCTTGCTCACTTCGCTCTTTTTCCAATAATAATAATAATAATAATAATAATAATAATAATAATATTACTATTATTATTATTGTTATTATTATTATTATTATTATTATTATTATTATTACTATTATTATTGTGCATATGCAGGGGTTGGCATGAAATATATGATGGCAACGATTTTATACTTCCATGAATTGTTCCAGTAAGAAATATCACTGATGTAATATGATTCTCACTCATTGTTAATTGGATTTTGTTACAGGGTAATGGCCACTTGTATCGGCAAGAAATTCTTGATATGATCCATTCCAGCATATCTGAGTGAGATTCTGAACTTTTAGTTTTGATTGGATATGCAGTGTCTTATTTGTGTGTTTTTTTTTGAAATCCTGACAGCTTTTGTCCATCTATACTCAAATCTTCTCAAGAAAATGAAAGATTATTACCTCAATTAAACACCGAGTGTCCACTATCCCTTCACCTGAAGAAAGAAGGTGATTGCAATATTTATTTACCAATATTTTACAGCATCTATATTAATCCAATATATGTGCTGTGTAAGTTTTTGTTTCCCTGCAATGACACCACTGAGCTTTTTCATTTTTGTGTGTAACTTTTGTATTTTACTTGACTTAATGTTACGCAGGTAATTCCTTCAAAGGTAAGTGTTCATCTGTTAATAAACCTGAGCTAAAGAATTTGTCTGTATTTCAACAGCAAGGTATGTGCATAATATTTTAGGTAAACTTAAATGAAATTACTGTTGTTTTTTTCCCTATAGCTTGTAATTCACAATCTGAAGCTATTGCTAGCAATCTTCCTGCTAATAAATATACATCAAAAGAAAGTGAAGGACAATCTGTCTTCTTCTTACGAACTTCATGCTTTAATCCCTTACCAGAATCAAGGACTTTCAAAGTTGCAGCTTGCTCTCTTTGTTGCTGAGTCAAGGGTTTCTTTTTATGTTGACAGTGCATTTCTACTTTATAAAGAACCCGTTTACATCCAGGTTTTCTACCTTTTGATTGGCGATAAGTACACATGCTATGTTTCATCATTCTCTCCAACCACTTCTTTCCATCGTTTTCATTACTAAGATTAATTCTAATGGTACTTTTGAAAGCATGAGCAGGTGCCCCTAAAAACGATTCTTTAGGTAATGAAAAAAAATCTGTAATCACATGTGTAATTCCCTCTTCATTCGGTAACAAACTCCTTAAGTGAGTATCAAGGTTGCTCCACCTTTTAGGATTAGAATCACATATGGAGCCTGTAGTACTGGTTGATGAAGTCTGGATGTTATCTTTCAAACAAGTAACTTCCAGTATTAAATTTAAAGTCACGGTTCCAACAAAAAAAGATCAACGTGCTTCAGTTAATTTTCCTTATTTGGTGAGCCATCCTTGCTATTTTTCAAGTTAGCTATAATCACAACCATCCTATTGAATCAGCACATTCTCTTTCTTTTCGTCTAATTCATCAGGAAACAAAGGAATTTTTCTTTAAGCTTTTTCAAGTAGGTCATAGTGCTTCATCTGCATTTCATTGGAGTGAAACAAAAATGTTACTAGATAATGATGATGATCAACTTGCATTTGCAGACAGAGCTTTAAATCCAACAAAGTCAGATGTTAGCAGGCTTTATAATGAATGGAGGAAAAATGAACTTGGGCCAGACAATGGAAAAGAGTTATTTGACAAATTGGAAATGGAAATAATGTCGTATAACCAGGCTAATCAGCACAATGGTGGTCGGGCAAGGCTTTTGGTGTACCAAGATTGTTCTAATTCATGTAATGACAGTGATGGGGAGTCAGAAGCAGGAAAAAAGCCTCCAAAAAAGAGGAAGAGATCACAACCTATGACTATAGCAATTTGTACACCACTTATGAGTAGAGTTCATCAAAACATTCAGCAATCCAGGGAGATGATTTTCTGTGATTCAACGTCTTCTTTGGACAGATTCAATACCTCTCTTTTTGTGTTGTCAACTTCTAACGCCATTGGTGGGTTACCATTAGGGGTTATAATTACTTCAGATGAAGAGCAGGGAACTATTAGTCAGGGCTTAGATCTTCTTAAAACTGTCCTCCCAACTAAATGCTTTTATGAAAGTGGGTCTGACAACGGTCCATCTATTATTATGACGGATGATTCTTGCGCTGAACGGAATGCTCTTCACGAGGCTTGGCCCATTTCTAATCTTCTCCTTTGCACTTTTCATTTCCTTCAAAGAAACTGGACCTGGCTTCATGATAATACAAATAAAGTACTAAATGCAGATCGTAAAGTTCTTATTACAGTGGCTAAAGGTCTTGTTTACTCTGAAAATGAGGAACAGCTGCTTGTCCGCTACAAATCATTCATTACCAATGAAACTGCAGTGAAGTACCCAAAGTACATTGCATATATGGGTAATCATTGGAATCGGCGAAGAGAGTGGGCTGTATGCTTTAGAAAGCATCTCCTTGTAAGAGGCAATCACACCAATAACTATTCAGAAGCTGGAATACGTATTTTAAAGGAACTGATATTTAGTCGTGTCAAAGCATATAATCATGTTCAGATGTTTTCATTCATAACTGAATGTATGGAGCTTTACTATTGCCGAAAGCTGCTTAGTGCTGCCCACAATCGATTAGATAGATACATTTCCCTGAAGTATCAAGGACTTAACTGCAGCAAAATTAGTTATGAAAGTATATATGAAATTGATTCAAAAGAAAGAATCTACTTAGTTAATAGTAAGACTGAGCGAGATGTAAAATATTTGGTTAATATGGAGTTAGGTATTTGTAATTGTAATGCTGGGTCACCTTGCTCGCACCAGGCAGCTGTTGCTAAACATTATCATGTGACATCAGTAAATTGTATTCCTATTTGTCCTAAATCACGGCAAGTTTTGGCAAATATTGCATTAGGTTCTAAAGCAATACAGGAATCTCAGTTTTATTCTTCACTTCATGAAAATAATCAGGTGAATTCATTGCCAGTAGTGCCGTCCCAAGATTTGAAATTTGATAGTTCTGCATGGGATTTGATACGAGGGCAGGCATCTTCAGAAGACAATCAGAAAACTTTTAATGAAACAGAAGAAGAAATAAACTCTGAAGATATTGTTGAAGGAATTGAAGAGGTATTGGCCGATTTAAAAACAAGAATTAGAGAGAGTAGTGTTGTGGCACAAGGGACAGAAACTTTTCTGAGAAGATACAAGAACATGATATCACAGGGAAAATTTTCAAATGCAGCACTTGGTAGCGCATTGTATAAATTTGGCTGGAGTGTTGGCGGCTCTATACAGAATAAAAAGGTGGACATTTTCGACATGGTCATCGAATTCCGATTAGTGCAAAAGCAGCAGGTAGACGTCGTGGGAAGAGTTCTAAAGGAAAAGGGAAAGCTTTAAGTGGACGTCCTAAAGGTGAACATTCATCTTTTACTATGAAACCTAGAAAAGAACCAAGAGGCAAACGAATGCATTCATTGAAATCATGTATTGAAAAAGGAACTCAAAATGCTGGCAAATGGTAGCTTCTCTTTCTGCCTCACTGTATTTTTATTCATTATTATATGTTACATATATACATTCATATATTCAATCTTAAACTATCTGTCATTTAGTATTAAATTTCATTCTTTTTATTTTATTTTAAAGCTTTGCTATCTGCCACAGTGGTATAACCACATACAATCATAATCAAAGAAATAAGTTTTACATCTTCTACTAGTAGCCTTTGCCCGTTAAGTAATTGGAAGGCTATGCTTCCGCACGATAGTGGGTGTGGTTTCCTATCAGGACGCTTGGAGTGGCGCGGAAAAAATCTAAGTCGAAAAAAAAAAATTGGCCCGGTCCGGTCAGTAAATGAGACCCTACCAAATTTTTGTGCTCCCGGTAAATTTTGTCGCTTGTAGAAAGCGGTGACATTTTAGTTCCTAGTATTTTGTCCAGCATGGATCAGCAAGAATATGATCTCCTTTATGAGTATATAAGAAGGAAAGAATTTCCCACCACTATAAGTAAGAACAAGAAAGATTCCTTGCTAGGAGAGCAAACAATTTGAAGTTATGGAGGATGGACTGTTATTATTTCAAAGACAAGAAGAACAACAAGAAATGGATGTTGTGCTCTGGATGACACACAGAGAGTATAATGGCAAGCCTAAGCTAGGATACGATAAATTTTGTCACAGTTAATGTTGACCTTCATGCTGAGTTCGATTGTTTTAAGGCACGTATGGTATCAAAAGGATCTAGCTTTGTTCTAGTCAATGAGCTGCTAAGCCTATATTGCTCCATGTGTTCATTGGAGTTCTCTTGTGTGCAAATGGCTGGAAGCTGTTATGTGAGGCTACCAGGAGATGAAATGGACCTGCTAATTGACTGGATGGTAGATCTGAAGGGGAAATATATGGAGGATGGTGAAGCACTGTTGTCTTCTTTAACTGGAGCATTATTATCATTCAAGACAGGTTAGGTAGAAATAATATATTGTGTGTTTGTTGTAGTTAACATGTTATCATTCAGGTACCAAGAGAAAACCTATTGAAGAGTCTGCCAGAATGAAGAAGTAATGAAAACCATGCTATCAAGTGAGCTATCGATATGATTTTAAAATGTATAGCTAATTACAATGTCAAATTCACAGGCATTCGATAAAAAATGTGCAAGCTCAAAAACTCTTTGAGATAATTCGTCAGGAAGAAATTACTTTGAAGTATGTACTTACAATAGTAATTAATAATATTCAGATTTACTATGTTGTGTGTATTTTAGGGAAAGCAGAATAAATGATATTTATATCACAGCTTATGATATCGATCTCACAGCTCATGATATCACCACTACTAAATAAAAAAAGAGTTTGAACTGGATTCCCAATTTGCATCTAACTATGTCTGACAAGAACACTATACTTCATCCGGTTGGGTGGTTAACAGATACAATTATTGATTCAGCGCAGAAACTTTTGAAGCAACGGTTTCCCCACATTCAAGGCCTTCAGCAAGTAGCATTGGGGTTGACAATGTCTTTTGAAATGCAGAGTGGCGAATTTCTGCAAATACTTCACTGTAACAATCATTGGTTTACAGTATCTTCTATGGGAAGCAATCAAACATCTGCTGTTAATGTTTATGATAGTATGTATGATTCAATTCCAGCCTTAGGAAAGGCGCAGATTGCTTGCCTTCTTAAAACTTCAAATGATTCTATTTTGGTTAATATTATGAGAGTAAGGGTGCCCGCACATAGCAACGCGCACCGCCTGTAGATCCGGACATTAATTTATTCCCCGCCAATACCCCACCATTCGATAATGCAGTAGCAGAAGTCTAATTTGCGAAGTTGTGGTGTTTTAATTTAGCTTCTTGTTGTCTCATATTCGTTTATAGCAACTTTCCGTACGTCGTCTGAGCTCACGCGGCAAGGTGCACCAGGCTGCCTCTCCTCCAGTAGCCGTTCTCCGGACTCTGCGCACCTGAACTCAAGCGGATGGATCCACCAGGCTCGATTTCTGCGGAGCGAAGACTTCCCAAGATGCGCAGATCTAATACCTTCACCTCTGGCTATCTACAATAAACTGCTCTCTCTTCTGACTCTCTTGTTATTGTTGTATTGATGTTTGTTTACTCTTGATATAGGCGGGCTCTTTTTAGAACCAATACAAACTAATTGAGAAAAAATATTGCTCGCGTAACTCGTAGTACCTACAGTCCCGCAGTTCTTATCAAAAAACTCATTTCATTGGTTAATCAAATCATGTGACCAGTTGTAGCGCCGCGCGTGACCAATTATAGCGCCGCGCAAGGGCTAGGGCTAGGGCTAGGGGACCAATCAGAAGAATTCTTTGATAAGAACTGCGGGATGGCTCCGTAGTACGAGATATGGGGGTGGGGCTATTTCTTAAGAATTGCGAGTGGAATTAAAGTTCCAAATTTTGTAACAGTTTTTCTTGGAATCTAATAATGAGAACGACATAAAAATTTTACACACGGGTAAACCAAAAAAAAATGAACTGCACCACGTAGAGAATTTTTCAATATCTTATAAATGAAAAAATTGCGAATAAATCATAAAGTAATATTGAAATGGAGAAAAACTCTTTGTCTTGCAGTAGAGTATCAGCTCGGCTAGTAGTGCACCAAATTGCGGAGCTCCAACTTACCGCACCGCTCCAAAAAACTGCTACAAAGTTTTATAACCAGGCCCCGATATTTCTTCCAGATTCGCTCTAAAATTAGTGAGCAGCTCCTTCGGCAGGTACTTTGTCCTTGTGTAGTAGTGGAGAAGCCCCTGTAAGTATACAATAGTAGTAATCGTGCATAGCAATTACTTGATGTACAGGTTGGCAACTGTGACTGTGGCCTATTTGCAATTGCTTTTACTACAGCAGTCGCATATGGTAAGGATCCGAGTCAGTGTAATTTCGATCAAGCAAAGATGAGGGAACATTTATATAAATGCTTTTCTGGGAGAAAATTACTCCCATTTCCAGAGAACATAGCAACATTGATTAAAAACAACATCCAGAGTTCAACTGATGACATTGCAGTACACTGCTATTGCAGAATGCCTGAACTTAAGGATGTTCCAATGATTGAATGCAGCAGTTGCTTCAAATGGTTTCATGTAGCATGCTGCCATGATTCCATAACCGATGAACAATTAAGGAATTGGACACTACGTGGTGTTGTCAAGTGTGTCAGTAAACTTTTTTAACTTTAAACTTCTCAGTAAAGTAATTCTGTATATTGGTTGTGTTCAACAACTTTAAACTCTTCGTCAAAACATTCACCATTTGCAGATTTTAAAAGAAGCGACTCCATTGTAATCATGGGCTTTACCAAGTGCACTTGTTCAAATCACGTACTGCTGCTATTGCTTCTTGGATGGTGAGATCCTTAGCTTGAAGGACCTTTGATGTTTCTTCGGCAGTACTAAAGAGGAGATTACCTAATTTTAGGCCGAAAAAGATCTCAAACTTTTCCAAAGCAGCAAGAACTCCAGCTGCTTTCAACCCATAATCATCACAAGTGGTACGATGAACTTCTTCCATTGTTTCGATAACAGTAACATAATGACTTAATACTGCACCAACTTCATCTTAGCTTCAAGATGTGAATCAGAATTCTCATGCGTGCGAAACTTCTCGATAGCTTTTATATAATTATCAAATCCACTGACCGTAAATGCATCCTCACCCTTCCTTGAAAAGTTAAGCAAGTCATGCCTGTGTGCATATCTACAATACGCACAGAATACTTTTTTCATGGTGATGAAAAGTGTGAGCCAGTCATATGTTTCATACTACACCGGGAGAAATTTCCGATTTTTCTTGACAAATAGACCCAGTATCTCTTTGCTTCTTGGTTGATAGGGTTTTTTTGTCATCACTACAGCACTGGCCAGCGCAAAAACCCTTCTCTCTCTCATGGCTGTCACCCATGATTGCTTCTACTTCTGCTCCTACAACTGCTGGTGGATCAAGCATCTGCTTTCCATCTGACAGTGAATCAGCTTCATCTTATTCATGCTGTTCATGTCTTTCCTCTTCAGTCTCTAAGTTCTTCCTTTTTGCCAAACAAAACTCACCAAGACTTCTCTGTCTTTTCATAGCTGCAGCTAACTGCTATGCTCATGTGCAGCTGGTTGTACTGTGTGAGTTGTGACATACACTTTAACCATGTAGTATTGTGGTTTTGTGGTTAAACAATTATTATAGCACAGACAGCTAAAGCCTGAATTAAGGGGGGGGGGGGGGGGGGGGGGGGGGACAATTGCCCCCCCCTGGGAGCCTCCCCTGAGAGCTCTTAGACATTGGCAGATAAGCTATATTCCATTGAAACCATTACTTACCTGCTAGGTTTTCATGCCCAGTATTCATACAGATTATAAGAGCGACAGAATTTCCTAGGGCAGCAAAATTTCCTAGGAAAAAATGTCACTGACTTTTCGAAGCGACACTATTTCCTAAGGCAATTTCGTCGCCACGACAGAATTTCGGGCGACAGTATTTACTGTGACACGGGTGCCAATTTGGCCCCTTCAAACGAAGCGGCGAGTGCCACTAATTTCCCTATACTGAATTGAATAGGGGAACCTGGTGGTGTACCAACAGGTCCCCAAAACGACGAAGTTTTGAAATTAAATCTGGTAAAGGGTTTTCAATGCCATAACTAAATTGCTTCCGGTTTTTACCAAGTGCATTCCTCGTTTACCGCGCTTGCGCTCCACTTTGGACGTAAATCTACCTAATTCATTCGTGTAATAGCTTCGCTCCTTGGCTGAATTAATTTCAATAAAAAAAATTGTTATAAAAATAATGGTTTGAAAGTATTTTTCTAGCTAGATACATTTTTTTTATGAGTGTGGAAAAGTACAAAGTAAACACAAAAACTAGAATATAACACAATAGGTAGTAACTACAAGTGAATAGTTCAGCACAACTGGTCAAATAAGCTACCAAACAAAACATGCTTTAATTACTACGGATTATTTTGAGACAATCATCACAAGGACGTCCTATTTGTGGTCCACATTTTTTATTGAGTCCAAACTGTTTTCCACAGTATACAAACCCAGACGAACCTTGCCGTTTACCTGTAATAACTCCGCCATCCTCGGTTGGTGAAGATATTGCTCTGCAAGCAGGACAGTTTGGACCACCATTCTGGCACAAATTGTTGCTAATCAAACTATCGCTTGGATGATTATGATCTGACATCACTTCTCTGTTACAATAATGCATCCCATTTGATGCATTCAATACTGGACTGTAATCATTAGTAGCGCATGGCCTAAACAAAATGTTTAGAGAGTATTTGTCCAATTCACTTAGCTTTTCATTTTCAGAGAAATCCCCAGCTTTAATATTCCAAGCAGGGTTATTTTCTTTCCTAACAAAACTATCGGATCCCTCTGGATATAACATAATGCTAAAAGGATCAAATTCTGTAATGGCAAAAAAGTTATCCTTAGGCAGAATATCTCTACTGAGCTGTGTACGAAAACTTTTTTTTCCTTTTCTTTCTTCTTTTGTATCTTCTTTTGCATATTTTGGTAACTCTGGAAAAGTCGCATATTTTTTAGCATCACTTCGCTGATGTTCATGTTCAAATCCGAGAGCATGCATTAATTCATGTAGACTAACTCTTTTCATATTAATGGGTTTTTCTTTACATGCTAAAATCACGTGAACTATTTCAAAATCACCCTCACACTTCCATATATTAGAGTAAGTTTTACTTGTTATTCCATTATTTCCATGTATTCCTGCATACACACGAATCAAAGGTCTGAGGTTTGTTTCACTTTCAGGAACCTTACGAAATTTAATACCAGGAGCTGCCTCACTAATATCAGAAATTGCATTCAGTAAGTGTTCATTCCACCCGTTTGTAAGTGTGGACTCCATAAAAATATATATTTCTTTTTGTTGTCCTTCCAGAGTACCAGTAGGCTCGAATGTTGCTCTCAATTCTCCAGGAGTTATACCTGGCAAATTTACTTCAGTATGGCCAAATGATAGTTTGTCAACTGTTGCGTACCGTGGTGATTCGTTTGGAGATTCGTTTGGAGATTCGTTTGGAGATTCGTTTGGAGATTCATTTGGAGATTCGTTTGGAGATTCGTTTGGAGATTCGTTATCGAAAATGTCTTCCTCTACGGTTCCTTCTTCGGCATCACTGTCGCACCCAGCTGGAATGTTGGGGTGATAGTCGACTTTAAAAGCTCCCATTTCAGAAGTTAAGCTTCGAAGGTCATCTTTAGCAGCCATCCAAGCAAACGCTTCCGCTACCTTTCTTTACAAATCCAAGACGTGCAGCGGTGGGCGGAATCCAACCTTTATGGGCGGAATCCAACCTTTATGGGCGGAATCCAACCTTGTGGTGGAGGGGGGAGGAGGAAGAAGAGGAGTCCGGCCCCGCCATGCACGCACCATCACCCTCGCGGGGGGGGGGGGGGGGGGGCGGCCCATCCCACCCCCCCGTCTCTCTGGAGGCGCGCGCAAACCAACAAACCAACGCTATGTGCAGAACGGCTGACCCTCACCTTTGACCTATAGAGCGCGGCCGATCAAATAAACTTTGCACGCATGCGCATATAGCTGACCACCGCTGCGTGCGGGCTGACCATATTGCTGCGGGACTGACCATTGCTGCGGGGCTGACCGTTGCTTCGGGGCTGACCATCTCTGCGTGGCTGACCATTGTTGGGAGGGGCTGACCATTGCTGCGGGGCTGACCATTTCTGAGCCAACAGACCCACCTCAATCATGCTGAAGTACATGATCACTTGGAAAAATAGCTGTGGGTACACATCAATATTTTGCAACTGTAGTTTTTTAATAATAATACTTGTTCACACAACAATCAACGGGTGTAGCTTCAATTTTGGACGTGACTGCTTATTCTAAAAGTTGAAAGACCACAACTCCATAAAATTCATGGAGCAATCTACATGTGTATGTATCTAGAGTATCTAGTAGCAACAGTGAGAGCAGCATATATACAAGTACTTTTCCTGGGTCCATGCATCTCACTCGCCTCCTCCGCATCCCCCCCTCCCTTCCCCACCCATATTTGTTCATAGAATGTTTCTCCAATTTTGTTAGAGTAAATAGTAGCATGTATTACTATAAATATAGTTAAATACAACTTTAGTATGATCAACGTGACGACTCAAGGCAGCACTAAGAGGTCACTAACTGAAGGAACCTTGAGTACTATGTTAGTTAGTCAACTTTATTCTGAAAATGCAGACTGCTTGTAAGCTAGTATAACATTCCCAATGCCATTGACAAAATACTAATGAACTATTCCATAAAAATAAACTTCCAGTATGAAGAAGCTTTAAAAGAGTTGGATTATGACAGTGTCAGTGATAGGTTTAGTTGTCCTCAATATTCCAGTAGATTTCCTTCAAACAAGGATTGAATTGTCACTGGAAACGTCCACATCAATTCCTTGGACAATCTTGCATCTCCAACCTGTAACAAAGAAGGGAAAGTAATCACATGTTACCAATTTTTGGTGCTCCTTACAGGAACACAATGCTGTTTTCACTACAGTACAGTACAGCAGTTGATGTTACACTGCTCATCTCTACTCGATAAAGGTCTCAATAATAACCTTTAATGCTTAATTAGAAAACTAAAATATACATCATGAATGTAACAACGTAAAAAAACAACAACAAGAAATGTACCTCTTACTAAGATGAATGAAAGAGACCACAATGATACTTTATATACTGTACACATATGTATGTGTAAGTTGTATACAATATATGAGTTTGTACACGAGGAAGCCAGGTGTGACGAGCCCCACAACAAAAAACTTTAATTTGTACAGACATAGCAGCAAAAGCTCTCTAATTACAAGAAAGGGTGTTGCTTGCTAGTCAGAAAGCATTCAGATGGACTCATTGTATGTAAAAGTAGTGTAAATGTAAAAGTAGTAAATTTTAAGAGCAAATGCAAACAGTGGTGTAGGAAGATGATTCGGTATGGGTGGGCTCGAAGGGCAAGTTTTTTTTTGTGGTTTGCAGGTGTTCATGCGAAAAATCACATTGATCCTGGCATACACGCACTACACTAAGCAGAAACAGAGTAACTATAGTGCAGTGAAGACCCACTAGTAGGTATGGTAATGTCAGAGTTCCAGTTAAGAACTAGTCAATGACAGTGTTCTAGGTGATAAATATAAACAAAAAACGAATCATCGACGATGCACGACAGTACACGAAAATAAGAACAAATGAGCATGCATGAATACTAATGATGAAATAAAGTGTAATGTTATAGTTGTTCTGGCAGTCAGAGAAAACATGAAAGTATGAGAAAACATGGAGCTGTTGGCTTCACATAGGGTACTAACTGTTGTGGAAAAGATCTCCCTATTGGCACGTCGTAATTATGTGAGCAAATAATTTCTTGCAATTTGAGATAGTTTTGCTTAATCCTGAGAATTTAACAGAGAGCAAAATAAAGATAGATTGCAAAAGATTCTACTAAATTTTTCTAAGCAGTACGAAACATCAGAACCATCTTTACATAAATATTTCGAAGAATACTACATATGTTGCACTTGTAATACGTTACTAAACTATTGGTCGCTCAATGTAATACATGTACATTACATGTTATTTCACAAAAATGAGAGAGATTGGTCTTGCTGATGTAGATACAAGCATGCATATTGAAAGACATGTTTGCAGTAACTTTTTTAACACATGGTGGAATTCTAATATTAAATTAATTTGCTTCCATCAGCTCAAGATTTATGAATGGCAAAGTAAACAAAATAGTTGATGGTCTCTTTCATATTTTGATGCACACATACTTCCACTAACAAAAGAACTGATGTGGAAGAAAGTGGGTAGAGAGAAAGGGAGACATCAACATGGTATAGTCTAGTATCGCCAGACCCTTTACCTACTGCTACATGGGGAAAGAGTCTGGTAGACTGACATAGAAAAGTTTACTGCAATTTGCCTTATTGGTATGGTTACCTGGTGTCATCCTCCTAAACTACAGTCTGTGCTGGTATGACCCTGGACCCACCCCCCTGTGTGGCCTTGGGGGTGAGAGACTTGGCAGGTTAGTGACAATTAGCGTTAATTGCCCTGCATTGCCAGAGTCCCCCCAAAGGGCCGCAGGAGGCGGCCTATACCCCCAAGGCTATAAGTGATAGATTAGGATAGGGGGTTGACAGCTCTCTTACCAATGGTAGTAGGCTGTATACCTGAGAAAGTAAGTACAGACAAGCATACACGAGCATTATGACAAGAGTACTGCTGAACTACCCTTGACCCCCAACCTTCTCCCTCTCACTGGCTTTGTGATGTGGCCATACAGTGAATACATATTGGTTCCTCGGAGAAAGGAGTGGTGCCACTGACCTTGGAGCTGTGATCAGCGCCTGGTACCTGGATGACTCCAGCCAACATGTCTGTCTCGGGTAACCCGAGTGGGCACAGCTTCAGTAAACCAGGACTGGTGAGTCCTGTATACTCCCATCTCACCTGCTTTCACTGCATGCTGAAGTCTAAGTAGACTCCAGGAACTCAACCTGGGTAGTAGCTGTCGAGTAAGGGGAGAGTGCCCCCAGCAGTCGTTAATAGGTGAGGGACCACATGACCAGGTAAGAAGACCTGAGCGAGGGTAGAGTGTACTATCATACTTAGTGATTAGCTGAAGGGCTGCTAGCCCTAACAGCAGTGAGGGGCAGTACGCAGTAGTATTAGATGTTGAATGAAGGGCAGCCTGCCCTGGACAGCTACATACGTTAAGGTGGTCTGTCTGACTGTCACACCACTACCGGGTAGAGAATCTAACCTCACATGCTAACAGTACCATAACTACTTTCTACACCACTCTTGCCATAGTCAAGTGGCTTGTGACTCCAAGATTTACTTCTATAAACTAGTTGGCGAGCGAGCGAGACACTCTCAGGGGTAACACAATTGAAAATCGGGAATGTTTGTTTGTTTGTAATTATGTGTGGACGTACGTATGTCATTTTGTACTTTGACCCTCGCATATTTTTGTGTTCGCTCTGTGTTCGACCCCATCCCAAACTTCACTAAAAGGAACCCTCCAGTTTAGAGATCATTACCAGTATCACCCTAGAAAGCGAATTATTTACCAATTTGAATTCTTTTGCGGGTGTAGTTAAAACTAAAAAACTTGTGGGAGCTCCATTTCTATTTGAGTTAGTGGCGGTGGTAAGTTAATATGCTATTTGTCACAGTTTTAAGCCGTACGCAACAGTATTAAATTCATTGTCCACTAGACTAACTATGAAGGTTAAGTCTTGCGTAGGTATGTCAGTTGTGTGAAAGTATTGTGCGTTACAACTACTAAGAATATCAAAAAGAAAAAGTTTAAATAAAGTGATTTGATTTTGTTGCTTCTTTTTCAATTCAAACAATTGCGGGGAGCAGTTACTATGGCATTGAATCCCCTTCACCGTAATTAAAAAACTCAACTTTATTTTAGTAGCTTGAGTGTTAGTAGTTAAAATCAATCGTTTAACAATAGTGTAGTTTAAGGCTCACTTGCCATTTGTGCTCAAGCACTCCACTAGTACTACTGTTTAACCCTCCCCTGGTTGCATTATCTGCTCCACATCCCTATTCACATGGAACTTCAAAAGTTGCCATTAGCTATTAATAGTAACAGTCGGTGTGCCTGGTGGAGACAGCAACAGACGCAAGTGAGAAAGAACTTGTCCTGATCGCGTGACGGGATAATTGAGCGAGTGCCATGCAGATGCATACAGATGTGAGCCTGAGAACAGATAGGCAGTGAGTCTGAGAATACATCAGTGAGCCCTAGAACACATAGGCAGTGAGCCCTAGAACACATAGGCAGTGAGCCCGAGAATACATAGGCAGTGGGCCCGAGAATACATAGGCAGTGAGCCTAAGAATACATAGGCAGTGAGCCTGAGAATACCTAGGCAGTGAGCCTGTGACTAGATAGGCAGTGAGCCTGAGAATACCTAGGCAGTGAGCCTGAGAATACCTAGGCAGTGAGCCTGAGAATGCATAGGCAGCAAGCCTGAGAATACATAGGCAGCAAGCCTGAGAATACTAACCTAGGCAGTGAGCCTGAGAATACATAGGCGGTGAGCCTGAGAATACATAGGCGGTGAGCCTGAGAATACATAGGCAGCAAGTCTGAGAATACATAGGCAGCAAGTCTAAGAATACCTAGGCAGTGAGCCTAAGAATACATAGGCAGTGAGCCTGAGACTAGATAGACAGCAAGCCTGAGAATACATAGGCAGTGAGCCTGAGACAAGATAGGCAGTAAGCCTATGAATAGATACACAGGCAGCGAACCTGAGAATACATAGAAAGTGAGTCTGAGAATACTTAGGCAGCAAGCTTGAGAAAACATAGGCAGCAAGCCTGATAGTGCATGCAAAAATAGATAGGCCCTGGGCCTCAGTGCAAGATTAGGTAGGCAAGTCTGATAGTGCAAGATTGGATGGCAGTGAGTCTGAGAGTGCATGAATAGAGTATGACATGTGCAACTAGATAGGCAGCAAGTCTGAGTGTGAGGAACAAGAGCAAATACTACTCAAGCATGATAATACATCAGTAGTGAGTCTGGCTGTAGCAAGGCAGCACACGAGTGTGAGATAGGTGGCGAACCTGATAGTTGAAACTAGATATCTGGGTGTGGGACCAGACAGGTGGCTAGTTTGAGTATGAGAATAGATAGGCAGTGCGCCCGAGAGTGCACAAATACATTGGTGAGCTAGAGAGCAAGAATGCCTTACAGCATTGGATGTGAAAACAGATAGACAGTAACTTGAGTGTGAGAATAGATAGGGAGTGAGCCTGAGTGTCAGGGACTGCCCCCTATAGATCCAGGATGACATCCCAGACAAGCCAGACAGCAACCCTAATGGACCGTGACGGTTTCAATTCGGAATTAATGGACCATGAACGATTTAATTATTTGTTGTGACAACATTCCATTAGCTAGATATGTGCATATACCTATGCCAGTGATTTTTGTAAGGTAGTTCAGTCTAACGATTGTTGGAATGGCTACACATTGATTCTCTAGATTCAAATAAATACTTTATCTTTAACCATTGTTGACCGTTGACTGGTAGACTAGATCTGGTGTGGCGGAAGCTCTCCGTAATTGATAGAGCAGACCCCCCGCTACATTGAGTGAGAGTGAGAATAGACAGGCAGCAAGCCTGAGTGAGAGTGAGAATAGATAGGCAGCGAGCCTAAATGAGCGCAATAGAATAGACAGGATAGTGAGAGAATAGACAGGCAGCGAGCCTGAGTGAGCGCAAGAGAATAGACAGGCAGCGAGCCTGAGTGAGCCATTACTAAATACTGCAGATAGTTACTAATATGCAATGGACAATGATGATCATAAATTTTTGCATGAAGGTTAGAATAAGCCTATGCCTGACCATAACGAGGGTTGGCAGCATGCTCTCGTGATTCAGGGATTGAGACTGTGGGTAGAGTAACAGCATCAGAAGTAGAGTCTAACTCTTAACCAACTGCACTAGTTAAGCAAGGCAAATGAACCGGCAGCATGCCGATGTATTATCTAGCCATAGAACCCCTGTTTTTGGCTGATTGCATCTTCTGTAAGTATCAATGAAGGCCATTCACCACTGATTGATGATTAAGATCCTATATATCCAACCTGACCTACAGAAATGTATTTAGAGTACAGTATATCTCAAGGCCCTTACTATTTAAATGATGAGCAGCTATCCTTAGAGAGCTAATAGTGTCGTAAACCAGCCATTCTAGCAAGGCAGTAACAGGTAGCTGCTAGGCTTAGGCTACAAGCATTGAGAACAGTGGCTATTAGGACTAATGTACTTGTGCCCAGGGTGTCATTGCTCCACAGATACACCACATGTGACCACTTAGCTGCATGGTCGCAATATTTGCAGGTCCTCTGCTGACCTTTACCTGGGCTCGGGTGATATGATGGTGGACTACATCTCCGTTAACTTTGCTTACTCATCATTAGTTAACTGTGGCTTAATTAGTGTTGGTAAAACCACTAAGATAATAGCAAATTTTTCTCGTTCTAACAGCCAATTACATATTTCAGCCAAGAATGACTGAATAACCACTAAGATATTTCATGGCACATGAATTATTCAACTCAGTCAGCCATATAGAAATACAACACACACAAAAAGTTAGTTACGTCACAGGACATACCACCGTATTACGTCATCTATTGTTTGTGGTCTTCCCAATTAGTGAGGGGAACTGAACAAACTACTTAATGTCAGGCTACCTGTCGCATAGCAGTAGGTAAAGGGTCTAGAAAAGCAAGATTAAGTATGACGTGATCAAAATATATCCTTGCCTTTCAGGAATAAATAATGTGCTTATAAACTACAAGCCAGAGACACAGATGGATAAAATTTGAAAAATTGTTCAGACGCAATAATGATACTTATTATTGGGTAAGCGAGCAAAACAAGGTGAATGAATAACAGAAAATCAGGTATGCAATATATAATCGGCGAGTGAGCGAGACACTTACAGGGGGTAACACAATTGAAAATCGGGGCTGATTGTTTATTGGCGAGCGAGCGAAGCGAGCGAGACAGTATTAGGGGTGGATAATGCAAAATCGGGTATATGTTATATGTATGTATGTATGTGGGATGGTACGTATGCCCCTTAAACGCGCGCGCGTGGAACTTTTTTCTCCAAAAAACACAGCTTTTTAGGCTTGACCCCAATTTATTCTGAAACTACAGCATTAAGCAAGCCTTACTTTATACTTAAGCTCCAAAGTGTGAGAAAATTCCTGCGAAAATGCTTGCTTTTCAAGAAACAAAAAGTTGATTCGACAGTTACTATGGCATTGAAGACCCTTTTCCAGACTTAATTTCAAAACTTCGCCGTTTTATGGGGGGATACGGAGTGCCGGTTGTTGGTTGTCAAGAGCCGTTGGTAGTCAGAATGCCGTAGTATTAATGCTAAGGAAGCTACTACTTCTCGAGGGAAGCTGAGGTAAGTACGTAATTCCATATTTGTTAGCTAAATATGCAAAATTAACTCTGGCCTTTCTTTTGTGTAGCTAAGAGCTTGTCAACAGTGACTGGTAAATTCAAATAGTCAGATTGGCTCAAATTGTAATTTTGTATTTGTGTGCTAAAATTGATTGTCTTTTGTTTTTGTAGGTGAGAGCTTGTTGTCAAGAATTCAAGGTAATTCAGATGGTCAAAGTAACTTCAATTTGATACTACAGAAGTTATCAATACTCAAGATTGAGGTAAGTAGTAATTCCATATTGTTGGCTAAAATTACAAATAATAACACTGGTATATTTTTTATTGTAGCTGAGAGCTTGTTCAAGAGTTACTGGTGATTGAGATTATCAGAATGGCAGATGTTTGAAGTTACCATTAATCAGGTAAGAGAGTGATTTTGTATTTGTTTGTTGAAATCAAATGTCATAACTGCTATTATAGTGTTTGCATGAAGTAAGCTAAAAATAGTAACATTTTATGTTACCTAACTATCAGGCTCGCTCGCCATTTGTGCTCAAGCACACCACTAGTTTATATATATGATTGGACGTATGTATGTCATTTTGTACTTTGACCCTCCGTATTTTTGTGTTCGCTCGGCGTTCGACCCCGTCCCAAACTTCACTAAACAGAATCCTCTGGTTTAGCGATCATTACCCGTATCACCATTAATTGAATTGTTTTGCGGGTGCAGTTAAAACGCAAAAACTTATGGGAGCTCCATTTCTATTCGAGTTAGTGGCGGTGGTAAGTTAATACGCTATTTGTCACAGTTGTAAGCCCTACTCAACAGCATTTACTTGGAAATTCATTGTCCACTAGACGAACCACGAAGGTAAGTCTTGCGTAGGTATGTTCAGTTGTGTGAAAGTATTGTGCGTTACAACTACGAATAGCACAAAGAAAATTTTAAATAACGTGACTTGATTTTGTTGCTTCTTTTTCAATTCAAACAGTTGCGGGGAGCGGTTACTATGGCATTGAATCCCCTTTACCGCATAGAGTGGATTTTTTAGCTTTTTGGTTAAGGTAGCTAATTCTGCTATAATAGGGGATTTGCATGATGACATCACGTTAGTTCCGGCCACGCCCATTGATGGTATCACGGCACCACCAGTCCCATTGAAAATGTATTAGTTTTGCTTACCGCTTAGCCTATATTTTGCTGTAGCACCAGTTCTTTGTTGCATACAGCCACCAAATTACAGGAATAGCTACATTATGAAATTTCCCACGTGCTGGTATCGAATTTATGAATTTTTTGGCGGTTGTGGAGTGATGGAGAGTGGAAGTTTGGTGATGGCGAGTGAAAGTTTGGTGATGGTTAGCGAGCAAATCAGCAGTGTGCCACTAGTTCTTCTCAGAACTCATTGACAGGTGGCCTCTCTCTCCTAGTTCTTCTCAGAACTCATTGACAGGGAGTGAGGTTGCTGGTTCTTCTCAGAACCCAATGCCAGGTGGTGCCTCCTGTGCTTCTGTGGATTTTCTTGGAAGTGACCTCGATTGTGGTGAAGTTGCTGGTTTTTCTGGAAACAACTCAGGAGCAGGCAGGAATATAATGATCAATTTAACAGAAGATGATATTCCTGGAGCATCTCTTGCTGGTAGAGATCCTAGTCAGCTTCATGTTGTAGAGCTGAAGAGATGGCTAAAGTGTAGGGGTGCTATGGTTACAGGTAGAAAGAAGGATCTTGTGAAAAGGTGAGCATAAATGATGTGTAGTAGCTAAAATATTCAGTAATACTGTAATATTTTTGATAATTTTTTTTTTGTTTTAATGTATAGAGTTGAGGATTATATATCTTCAGGATTGGATAGTAAAATTGTAGATCCAGATGGTGGCATTCACGAGAATCGGCTAAGAGCACAAAAAGCCAAAGAAAAAAATACTACCCCCGTTCTTCCAAGTTCGCTTCCTTCAGAGGGATGGACATCCAGTTTACAGCAGCTTCCACCTTTTAATTATGGTTGTCTTTATGCCCACTTGGTTACAGGTTTGCAAGTTACTGGAGCTAGTGGTTCTTGTCAGGCAGGAGCGATGAAACATAAAGAGGCTGGATATCGGCTGTTTAAAGATAACCACGTTATGATGGTGAGATTTAACCCTGCCAACGATAATTTCTGCATTTTTCACGCTTATGTAAAGCCGTCATTTAAAAATACCGGTAAATATTCTACAATAGTAGCACTTGCCAAAAGTTCTGGCCATGTTGCAGGTGGTAAATGTAATTGTAAAGCAGGCGGTGGTGGTTGTTGCAAGCATGTTGCTGCACTATTATACAATATATTGGATTATACAGAGCTTGGGCTAAATGAAATTCCTCCTGATAAAACTTGCACCGAACTGCCACAACAGTGGCATAAGCCCAAAAATATTACATACAATGGACCGGCATTATTTTCTGAGATACAATTTGTGCACCATGTATATGGTAAGCGAAAAGCTGAAGAATGTGCTCTTCGGATGGAAAAATTGAAAAAATATCGGGCATGTCCCTCTAATTTGAGCATTGTAACTGAAGAGCGGATTAGAAAACTATGTACGAGCTTGGAAGCTGACAGCAATGCCGTCCCATTTACCACGGTGATGAGAAATAATGATTACAAACCCTTATCTTCATCCACTAGTCCTTTCTCCGCTAGTCCTTCATGTGCTAGTCCTTCATCACCAGCATCTCCTTCCACTATTGAACATAATTCAATTTCTAGAGGAGATTCTGCTACTTCAGCTGCTACGCCAGAAGAAAAAGTGTGGGAAGAAGTCAATGTAACCAGTGATCAGGCAAAACATATAGAAACTATAACAAGAGCTCAAGCAGATTCTGTTGAGTGGCACTATGAGCGTAGCATCAGAATAACTGCCTCATTTTTTGGTCGAGTGTGTAGGAGGTTGCCGACAACAACATCAGATTGTTTGGTTAATTCAATAGTAAATAAAAAAAATTACCAATCGATGCCTGTGGCTTGTGCTTGGGGTAAAAATAATGAATCAAAAGCGAGGGACGCTTATATTGAAAATATGAAAATGACAGGGCATAGCAATTTGGAAGTTTTTGAATCTGGGTTAGTTGTTAATATTAAATACAGTTTCTTGGGAGCTAGTCCAGATGGTGTTGTACATGACCCAGTTTCAGCTGATCCTGATGGATTGCTAGAAATTAAATGCCCTTATGGACAGAGGGATATTTCTCCGTATGAAGCTGCACAGCAAAAATCCTCTTTTTGTGTATTACAAGATGGTAACTTACATCTAAAAAAAAAACATCATTATTATTACCAGGTGCAAGGGCAAATGGCAATATGTAAAAAGAAATGGTGTGACTTTGTTGTTTATACTAACAATGGAATATCCATAGAAAGAATACATTTCGATGAAATATTTTGGAATGACATGATTCTGAAACTGAAATCATTTTATGTGACTTCAGTAGTACCAAAACTTGTTCAGAAATTTTCTCAATAATTTTTTTTTCCATACAGCTTAAATCATAATTTTCTATTCAATTTATTATTATCATTTTTGTCATATTATTTTATATATTATTCTTTAAAATAACAGCAAAATATTTAATTTAATTTAATTAACAAATACATAAATTCAAAATGATTATTAAGAAAAGGTGACAAAAACTTCACTGAACTAATGGTGAAAGAAAATTAGTTAAACTACAACATATGAACCATATTTGGTCTAGTTGGGAATGAATTCTATTTGGTATTGTTCCCTGTAATATACGGTAATTCTTTATTCGCTCAATAGCTCTCTCCACATGTATTCGCACTGAAGCTATGTTTCTTGTTTCCAATTCTTCCTCTAGAGATAATTGTTCTTTTCCTTTCATAAAGGGTGGTATATTAAGTTTTACTTTTTTTTCTGCCACAATATGCTGTATGTCGAAGCCTCTGTCTGCCATGACCATATCGTTAGGTTCCAACAAGTCGATAATTCCACACATCTCAGTTATTTTTTGATCAGATATATGACCACCATATAGATCTGAAATGAACGTTACAAAACCATTTGGTGCAATGCCAATTAAACCTTTCGCGGTGTTGTGACTTTTGTATGTTGAATATGTCTGCGACTGTGCACGAAATGATGAAGGCATTTCTATAAAAATTTCTGTACAGTCGAGGATCACTCTTGTGTCCGGATATTGATCCTTAAAACATTTAGGCATTGTATCTTTAATAACTTTTGAAGATGGCCATATAGGTAATTGCTTCAACGTATGATACAAAAAATTAATCCACGTATTCAAAGTTCTTGATACATTGCTGACACTAACTCCAAATCGATCCGCAATATCCTTTTCTAGAGCATCGCAACGCATTCGATAGAGAACCATAAATAACTCATCTATTGGCTGCATTTTACGTTGAGGACCATGTTTTTCGTCTGCACGATTTTCAGAATAATTGGAGCCCCAATAGTTTAACTGTGATGCAGCTGGAAGAAGAAAGTCATAAAAAGTCATAAATGTCTTATAATTAGGAAATCCAGTATAAAAACGAATATCTTCATCACTCCCAGCAAACCTTCGCAAACAGAATGTATGACTTTCTAACCTCATCTTCAAGTTTTCGATTTCCATTTTTTGGTTTTGTAATGCTTCTATTAAAGTTGCATTTTCATCTTGAAGAGAGCCAACAATTTTAGTTACTATTATTAATTCCTCAACAAGACCATCTTCTAGAGGCTTTGACGGCATGGGTTTGGTAGGCTTTATTATTTTTTTTGGAGGAACATTAACACGTATGGCTGGTTCCTTTCGAGACTTTGGCTGAAGAATCAATGGAAATATTGTTGGAATAGCTGATGCATTTCTTCTTTTTCCCCCCTCAAAATGGCTTGAGCATACTCTATGATGATCAGAGGGAACAAATTTTTTTCTTTTTATGGCATTAATCCATTTGTCCCTCAACTGTTTATTCTTGGGAAATCTGTGAAAACTCACTTCTTTGTTCTTTTTAGTGTTCTTGTAACACCCAGGGACACTGCATGTATAGCCACCTCTCAAGCCCTTAGTCAAACTGCTATCTCTCTCCTGGGACTCACCAATACTACTGGAGAAACCAGCAACTTCACCACAATCGAGGTCACTTCCAAGAAAATCCACAGAAGCACAGGAGGCACCACCTGGCATTGGGTTCTGAGAAGAACCAGCAACCTCACTCCCTGTCAATGAGTTCTGAGAAGAACTAGGAGAGAGAGGCCACCTGTCAATGAGTTCTGAGAAGAACTAGTGGCACACTGCTGATTTGCTCGCTAACCATCACCAAACTTTCACTCGCCATCACCAAACTTCCACTCTCCATCACTCCACAACCGCCAAAAAATTCATAAATTCGATACCAGCACGTGGGAAATTTCATAATGTAGCTATTCCTGTAATTTGGTGGCTGTATGCAACAAAGAACTGGTGCTACAGCAAAATATAGGCTAAGCGGTAAGCAAAACTAATACATTTTCAATGGGACTGGTGGTGCCGTGATACCATCAATGGGCGTGGCCGGAACTAACGTGATGTCATCATGTAAATCCCCTATTCTCCAAGTATGTGTAATAGAAAGCTAAAAATTTGTATTACTATACATGAATGTCATATTAACATACAGACAAAACAATTTTGTGGGTTTGTGGTTATTTTTGTGGTTATAGGTGATGGAACTGGGAGCTTCAAGGCAGTGAATTTGGAAGTGTTTAAGGGTGGCCGCACACCGCCTACGCAATTTTTTGTTGATGGTTGCTATGCACGATTACTACTATTGTATACTTACAGGGGCTTCTCCACTACTACACAAGGACAAAGTACCTGCCGAAGGAGCCGCTCACTAATTTTAGAGCGAATCTGGAAGAAATATCGGGGCCTGGTTA
>WLWD01006152.1_pt1 | contig 23664 bp, 15 predicted proteins | sample 6712731 | NCBI WGS metagenome assembly WLWD01 (sample SAMN12718690, study PRJNA576275) | sponge metagenome | isolation source: marine sponge | host: Mycale hentscheli | place: New Zealand: South Island, Marlborough, Capsize Point | collected 2014-11-01 | reverse complement strand
TTTGTTCATATTCATATTCATATGAGCGAGTAGAACATTTAGACAATCACTCAAAAATTATATAATTCAGTCATTAGAACTTCAGTAATGAGTCAAGTATTATTTTTATAGTTTGATTTTTATATAGTAAATAGCCACAAGGGAAAGTTAAGTTCAGATTTGTGGCAAACTGAGGAATCACTGCATCCCTAAGAAAAAATTAGATATTATAAATTGTGTTTTTACATAACCGAAATTAACAGAAGACATTATGATGGTACTTTCAAATCATCAAATCGCATTGCTCAATTCGAGTTGAATATTTTTCATACCCACTTCCTAAAGTGAAAATTAGTGTTTATTCACTCTCTATAGCCCAAAGTTATTGTATAACTTGATTACACCACTCCATTGGTTTGTATAAAATTTATACCTCCTGTTTTCAATCATAATGTCATGTTTTGGTTATTATTATGCAATAGGTTGTTGTTGCAAATAAAACACTGTTATTCAAAACTGAGCCCTATTGGAAAAAATTATTCTGTTTACTTATAAAGCTGGTGGAAAACAAAATTTATATAGCAAGTCTTGTAGTGAGGTACTGCACAAGTGTATCATAAAAAATTAATGTCTGATATTCAATAATTGTTATAAAAAGTCTCAAAAGTGGCACGGTCACTAGGTGACTCCTTCCAGCACATCAACATAACATTGTACATGTTTGCTGGACAGCTGGTACGTTTAGCCAGAAGAGTTCTCAGATGTTTCTGAGTGGCATCGACCAAGAGTTCCTCATATGGAATGTCCTTAGCTAATGTGAATATCTCCCACAAGGTCACTCCAAATTCCTACATGTCAGATTTGGTAGAGAACTAGCCATAGAAGCATTCTTTGGCCATCCAGCATACTGGTAATACTGCATGACCCTTCAGGACATAATAGTGGGATCGGTACAAGTTACAACTCATACCAAAGTCGGCTATTTTGACTTGCATGTTTTTGCCAACAAGGCAGTTTCTGGTGGCCAGGTCATGGTGAATGAAGTTCTTTGAGCTTAAATACTTCATACCACTGGCTATTTGAGAACACATGTCAGTCAATGTTCCCACTGAGATACTAATGTCATTTTGTTCTTCGTAATTTATGGCAATGCTCTCAAAATTGACCAAATATCGAGCAAGATCTCTTTTTTCCATGTACTCCATTAAGATGTATGTCATTGATCCTTTACAGGATCCCAGAACTTTAATCACATTTTCATGGTCTAGTCTAGACATGAATTCGATTTCTTTTTCAAAATCTTCAAGTGCTTTGGCTGATGGATTAGCTTTGAGTTGTTTGACAGCTACTTTTATTGACTTAGTTCGGTCTTCATCTTCCCCAATATTTAAATCTTTTTGACTGAGATCTACAGTATAAGCAAGTATCACTTTTCCAAAAAATCCAGTTCCAATTGTTTTATTTTCTTAATATTGTAAGGGCTAAGATTAGGAACTGTACGCAGAGATGAAAACTTAAAGTTGCCTTTGTTTGGCGTATTCATGAGTGTTTCTTTCAGAAGGTGCTAGGTCCTTGACTCTGAAATCATTCTTGTTGGACATTCTTTGGTCACTATCCTGTCTGACTACATGTCATGATTTAATGGAGTCTTGAGTTCAATTATTTTCTGTTTCTTCGATGGAAATTTCATAATATTCATAGTGGCTTGAAGTAGCTTTAAATGGTGAGGTAAGAGGATTGTTTTCTTTAGTTTCAGTGTCTATTATCGTATAGCATGAGTTAGAATAACTTGCCATTCGTGGTCCTTGAACAATTGTCCTTTCATGATCATTTTTGTTTGATATGTTGTGGTCTAGAGAAGTATGCTCAGTAAACTGTTGGCTTGTAGTGTTCCCTGTTTCAACCTCTTCAAATCAATTCTGCTCAATTTCTTCTTATGCCACATGCATAATACTGTCATTAAAAAGCTTATTATGATTATTGGCGAGCGAGCGAAGCGAGTGAGCAACTTTAAGATGTAGTCTATGGAAATCCTGAATACGTCGTCAGTCGTAGTTTAAACGCGCGCATTCCAGAAGGAGTACCATTCTTTACCCTTTACCAATTGTTACTTTATCATGAGGAGTACCATTCTTTACCCTTTACCAATCATCATTTCCCCCTTTACATGTCATTACATATTCTACTACTAATGAGATGTGAATTCAGATTTGGCAACCTGCAGGAAGAAAACCAATGCAAATTCAAATCAAACGACCCCAATGCAATTGAAAGTGTCAACATTTCCCCAGAACCTCGCTCGCCCAACCAATGCTACACGAGCATTTTCTAGTTATTATCAATGTTATTATTACTGAAACTAGTACTGTTACTATTAGATAGGATGGAAACGAATCTGTTTACTGCTTGCCAGGCCTTGTTTTTCTAATGTGTACTGTAAAAATACTGCATAGTTTAGCGTGCAGTAAACTCTAATTCTGGAACAAAGTACAAGCCACATATGTATACAAATTGTTATGTTTTACTCATGTTTTACCATTCCAGTGTAATTTTTGTTCCAGAATAAGAGTTTACTACATAGTTTCCTCTCAAGCACACCATAGATTTTAACAGCAGTACACTTCAGTAAATCATGTGCCTGCAAGCAGTGGTTTGGCCAAGGATTATTTCAGTAGAAATAGTTTCAAATCTTGATAAAGTGCAATAGTTTTGCATATATTTTAAATAAGTAGTCATAATTGTATTATACATTTCAGTCCTTGCAATTGGGATGTTTGGCAGAGTATGTAAATTAAGCATTAGAAGATGTATCAATAAACACTGTAGTGGCTGCATATAGGAAATAATAACATGTTATGTGAATAGTCTAATATCTATTTTGTTGGACACAACTAGTATAATTTTCATGTTAAAATGATGTTTATGTTATGAGAGATTTTGCTAAATTAGTTAACAATAGAATAATGGCAGAATGTTAAATTCTGTATTTGTACTATTATTGTATTACTCTTGTTATTATTGTTATTAATATAAATATTTCCAAAGAATAATTATTATCTATAACTTATTATAGCCCGTTACCCGAGCGACCGCGCTTGTCGTTAAGAACTATAAATCTGATACAGTCTGGTATGCTCGTAAGAAAATGTATTAGCGGGGAAAAGTCTGATATAGTTCTTAGCAACCATAATTATGGTGGAAGGCAGATCAAAGCAAAATGGAATAATGAAGAGTTTAGGTACTTTAATACAACTACTAAGATAGCTAACGCTATACTTTGCTCGTTGTTTATGTTTGGGCTATAAAATAGTTATAAACCAAAATCATTAGGTTTGTATTTCGATTTATAAATCCTCGCCACTCGGGCTGCGCCCTCGTGTCTCGGAGTTTATAAATCGCATACAAACCTCAATTTTGGTTTATAACTATAACATAACGCCTACTATAGTGGAGTCAAAAATACATTAATTAATATGAAAAAAATATTATATTATTATCAGACTTGTTTAATTAGTCCACAGAAATGAACTCAATATTTCATAATAATGTCACATAGTAATTATTTAATTTCAACTTGTGTATCTCTTTAACTTTTGGATAAAAATTATTAAAAAAAATATTATCACTCACAATTAAGCTGATTTATGTCATATTCTGTGTAGCCTAATCATGTTTAGATGTAAACGCTTAGCCACAGTATGCAAGAGCCAATACTGTAGTGTGTCATCAACTAAAAAAAATACTGCTATTTGACAATATTGGTGACTACTAAGCCAGGTGCACAATTATATTTTATCATAACATTATGAGTAACTTCATCTTTAAATGTAACCTCTCCTATTCCACCTATAGTTCTTGAATTTACAAACTCAATAATATATTATTGTACTTGATTTTTACCGGAGATATTTTATTGAAGACAAACAATTAGACATTATTCTCATGCAATGTTACATTACCAAGAAAAAAATCTGGCAAGAAAGCTGGAAATGTAATACTTTGGTAAACATTAATGATAAGTACTTCATTTGGCATATTCCGTAATGTACAAACGAATATATTCAATTCCACTTCTTTTAACATGAAAGATTGAGGGAATCGAAATGATAATGTATAAGAATTAAGGGTGCCATTAACTGTATAGAGTTGAGAAGCCCAGGTACCACTCTGACTGACATCAAAAGTAGGAATAATTCCATCAATTGGAGTTCCAGTAGTTTCACTTTGTCATCCAGTACAATCACAGAACCTTTCATCACTCTCCCCAGTCATTCTACAGACTGAGGGACATCCTGCATTAGGATCAGATCCATTTATAGATGATACTCTTGTAAGTGTAAATGCGATTGATTGATATGTTGAGTGTAGAAATGAGAAAAAAACAATAAAAGAACACACACCAAAGCAAACAACACCTACTGTTGCTATTAACCACAGATTCACTTTCTTTGTTGCAAATCTGCCCATAGCTCATCAGATAAAAAAATCCAGCCGATGCAGTTAAGTCAAGATTACTTATCACAAATTCTAATGCTCTCATATAGCCAAAACTGGAAAGTGTACTTTTCTGCATTCAAAACAATTTTAGAAGAAAAATGTTTTTGTAATCAGTCCAGCAGTACCACTACCTTATATCCCCCAAACATAAGGTCACTTCCAAAGGGGGAGCAAATGAGATTGTAGCCTCTACTAATTGAGTGATAAAATTTGTTGGCCATTATTGAATTTCTCATGAGCCTCTAACTACATTATACTTAGTGATGAAAGTGCAAAAGTTGTTGTATTAATTGTATCTCACTAATTAAAAAATTTAGTTTTATTTCATGATTGAATGTAAAATTATATTTCAAATATTTTATCATGTATAATGCCTACTTCTTGTTAAATCTAATTTTCTTTTAATATACCAATATTAATTAGTCATTTTAATTTTTCTCCAATAAAAAAAAACATAGCAATATGATTGCATTATGTCATAATATTTTAATTTAGATACAGGGCTGGTCTAATCACTGCCTCTCAGAAATATCAGGTAAACGAATGTTAATCGATGGATATAATTGTATACTGTATTTGTTTTAACAGGTTATGCACATCAAGCTACACCAACTGCCTATGTCACAAGTAAGTAGAATTTTCTACCTGAGTCTTCAATTTTTTTGTCTTCTGCAATTCCTTATGGTTGTCAACATGAAGCTGATGCAAGATAAGGGCACAAATCTATAATGTTTATCTTTCAATATTGTTAAATTTCATGTTTTAGTAAACTTGTAATTGTGTTATTATATAAAACTTACTTTCAGTATGATATTATATTTTGTAAAGTTATGATTTTATTATTAACTGAATAGACACTACATATATATTATAGTTAACTTTGTTATTTATGACTGCTCATGCCCACCTCCCCCACCTTCTGACCTCCAACCATTACTGGAAGGAGGGATTGATTATGCGCACGAGCCTCCCTTCCAGCCAATATGCTGGGTAACAGGTCCTGCACCCAACTTGCTAGCACATCCTCACTAGACCCTGCCAGCACATCCCTACCAACCCTGCTGACACATCCTCACTAACCCCTGCTAGCAGCTACTGCTTCCCTCCCTACCACACCCTCACAATCCCTTCAAGATTACCAAGTAGAATGTGTTGGTTAACCACTACCTATTGGCCAAATTGTAATGTATCAAGTAGCAACACACCAGACGGTGATCGTGCAATCTCTCGCAACCCATGCGTTAATAGCTATGACCCTTACCATACATCTCACAGTCTTCATTTCCACAACATATCAACAGTATCTACTGAAACGTTTAAGCCATGTCACCTCACACTGACAATAAATAATTTTTAAATTGAAGACAAGCTGCTATGTATTACATATACCACTTTTTTCACACCTCTGCTGACCATTCCCTACTTAAAAAAAAAATTCTATTAACCCCTACTCTAAACTACCAAGACAGCACTGCTGTCTATCACTAACAATATCCTATATCTGCATTAGTTTTATCTATATATTTACCTGTTCTACTACATCCTATTATCTGTACAATAATACTGAAACCATACCCTGGGTACTTCTCCACATATCTGGGTATAATCTATGGGATTATTGAATCAGTTGTAACTCTATTAATTCTAGAGGAATCTAAATTACTAATAAGTATTCCACCTCTCATCATGTGGCCCATTAACTTATAATAATGTATAAAATTGTCGTATGCTTGTTCAGGATCAGACAACCTCACCTCAAAGGAAGCAGAATGAAAAAGTCTTCTGCAGACTCAAGGGATGGAGCCCAAGAATAAACACTTCAACCTGTCATGTACACTATACCCATTCTAGATCTTAACATTATAATCATATTCATATCCACACACAACCCAACCATTTGTAGCCTCATGTGTTTGCTTTTTATGTTATTTTTTGTATGGTCAACAATGACACCATCAGCATCCGTTATCCTTGCTTTGAGCAACAACCAGTTGTGATTAACGTTAGTTCATTGATATTCTGGTACTTTGCAGCTCAAGGGATTTATGCACCACTTGAACAACACTTGCAATGTGTCCCTTGTGAAATAAATAACATGGAATCTAGTAGTAGTCCTGTGATAACAACTGTAAGCTGTCGAAGTCTTTATTAAAATTGCAAAAGAAAGACTCAATATAATTATGTCTTACTAATATCTGAACTCTTTCAATCAAGCTGTTTAGAAGTTATCTGTAGCTAGAGGTAATAGTCCAACAATGCTTGGTACATGTTTACAAATAAAATATTTTTTAAACGAAATAATGGACATGTGTAACTTCTACAAACTTCTCCCCCTCCCTTTTCCAGAGAAAGTGTACAAATAAGAAAAAACAACACAATATGACAAATTTATATGCAATCTTTAAAATGATCTAAAATATTTCCTCTGACAGAGTGACTGTAAAATTAATATTCTTGCTAGTTAGATTGGCTGATCAAAGTAAATCTAAGACATGGGATACATGGTGGCAGGCATTCAGGACTAATAGCTAGCTAGCTAGCGGTATAAAAAAAATCACATAGGATATATTTTTTTGCTATACATTTTAAAATTTAGGAGAAGTACATATACAAACCTTTGTCACATGGTACTGAACTGATGTTTGTAAGAGCTCTTTTTTATTACCATAATTGATATCCTATAAAATAATTGCAATTGTGTTTCTTAAAACAAATGTGACATTATAATAAAGAGTTTATGTAAGTGAAATTAATACACAACAAAAAAGATAAGTGAGTTATGTTTCAGGAAAATTCTTCTATAAAGGCAATAGTGCAAGTTGTTTGTGTTTATATAAATTGCTTAGAGTACTAGAGAGAGTAAGACAAAAAGTAATACTGTGATCATTAATTTACATAGTCATCTTCAATATCATTAATCCGTCTTTGCTGTACTGTGGCATATGCTTGGTTGTTGACTAATTCTATTTTAGGTATTTGATCATAAGCTTGGTTGTCCACTAATACAAGTTCAGCTTCATTATTAAGTTCAGTGCCTCTGGTGTCAATATTGTGGCCAATATTAATCTTTAAATCAGCAATATCTTCATAGCCATCGTCTATGTACTGTGGTTGACTTAAATTATTGACATGCAGTACTGAGTGCTTTTTCTTCCACACTATAACTATAATGACTCCTCCAATAGTTATAATAGCAGCCATACATAATATTATCCCAATTACTATTACTATTATTATTATTAATGAAAAACCAAATGTGGAAGAAGATTCTGTAATCATTATGTTGTATGGCATTTCTGTTGAAGAAACAGAGTTAAACTCGTTATTTGAAGAAATCATTCTAGTAACATCTTCATTACTTAGTTCAGAAGTTGCTTCCATAATTGAGTGTGTAGAAAACACAGAAGAACTTACAGAAGTAACCGAGGTTGTGCTAGGGATTATGTTTATTTCTGTCACAATTGAAGATGCAGTGGCAGGTACTGTAGTAGAAGTAGGTAAGGAAGTAGGTAAGGAATTGTTGCCTAAAGAATGATAGTTACATTACACTATTAACAATTACGAGTGATGCTCCTTTAGTTTATGGAGCAAAATAAATATTATCACAAGTCAATAATGTTATAAATGGCCCAGTTGTGTAAGCTTCCTGCATTTAGATTTATAAGGAGTAATTTTGTATAATGAAGTTAGCATATCACTTTATTCATAGACTAATGCATCACATTTACTTTTACATAACAGCAAATTTTACTGTAGATAATAGTAGCATTGGTCTATTAGTACAATTATTGGCTAACAGCATTCTCACATGGTTGAAATCTTTGTGACAGTTTAGTAGATTATATTTTTTTCTCATGAATCTTATTATACATTAAGCTTGTATCACTATAAGTATGTTAGTTTACACCACAAGGCAAAGAATGGGACCATAGTATATTTATTATAATTGATTTACGATTCGTCATGAACATTAATGCCAAATGTATTGCAATGACTCAGAGTATTATAATTTTGTTAATAGCAAATTTTCTTGATCTAACAACCAATATTATGTTAATTAAAGGTTAACCTGACATTTTGACTTCTTGCTGAAGTCTTTTTCTGCTGACCACTGAAGAGGATTTCGGCAAGAAGTCAAAACGTATGGTTAAGTTTTAATTAACATAGCAACGAGAAAAGTTGCTATTATTATAATTATTTCAGCTGAGATTGACTGAATTATAGTCTGTTGAAGAAGTTGGCATGTTGAAGAATTTTAGAGACTGTCAGTGGAGGAGAAAAGTACTTGATAATTTACTATGTTTGTATTTTAAGTCTCTGCTGCCAAAAACAATGTGCACTAAACACATTAAAAACAAAATAAAACTGAACATGTTGCCTGCATTGAAAGTTTAATGTCTGACCTCTAGCGTCACTCTTTACAAATACAAAATATGTGATGTGATTATGAGATTATGGTGATCAATTTTCACTTTTAGTTTGATTCTAATTGATGAAAGTATATTAATATAATTGTCAAATTCAACCATGAAGGATAAAATTGAATAAGAAACAACACTTAATTCTGTCCAGAATTAATAAATGCTGGACTTGTTCTACTTTGGTATTGATGAAAGTATATTAATATAATTGTCAAATTCAACCATGAAGGATAGAATTGAATAAGAAACAACACTTAATTCTGTCCAGAATTAATAAATGCTGGACTTGTTCTACTTTGGTATTGATGAAAGTATATTAATATAATTGTCAAATTCAACCATGAAGGATAGAATTGAATAAGAAACAACACTTAATTCTGTCCAGAATTAATAAATGCTGGACTTGTTCTACTTTGGTATACTACGAACTTGGTTTGCCGTTTCGTATAAGGACACAAGTAGTAAAAATTCTGACACATCATATCAATAAAGAGATGCACATTCTAAAGTAGATCGCAATTATTGTTGAAGTACAAGGAAAAACAACGACGAACAAAAAGTGATTGGTATTATAGTTTAATTTGAAGTTACAGGTAAGAAATACAGTAGCTAAAAATGAGGGCTCATTCTGAAAAAGGGGGCCTGGTATGACATCAGTCAAGCCCCACCTAAATCTGCCCCTGTCTGGTTATTGTCTACAAGTGGCACTATGCAATGAATGTGTACTATATGTTTTGTAAAGTCAAATAATTATGAGTTTACACATAACTATGAACGTAGCTACATATTTTATTTTATAGTGAAAAAATACTTACTATGTACTTAATTAACGTTTGTTAGTTTATAACATCATAAGCTCTTCTTAAAACATAATTCATTTAAAGGAAGTAAAAATTGTTATATATTAATAAAAGAAACAGTCCAAACTCAAAATGAACTCTATATTATAGTATGCAATAAAAGCAGAAACATACGTGCTAATATTACTTTTAGGATCGTTGAGTAAAGAAACATTTACTAATGTAAAACTATAGCTGACTTGATCATAATTATGAGTTATTTGAACTAGTCATACTGAGTTACAGATGATCAGACTAGCATTATAATTATAGATAATGCACAAGATACACCAATACAAACACACATAGCAAAAGTTAAAATTGATATAAGAATTTTTTTTAGAACATATAAAATTTAAAGGAACTAAACTACTGAATAAAATCTAATGTTAACATGCACATATGGCAAATTCTACATGTATTTTGGGTAGCATACAAGTCACATGGGTAAGTACGAGCGTAGAATTTAAAAATGTCACACTTTTATTTACTTGTTTTATTATAAGCATAAAAAACATTTGAATTTATAGTTTGCTTGCATTGAACAATTAATCAAAATTATATTGATTGAGAGATTTATAATAAGTATAGGTTGAAAATTGGGACTTCTTTTTATCCACAATAGTGATTGGTTCCCCATTTTTCAAATTATTTGTTTTTGTTGAAACAACAATACTCACCAATTTGAATTTGAGTAACTTCATCTCTGAATGTCACTTCACCAATATATATTCCTCCAACAGCAACTGAGTTGGTGAATTCAATAAAATATATATTACCATCTCTAGTTGGTGATGTAGTAATGTATATACTTTTCAAGGATAAGCAGTTTGATTCTAAAGTTAGTGTTGTGCTACCAATTGGAGTTGTGGATATGAATGCTGGAAATACAATACCTCTGTGAATATTGATGGTCAGACCTGATCTAGGTATCAACCAAGGAATGCAGAGAAATATGCTCAGTTCTACTTCTTGTAGCATAAAGGAACTAGAGAATCTAAATCCAATAGCATGTGAGGTAGTAGTTGCATCTACAGTGTAGAGTTGAGAAGCCCAGGTACCTCTCTGATTAACATCAAATGTAGGAATAATTCCATCAATGAGAGTTCCACTAGTATCACTTAATTGTCCAGTGCAATCACAGAACCTATCATTGTTGGCACTAGTCATCCTACAGACTGAGGGACATCCTGCATTAGGATCAGATCCATTAATGGAAGATACTCCAGTGAGTGTATATGCAGCAGGATAAAATGTTGCACCTATTACAAGACCAGCTATACAACAGCAAAGAAAATGAATAGGGACAAATAGGAAGTTAAACTCACCATGATAACAACCACAGAGTAGAGCAGTTACCAACAACGCTGCCACTTTTGTTGCTGCAGTGTACATAGCTAAACTTAACTGGAACGCTCAATTATAATTCTTCTCGTTCTAACAGTCGCTCATACTTACTATAGGGCGAAAGCAGGGCAGGGGGGCGGGGTAAGGGTGTTTTGATGATACCTCTACTTTATTCATAGCTGGTGGGAGGGGGGGGGGCGTTACCATACAAACATTTTTTTCGACTAATTATTTTAAATGTTTATTGTGTAGGTTGAAGCTTTCTGAATATGTGTCCAAAGTTTCAAGTCAATCGGATATTTATTTATTTATGCTTTTTTTGACTTACAGTAACTCGGATCCGCCCCCAATCTTTATGTTTTACCCAGGTAACCGTTTGTATAGCGTGTGTCTTTTTCGTTCCTTGTTTACAACTATAGCTCATTGTTGTTCAAAATAAAGCACACAGGAAGAGCTATTTAACCCAATGGTTCCACCAGAAAGGTATTGAAAGTAGTACTACTTTTGCCCCAGGGCTGCTCTTTGAAGACGAAAATTGAGTACTGTGGGTTGAAGTCAAACTCAGAAGGATAAGACAGGGTACTTTTGAAACACAGGATACTCTAAATCTGAGCCTAACACAATATAAAATAGTTTCTATATTCACTGTACCTCTTTATTTCAACACCTGTGGAGTGAACTGTGTTCACAAGGCAACCTGTGCTTCATTTTCTTCTGTTAGGCATTATTAGCTGGAATAACTAGTTTTGTGGTTTACCGCAACTATCTCAAGTTTGAACTGTTAATCTTCTAAAAATCATAACTTGTTCTCATTTTTTTTACAGTGAGTTTTTATATCATCTGAAAGCTCTTTTTCTCTTTTTTAAAGTGACTTGGTTGAGCATTAAAAAAAAAAATTTGGTTAACTTATTCTCAGTTTTTCAAATTTTCGTCAAAATACTACTATTTTTACCAAAAAATTAATAAAGTATTAAAAAAATATCTAGAAAAATCCACCAGACCACTTTCTAAAAAAAGTATCAAGGAAGTGTGGGGGAAGTCTGATTCTTGTTTTGAAGTAGGAGTGGTTTTAGTTGCGCATGGTGGGTAAGGGTTTTTTTGACGGTTGATGTCTTTGAATGTAATGGGTGTGGTTTTTGCCCTATTTTAGCTCATTTTGAAGAGCTTCAGATGGGCAAACCTTTAACGTAAAAAATAAAAACAGATGCATAGTAAAGTTATGGTAAACCCCCCCCCAAATGTAAACCTTACAAATTTTTATGGTGAGCCCCGTTTTTAGGGTGTGGAAGAACTTCCAACAGTCTTCTCTCAGTTACACTGACTCTCTATTTCATACTGCTTGTTTTTAACAAAAAAGGTCAACGATTGACGTTTCCTTGGAAAACTTGATGTATTTGAATATACTAAATCTTGTAAGTCAAAAACCAAAATGTGTAGCTATTGACAGGGCACAAAATTTATGAAGCTATGCTTGACTGAATTCACCAGAATGCAGAGACATAAGTTTACAACATATATAGTAAGACAGGAGCTGTAATGTAAATAGAAATAAGGAACTTGAAATTAGCACAGCTACACATTTTTTAAAGCAAACACTTGTATTTACCTTTTAAACTTAGTACATTCCTAAGAGGCACGTAATCAAAGTGCTACTGACATTATGATGTCGATAGCAGGGTTTTGCTGTGAAATATTTTGTAGAGCTAATGTTATAAAATCTCTAATATGTTTATGTGATTGTAATACATAAATTATACTCATTTAGTGCCTAAATACATGGTAAATTTTTCATAAAACTACAAAAGTGCACTATTCTATAGAAAGGCTACATATTTGTTTCATAACATAAACTATTTGGAATTATTTATACTCATATGCACAGCACAGGAAATGCACAAAACAAAAAAAAGTTTTAACCAAACAATCTGATCAGTAGTAACTTTTTTGGAATAAACTTTTAATTACTAACGTGTAAGAAACAATTCTGGTGGCAGCAATTATGCTTTCACTTATAAGCCAACATAATGGTGATCAGTGGTGGTTTCTATATGGTGTCTAGCATTGAACTCAGAGCTCAGTTCTACTTCTTGTAACATAAATGAACTAGAGAATCTAAATCCAATAGCATGTGAGGTAGTAGTCACATCTACAGTGTAGAGTTGAGAAGCCCAGGTACCTCTCTGACTAACATCAAATGTAGGAATAATTCCATCAATGAGAGTTCCATTAAAATCACTCATTATTTCACCAGTACAATCACAGAATCTTTCACCACTTGTACTGGTCATCCTACAGACTGAGGGACATCCAGCATTAGAATTAGATCCATTGATGGAAGATACTTCCAATAGCGTAAATGCAATAGGTCAGACAATGGATCCTACATTTTAGCATCAGTGTAACAGCTGTATGAATGGAATTGAATACTTACTCCCCATAACAAATACTGCATATAGTCATCAAAATCACCAACCCTACCGCCATCGAGCCAACCACAGTCTGCAGTCTACGGCGAGATATAGCACTCCACGGGATAAACACTTTTTGTCGAGCCATACCCCTAAATTGCTCAATCTCGGTCCATTCCCGGATACTAAACACGGACCTGACTTGACCCCACGGACTGGACTAAATTCGCGAAAGTTTCGCGCACGGCGAGCGCGCATGCCCAGACTTCATGTAAACTAGTCGTCTACATCCAACTTGTTGATATCAGTATTGGTTCTACCCTGCTTCTTTTTCGGTGGCAATGAGTATAAGAGAAATATTTTTTACTTGGAAAAACATAGCTCAGACAGCACTAATAAATGGGAATTATTTTGTTGTCAGTGATGCTTCCAAAACTACTCTTTAATAAGCTCTATATAACCTTATTCAAAATAGTTGGCAGTACACAACCACAACAGGATTCTCTTAAAGAATTAATGTCAACATAGCATTGTTGTATGCATTGAAATAGTATTACATTATTTAATACTGATGTGCTTCAGCACAAATGGCGAGCAAGCTGTGACAGAGGTAACTTACCACCAGCCACTAATAGAATGTAAATGAACTCCGCTTAGTTTGTAAGACCTAACTTTGAAGGACTGTCCTCTTCAGTTTGTAACTCTTTGCCTTTATTTTTCCTGGCATTATTTCAAAGTCTTTTTTTCCTAAATTTTTTTCGCCTGCGCTACTATTTACATTTTAAAGTAGCCTCTGCGCATGGACACGCATTGACCTCTTTGAACTTTGCCATATATATTATATATATATATATATATAATATATATATACCAAATCTCAATTGGACTTGTTAGTGAGGGTCATGATTCGCTCGCCCAATGATTACTATAACTATATTGCTATTATTATTGCGGTTATTATTATTATCATTATAACTAATATTATTATAATTTGATTATCTTCATTATAATCTTTGTTATTGTTATTATTATAACTATTGTCATCATCATTATTATATATTCCTGCTAATTTACGAATACACATCCCTCCTTTATTTTGAAGCAGCTTAGACTCATAATGTTAGTGAATTCTAGCTAATAAAAGAGTACACAACAGTTTTCACTCCTATATTTTGAAGTGTAGACAATGTGTTAGAGAATTCTAGCGTATTAAAGAGTATGCAAAAGTTTCCCTCCACAGAACCTGTCATTACTTGCACCAGTCATCCTGCAGACTGAGGGACATCCTGCATTAGGATCAGATCCATTGATGGAAGATATAACGCCAGTGTATGTAATGCAGTACATGAAAAAAAGCACATAACAAACATTTCCAGATGCAGCAGAGCCCATCAACTATGCTACTACTCTCTGCACTGTTTACGATTGACTGCAGTCAATTTCACTCTGTCAGAGCTGTTAAATGTCCATGCCTTCCTTAGCTGCGTAAAAAAAACATTTAAGGTGCTACAGCCCTCATTTAATTCTCCACCCCCCCATCCCAGTAATACTCTCCGTGGCCAGACCCTTTTCCAATTGTGTTTGGTAAAGGGTTAGCAAAAGAACTTAATGAGTAAATTCACTATTATTTTTCAAGACTAAGAGTATGGACCACTCACATCTGCTTATTTCAATTGAGGTTGCTTGATCTTCCTCAGGTAAAAATATAACTGAAATGGCTGAGTGATGATGTTTTCCTCACATTTGCATTTCAAATGTAGTATTTAGTAATTCAAAATTTCAGTCTTGCCTCCTGTATCTATATTTCATCTAATCGTAGCACTGAACTAGCTATTTAAAATATGAAGATTAAATTGAAACACTAATACTAGAGCTGTCCTTGTGAGCGGGCTATTCTTTTGTACATTTCAGGTATATATAGTAAGTAATCTAAACAGGTTGAAGAATATTCCAAACAAGACAGAAGGTGTTTCCAGTTGATTTAATGTTTACTCTGTTTGCTTTCAGTTTGGTGTTGTTAACATCATAATAGTCCAAGCTTGACTAGCTACTCCTAAATATGACAACTGTATAATGAACACATTTTAGTGAGTAATACATGATAGTTGTAAAGTGTGCTAAACTTATGCAATGAAAGTTGAAGTAGGGATAAAGTACTAGGGCCACCAAGTAACTTCCCAGGTGTAAACTATAAAAACACTGCATAGCTTTTATTGCTTTGCCTGATTTTAAGTAATCCACATACCACATTAAACATTTTCTATTAAGATTAGGCAGTAGTACTTAGCCTTATTCTTGTAAAGCAGTCATAAACTTTGAGAGTATTTATTAGTAACAGATTAACACACAATGCATTACAGATTATATTAAGTTAGGAATGTTGACAAAAGGTAGCTAGTTTAATAAAATTTAAAAGTAATCGGATTACATTATTTTAGAAATTTTGTTCATTAATAATGACTTGACATAATAATACTATGTTTAATTATTTTTCATAGTTTCTTTTCAATGTATATAGCGTGTAGTTTTAAGCATTAAATATGACTTGTTTATAGCTATGAATGTGACAACATATCTTTTATGTCATCATGTGGAGTTGTAATGAAGCCAACAGTAAAGAAAGTAAGTATTTGGATATAAATTGTTGTCAAATTTATTAATTTTATCAATGTTCTTCCAAACAAAATACATTTCCATTTCCAAAGCCAGCAACATGGTGTTGTTCTTGTTTATTCATTCTGCTGCTGTTGTAATACAAAACTTTAGTTTTCTATGCCATCATAGTTTACTTTCAATTATGAGTTTTGTGTAAGGTTTACAAAATATATCCAAAGATTTTTGGCTACTAACACATACTTGTCTTAGCTATACATCTTCACATTCAAGTTATGATGGGATATTCCAGAAGCATACAATATTTTATATGTACTTTTATAGGCAATTAGAGAGGGAATTATTTAATTCTTATCCCCCACCTTTTCGGGGTTTTTTTCAGCTCTTTCTTCTTGAGTCAGGGAGTCATTTCTCCTCCCTTTATGTACCTCTCCTGTTTCTGAATCTCTCTGTCCTCCTTCTCATAGGCTTTGCGAAACGTTTGCCTACTTTACATTTTGCATTAACATTTTTTGAGAGTCAAAGAATGCAATGCTCACATGCCACATTAATTCTTTGACTCTCAAAAAATGTTATTACACTCAAAAATTGTTATTACACTACGAATTAATGTGGCATGCTGTATTACATAGAATGTGAACAGCTAATTTTAAACAACTAAGTGACTACTTGCCACCTATTATGTGAAGCTGCTCACATTGTAATTCACAGAGGACTACAGTAAGATATCAATTTGCTTCAAAACACAGTTTTAATTATATTCATGAGTAGAACATGTAGAAAATAACTAAAACTGTAGCTAACTTGGTCAGTATAACTTCAATAACTAGTCAAGAAATATTTGTCTTATTTATAAAATATGTGTAGGAAAATTTGGTAAAGGGTGACCAGGAAGTTAGGTTCAGATACATGCTATACTCAGGAGCTACACCACAAAAAGAAAATCAGATATGGTCATCCTCAGGTTTCCAGCTTGTGCTGCATTAAGTACTAAACCAATATCAACAGGAGACATTATGATTAACTCAGTATTCTTAGTAAGAGATTCTAAAAGGTTTATTTCTATACACATGCTAGGATATTAATTTTTTGTTGACAATGTGTGTTAATAGTATGAATGTTAAGTTAGTCACTGAAAATTATACTATTTGTAAGGACATTGAACTAACACCATCTGCAAGAACACCACTGACTATTCCTTATGTAATACAATCACACAATGATTATTAATAAGTTCCTTGACATCCAGCATTTTTAGGAAATAACCTATTGATTGATGATATCCAGTGTAAAGTAACTGCTACTGGTCATATTATAATAGTCCACTAATTTAAATATTTTTATATTATTTTATTCTCAATTACTGGTTATTATTAACTTTTGAAAAATAAACTTATTATTTAAAAGAATATGGCTTCCTTATTCCTAATTATTGACTGTAATTATCTCATTGATTATGAACCTTAATACTGTTGTAAGAATGCCTAGCATAGGAAAAAATAATATACACACCAATGTTATATTAGTAGTTCAGGTAACCCCAAAAGTGTGGATCCAATAACTGGGCAAATTACACTCCCCTTGGATGGTCACAGCAACTCTTCTGGGGAGTAAAACAATTCTATGTGGAGCATAGTCTGATGAAGAAATATAAAAAGCACTGAAGGTTAGCAATTCTACTGCAAAATAAAGTAAAAAAAAAGATGCTTCTTCAACCAAAGATACTTACCACTAGCTACTCTGTTAACTTAAGTGTTCCAGTGTTTACTCTGTGATATCACAGAGTGAACACTGTCTCTAAGTTGGGTATAATATTTAAAATTTTGCATTGGGTTTTACTAGACTCATGAATATTATAAAAATATCTTAAACTACCATCCATGGAGTTGAGAGCACATGTCAGTCTATGTTCCCATTGAGATACTATCTTAACTACCATCCTTTACTGATTTACTCCCCCAAATTACTCCCCCAAGGAGTTACTCTAACTCCTCATTTCTAACAGTGCATGATATGTTTGTACTATGGTACTAATATATGATTTCATACCCACCTCATACAGTGAATTGTCCAATCACGAATTTGATTGTATTTATTTTTTATAACTCAAAGCAAATCTACAATTTGATTGCATTAGTTGGTGCAAATTTATTCTCGGCTTTCGGTCTATTAACCTCAACATCATGGTCTAATTTACACATACACATTATTATGTCCATATGTGCATCATCTAAATCAAGATTTAGAGTGTAAAACATTCCTCAACTCTCCTATACAGTTAGTGGAATTGCAAAAACTGTGTTTTTCTTATAGATTTGTTCTGCATTAGATTGTTGTAGCAAATAAATCACTGTTACTAAAAAACTAAACCCTATTGGGAAAAATTGTTTTGTTTACTTGTAGAGCTGGTGGAAAACAAAATTTATACAGCAAGTCTTATAGTGTGGAACTGCACAAATGTATCATAAAAATTAAAGTCGGATATTCAATAGTTTGTCATAAAGAGTCTCAAAAGTGGCTCGGTCACTAGGTGACTCCTTCCAGCACATCGACATTACATCATACATGTTTGCTGGACAGTTGGTAGGTTTAGCCAGAAGAGTTCTCGGATGTTTCTGAGTGGCATCGACCACAAGTTCCTCATCTTGCAAGTCTTCATAAGGAATGTCCTTAGCTAGTGTGAATATCTCCCACATGGTCACTCCAAATGCCCACACGTCTGTTTTGGTAGAGAACTTGCCATAGAAGCATTCTTTGGCCATCCAGCGTACTGGTAATACTGCATGACCCTTCAGGACATAATAGTGGGATTGGTACAAGTTACGACTCATACCAAAGTCGGCTATTTTGACTTGCATGTTATTGCCAACAAGGCAGTTTCTGGTGGCCAGGTCACGGTGGATGAAGTTCTTTGAACTTAAATACTTCATACCACTGGCTATTTGAGAGCTCATGTCAGTCAATGTTCCCATTGAGATACTAATGTCATTTTGTTCTTCATAATTTATGACAGTGTTCTCAAAATTAACTAAATATCGAGCAAGGTCTCCTTTTTCCATGTACTCCATCATGATGTATGTCATTGATCCTTTACATGATCCTAGAACTTTAGTCACATTTTCATGGTCTAGTCTAGACATGAATTTGAGTTCTTTTTCAAAATCTTCAAGTGCTTTGGCTGATGGATTAGCTTTGAGCTGTTTGACAGCTACTTTTATTGACTTAGTTCGGTCTTCATCTTCCCCAATATTTAAATCTTTTTGACTGAGATCTACAGTATAAGCAAGTATCACTTTTCCAAAAAATCCAGTTCCAATTGTTTTTATTTTCTTAATATTGTAAGGGCTAAGATTAGGAACTGTACCCAGAGATGAAGTATTGATTTCAGATGTGCTATAAATAGGAGCATAGATAGTATCTTCTGGAAGGTCTTTGGTATCTTCAGTTTCTGAATGAGCAATGTCTTTGATATTGTTTGCATCAACACTGTCAGTAATGTTTGCATTATTTTTATTTGGGTCAGCGACACATTGTATAATGTCAGCTTTTAAGTCATCTGTTTGAGTTGAAGATTCTGGTATTAATAAGTTTGATGCAAACACTTCAGACATTGAAAATTTGGGTGAGTATTTTTTCACTGAAGAGTACAGTTGCCTTTGTTTGTCATAATCATGAGTGTTTCTTTCAGAAGGTGCCAGATCCTTGACATTCTGCGAGACATGCAGAAGACTACAATTACTCCTCCAGCAATGACCAGTACTAATAATATTACTATCACAGCCCCTAGTGCAGCAACTATAGGTATAATGGAGGATGATGATGAAGATGCTGTGCCAGAAAGTTCTTCAGTTGTAGACATACCAAGTGATGTTGAGCTTCCTGGAGTAGTCTGTGAAGTAGCATCAGTTCCTTCTGTGGTAGGATTTGTGTTTCGATTTTACAGGCTGCTGGAAGTAGGCATATCAATGGAAATAGATGTAGTCACTGTATCCGTCATTTCTAACGTTGACGATGATAAGTCATTTGAAATTGTTCTCGTAGCTATGGAAGTTGCATCAGTGGTAGAAATGGCCATAGTTGTGGTGGACATAGTCGTAGCTGTTGCTGCAAGTATGATATAAAATAGAAAGTCATTTAATGTGAATGAATCAAGTTGTTGATCCGACTAGTGTGCCCATTGCATTGTTTGCTCTACTATTTATTACATGGTTTATTGAACTTGTCAAACACTGTAGGTAGTAGTGTGTATCTACCTAGATAAAATAACAACAACAACAATAGAAATGACCACTCAAAAATGATGGAAATGATGTCAAAGGGGGGGGGGGGGGCATTATGTATCACAAACCAATGTATTCTCATGAACACCACTTCTATATATATTTCATAAAAAATAAAACTGCACATAAGTTAAACAAAAGGTTCCCAATGCAATTCAATACTTAAACCTAATCTCGATCTAGTTGGTATGAAGGGTCAGAACTTGATAATTGTAATAATAACAATAATAATAATAATAATAACAATAATGAATCACCAAAGGTGCAAACCCTCAGCGCTATTAGACACTACCTAGTTATTACAGTATAGTCTCGTTCCAAAAGAACAAAGCAACAAGTTAGCTATTTTAATGAGGCATCATACCAATGCAAATTGTACATGGAAGCACTGTCTTAAGAAGCTAATCTAGCCAGAAATACTCACCAGTATACATTTTGAACGCGAAACAAACTTCACTTCTTTTACCTCTGTTAACTTCCCTGAGCATAAAGCAAACTACGCTGCTGGGTGCAAGAAATTATTTGCTCACGTGATTTTGATGTGACGCTAAGGGGGACTTACCCATAAAAGCTGGTACCTATGTGGAGCTGAAAGCTTTGCAGCCATTAGCCCGAAGTTAAAAAAAGTAGCACAATAAAAGATCCTAAATATTCGTCCTGAGTAAGTTCATACCTAAATCAACAGTTAATTGTCAGTAATCTCCCAAATCAGAACATGACAGACAGACAGACAGACAGGACGACTACTATAACCCTCTCGCGCATGCGTGCTGAGAGTTAATAATAATAATAATAATAAAAATAATAATAATAATAATAATAATAATAATAATAATAATAATTACAATAATAATAATAATAATAATAATAATGCACGATTTGTTATTGAGTTGGCATGAAAAACATTATAATGAATTTGAATTTGTTGTGACTACAGTTTGTAGAGAGAACTACAGGTACGATGTTATAGCTAATATTATCTAGAATTTTTGTTAAGGGAAATATGAACTTCTGACGCCATTCGATTGGTTTTTTTTTTTTTGTTAGCCAAGCACACTAATTTTCAAGAGTGAAAAATTTAGACAATAGTATGAGTTTTTCTTGATTTTCTTGTGCACATTAATTTCAGCAATATCTTAGACTAACATTAGCCAGTTTTATACAGTGTACTACTATTGACTCACCTTGGTGTTGCATGTTTTGTTAGAGTAGCTAGTGATGCTGTTATCTAGTTAGTAGGTTAAATAATAGATACTAAATGACTGTCACACAAAATATTTTTCCTATTCTGATAAGTAGGTACAATATGCACACAATAAGATAGGTTGACTGATATCTTAAATTAATCATAACTCACTACATTTTCAATTACCTTATATTTGTCAAGAGATACTTGCAATGTATGGAACTATGTAGATAGCTAACTGCATAAATGTAATTTCATAGTGAAGTACTGGCTTTTTAATGCCAAACCAATTAAATAATTTTTAAGAACAATAATCATATAGTGCAAATAATAATGAAATAATATAAAATTGTGAGGACTCTGACTGACTTACATATTCGATCCTGAGTAATTTTATCCCTGAATATCACTTCACCAATATATATTCCTCCTACAGCAACTGGGTTGGTGAATTCAATAAAATATATGTTACCATCTCTAGTTGATGATGTGGTAATGTATATAGTCTCCAGAGACTCACAGTTTTGTTGTAAAGTTAGTGTTGTACTACCTATTGGAGTTGTGGATGTGAATGCTGGAAATACAATACCTCTGTGAAAATTGATTGTCAGACCTGATCTAGGTATAGACCATGTAGTACAGAGAAATATGCTCAGTATTACTTCTTGTAACATAAATGAACTAGAGAATCTAAATCCAATAGCATATGAGGTAGTAGTAGGCATATTAACAGTGTATAATTGAGAAGCCCAGGTACCTCTCTGGCTGACATCAAATGTAGGAATAATTCCATCAATGAGAGTTCCATTAAAATCACTCGTTATTTCAGTACAATCACAGAATATTTCACTACTTGCACCAGTCATCCTACAGACTGAGGGACATCCTGCATTAGCATCAGATCCATTGATAGAAGATACATCTGTTAGTGTAAACCCAGAAGGTTGAAAAATGGTTCCTACATTTTAAGCATCAGTGTTACAAATGTATGATCGCTTACCATGACAAGTACTGCATAGAGCCATCAAAATAACCAACCCTACCGCCATTGCGCCAACCACGGTCCGCAGTCTACGGCGAGATACAGCACTCCACCGGATAAGCACTTTTTTTTGTCGAGTCCGAATCACACCCCTCTGTGTTAACGATACGGGGATTCCCCCCTAAATGAGAATCTTCCGGTCCATTTGTTAGCGAAAAGTTTAGCTTTTTGCGATTCGAGGACCCTGGGTAGCCATGCAGTCACTGTTTCCACCTAGAAATGGAATTCATTGGCGAGCGAGCGTAGCGAGCGAGACACTTACAGGGGTAACACAATTGAAAATTGGGGATGTTTGTTTATTTGTTGGCGAACGAGCGTAGCGAGCGACACACTCACAGGGGTAACACAATTGAGGATGTTTGTTTATTGGCGAGCGAGCAAAGCAAGCGAGACAGTGTTAGGGGTGGATAATGCAAAGTCGGGTATATGTTATATGTGGGATGGTACGTATGCCCCTTAAACGCGCGCGCGTGGAACGTTTTTCTCCAAAAAAACACGGCTTTTTAGGCTTGACCCCAGTTTATTCTGAAACTACAGGATTAAGCAAGCCTTACTTTATACTTATGCTCCAAAGTGTGAGAAAATTCCTGCGAAAATGCTTGCTTTTCAAGAAACAAAAAGTTGATTCGACCGGTTACTATGGCATTGAAGACCCTTTTCCAGACTTAATTTCAAAACTTCGCCGTTTTGTGGGGGGATACGGAGTGCCGGTTGTTGGTTGTCAAGAGCTGTTGGTAGTCAGAATGCCGTAGTATTAATGCTAAGTAAGCTACTACTTCTCGAGGGAAGCTGAGGTAAGTACGTAATTCCATATTTGTTAGCTAAATATGCAAAATTAACTCTGGCCTTTCTTTTTTGAGCTAAGAGCTTGTCAACAATGACTGGTAAATTCAAATAGTCAGATTGGCTAAAATTTGGTACTACAAAAGTTACCACTACTCAAGAAAATGAGGTAAGAAAATAATTTTGTATTTGTGTGCTAACATTGATTGCTTTTGTTTTTGTAGGTGAGAGCTTGTTGTCAAGAATTCAAGGTAATTCAGATGGTCAAA
>WLWD01004278.1_pt1 | contig 23667 bp, 18 predicted proteins | sample 6712731 | NCBI WGS metagenome assembly WLWD01 (sample SAMN12718690, study PRJNA576275) | sponge metagenome | isolation source: marine sponge | host: Mycale hentscheli | place: New Zealand: South Island, Marlborough, Capsize Point | collected 2014-11-01 | reverse complement strand
AATTAAGAATTTCACTGATAATTTCGGCATTCCATTTCGTTATTAATAGGGAGAGGTCTTCTCACAGCTAATGGTAAAAGATGGCAGCGTTCTCGTCGTCTTCTCACCCCAGCCTTCCACTACGACATTCTCCGTCCCTACGTGAAGGTGTATGCAGAGGCAGTGAGTGAAACTATTAATTTATGGAAGGAAGTGCCTGAGGGGGAGTCTGTGGATGTGTTTCCTTACATGAGTCTTCTGACTCTAGATATCATGTTGAGATGCACCTGTAGCTTCAGGAGCAACTGCCAGACAACTAAGTAATGAAGCAATGTCATGTGTGCTAATGGAAAGAGATGGCTATCATTTATTGTCATTATTGTAGGAGCCACTCTGATTATGTATCTGCAGTTTACGAACTCAGTGATCTTAGCAACAAGAGGAACATGTGAATGATATAGAAGACATTTTAGTAAATTAATTTTACATGCTGATTTTTTCATTTTCCATCAGCTCATTTCATCAGTATTTTGATCTGACATATTTCTTCTGCCCAGATCGCTGGAAATTCTTGCGATTGTGCGAGGTTGTTCATAAATTTTCAATGGATGCGATTCAGCGAAGAAAAGTTCAATTAGAGGAAGCTAAGGTAGCAACACTCAGAGCAACGCTCGTGAGCTGGTGGTTTACTAATGAGCAATTTAGCTGATGATATAGTAGTAGCTGGTATTGTATTGTTGTGAAAAACCTGATACTGTTAATTCAAAAGATTAATGATTGCTATCACAAAGATGGAGGTAAATTAAATGTAATACAAATAGTATAGTTTATTGATACTAAATCCTGTGGAATAATTTAACTGTGAAAAACCAACGAATAAAATTTTCACTTCATAATTTCTTTCTCAACCTTCTTTTAGTTCTGTATTGTTAAAAAAAAAAGAAAGAAACCTGTGAAAGAGACCTAATACAAATGTTTTATTGTACAAGATAGCTGACTGAAGGAAAGTGGACTACGTTATGGAATGATCCAATAGTTTGTATTAATTTGTACTGTTTTGGTTATAGAAAGCTGGACAGGAAGGACCAAAAAGAAAATACTTGGATTTTATTGATATTCTTCTAGAAGCTAAAGTGAGACATATAAATATATAGCATCCGTCAGTAATTGCAACCTAAAATGTGAATTTAATATTTGTGTTTTTTAAAAATAATTTATTCCCAACACTAATCCTAGAGTAGAATGTAATTTCTCTGAAGAAGCATCAAAAGAGCGAGTAACTTTAATGTCGTGGCTAGTGAAATTGAACATTGTCTGTGAACTCAGAGCACTTGCACCATAAAATAGTGTAAGAGATAGCTAGCAAAACTGCTGGACATGTCTCTTCAGTATATTTGAAACAGCACATACGTGTGCATTACAATGTTAGAACTAAGACATAATCTCTGTCTTCCCTTTGTATTATAATCAGTGGATAGATAGTCACACAGAATATGTGCTGTAATTCACACTCATAAGGGCAATTAATATTACGATATTGTAGGATGAAAAAGGTGTGGGATTGACTGACTTGGAGATCCGAGCAGAAGTGGACACATTCATGTTTGAAGGTCATGATACCACAGCCAGTGGTCTGACTTGGACCCTCTATAACCTGGCCGTTCATCCTGAACACCAGGACATCTGCAGGAGGGAAGTGGATGCCATATTTGAAGAGAAGGGCAAGATAGAATAGTAAGATTTCATGTGCTATTATTTTATTCTCTCCTGCTAGCCTTTGAAATAATGTGCAGATAAATATTTACTAGGCTAGGCATGTTATTTCATTTTGAATCATATCTCCCATTAGCGAAGATCTGAAGTCACTCATCCACCTCAAATATTGCATCAAGGAAAGTCTTCGTCTGTTCCCTCCCGTGGCGGCTACTGGGCGTGTGTTAGCTGCTCCTACCATCTTTGAAGGCCGCCTAATGCCAGAAGGAACGCCTGTGGCTGCAACCATCTATGCAGCACACCATCACCCTGAGTTCTGGGAGAATCCTGAGGTGAGTTGGACAACTAGCTGTAGAGAAACTTATTATACTAACTAACTGTGGTTTGCTTGTGTGGGGTAACCCTTAGCTTGAATTCTCGTTTAAAATTTAAAAAGGTTGATTATGAGAAGTGTAAGTTTTGTTCTGAGAAGTATGTCAAAAGTAAAAAAAAAAAGAGCTTTGGCAAAATACTTCTTACAAAGTTGTACTGTTAGGAGAAGTAGTTATAGGAGAGATGAGTCTGGTTTATTTATTGGTCACATTTATTATGACATGGGAATTGACTGATACCAGACGAAATATCAAAGTAATTGACACACTTTTGGTCATTGGTTAATGTAGGACTCGTTATTAGTTCCACATCAGAATCACAAGACAGTAAAATAATGACATGACACAAAAAGAATGCTCGTGCATGAGGTGGCAAGGGTTGTCAACTTGTGAATATCTTAGTACAATGATACTACAGTTAGGGTTCAGTTACCTACATTAATAGTCTGTCCAAACTGAAAAGTTATCAAGCTTACTGACTCCCCTCCCCCCCTCCTTCACACATGATGTTATAGCAAACACATCGCATTTTCTCAAGTATTTATAAACCCATGAGGGAGTCTTGGTTTTTTCCCATTCATTTACCAAATACAATGTCTTCAAGTACATTTTATTTATTATTTCTAGGATTTTGATCCTCTTCGATTCACTCCAGAAAGATCTAGAGGCAGGCACTCACATGCCTTTGTTCCCTTCTCAGCAGGACCCAGGTAAACAGTTAATGGCAGTAGGGTGGGCTTTGATCAGACAAGGAATGAGGTTTAAAAATTAAAGTAAGAACAATGCTAGTTCATTTAAATATGTAATTGACCCAATTTCAGGAATACTAGTATGCAAATAAATAAACACTTGTAGACTAGTGATGCATTCAATGCAAATGGCGGGTGAGTGTGGGTAGGATTCTATCTAGAAAATTTTGTTTGTGGGGAAGTTCAGCCAAGTCCACGTCCTGTATATAAGTTACAAGGCAAAAATATATTCTTTAATCAGCGAGAGCAGTTAGTATGAAATATTTTAAGCTAAATGCTGTCATTTGGAGTTCAGCCTAATGACATACTACTACTACTACTACTACTACTACTACTGTTACTACTACTACTACTACTACTCTGGAGTAGCTCTTAGTTTGTTGGCTATGAACTGTCCTCACACGAGCGGACCAGGCTACTCTTACACTGGCCACTCTCTTTGATATCAATTTCGCTGCCACCTGGTTCCAGCGACTCGCTCGTTGCGCCGGAACAAGGCAAGTTATTTAAACATTTATTGTCTTAATAAAATGCACGGCACAGAGAAGAGATGAACTCACACGAACAAAGTACAAGTACCACTATAACTGAAATACTTACATGCCACAACTCAGTTTTATACCTTGCGTGAACATGACCAAATATGGTAACGTTCAGCACACACACAAAATAACGCACACCATTAGAAATAATCTGAAGTGACAATGACACACAACTCAGGAATGTAAACTGATTAAAATACAATTACATACACATTCCAATACATACACACACAGTCTGTCTCTCTACGTCTTCTTCTTGTTCTGCGATCTTCCTTCTCTTGGCTCCCACAACTACTATTCTTGTAATTGGCTGCTTTATCAACTAATACTGAAATCTGTTAAGAGTGTTGTTGATATTTTTAATAATGTTGTTTTAGTTAACTAAAACCAAAACCCCTTAGTTTTGGGGTATTTACTTTGGGTAAGAAAAACTAAGCATGTAGAAACATGAAAAAACTAAAATTAAATATTTTAGAAGATAGTAAATTCGATTAAGAGTGAAACTACCTGTAGAGTGGACAAAAAGCAATAACAACTAAAACTAAGCAATTTTTATTATAACCAATTCACTTTGAATCATGTCAATCATACTATAGCTAAATGAAGGTATAAATTGCCATCAAGTATGCATTCTCTTTACTATATGAGAATATCATACTTTATTGGTACCTATACCTAAAATTTCATAAAAATATGCTACTTTTGATGTTCTTTGGGAAAAGTACATGAACTACTTTCTTTAAGGAGTCTCAATATTGAAGAATTTGAGACAAAACACAAATTAACCAAAACTAAGTCAAGTGATAGTATAACTAGTGGTGTGCTTGAGCACAAATGGCGAGCGAGCCTGCCTAGTTAGATTACATAAAACTATTTACCACTGGTGTCACCTGATTCTGCCTCCCTTGTTTTGGAGATGCTCTGTAATAACTTTAAAATTTTTCCTTGACAAGGTATAATTAGCTAATAGGTATGATTGATTAGTATTTATCATGCTTTCATCCATTTTTACATCATTTATGTACAAATATCAATTTTTTTTATTAAGTACATTTAAACAATTTAAACCCCACCCAATATTGTAGGTGTGGCAGATGTGACTGCTTGATTGGCCACTTTAAAATTGCTTTCTACACCCATGTATTGTTACATAATATACTTTAGCTTAGTTCATGCACAAAAGTAAATAGTAGTTGACCATTAATATAATTATACAGAATTACTCTCTCACCTTAATTTCAGGACTAGTAATAACTTCTGTAGTATCCAATTTAAGTCATTCTGACTACCTCAATTACCAGTAACTGGTGAACAAACTCGCAGCTCTACCAAAAAAAAAAGCATAGCTAGAGTTATTTTTGTAATTTTAGCTAACAAATATGGAACTACGTACTTACCTCAGCTTCTCCCAAGGAATGGTGGCTTCCTTGGTTTTACTATTTAGCCACTCTGGCTACCAGTGGCACTTGACAACCAATGAGCGATATTCATCAGCCCCCATAAATGACTATGGTTTTCTAATTACGTTTGGTAAAGGGTTTCAATGCCATAGTAACCGTTCGCAGTAACTTTTTGGGACTTGAAAAACAAGCGTTTCGAAGGATTTATCTCACTATTTGAAGCCCAAGTTTCAAGTAAGACTTACTTAAAGCTGTAGTATCAGAAGGAAGTGTGATCAAGCCTAAAAAGCCGTGTTCTTTGGGGGGAAACGGCACCCGCACGCACCATCCATACACACATATATACATATAACATATACCTGATTTTGCATTATCCACCCCTAATACTGTCTCACTTGCTCCGCTCGCTCGCCAACAAAACCTAACTAACTAAACCTGCTACATGATATTAAAGAAATACTAAAAACTAACTAAAAAATCTTCATGGGGAATTACGGGAACAGAACCCAAAACTAACCCTTCAAGATTTTTTTTGGTATGAATAACTAAAACTAAGAAAGTCTGGAATCTCTAAACCAAAACAACATTGATTTTATGGAGATCAGTTTCCTATTAGAGAGTATTATTCACAATAGTATCACTTCACCTGCTATCCACATCAACCCAAGTGACTATAAACTAGTGATCTTATGTTTGTTGTAGGAATTGCATCGGCCAGGAGTTTGCTATGAATGAGGAGAAGGTTGTTCTGGCGCTCATTCTGAGGAACTTTGAACTGTCTCTAGATGAAACGAAGCCTTCAGTGGAAATGGATTTTAAGATCATTCTGAGACCAAAAAATGGCCTCTACCTCAAGTTTGTGCCTCGTGTCGTTTAAATATGAAGTCATAACTTTTCCTGCAGAAATGTCATCAGAAATGTTGGCAGAACTTGTGGCAGAGGTGTGTAGTCAGCATGTCTTTATATGCTTTTTCTTTTCTTTCTTTCTTTTTTTCCGTTTGTTTTCTATAATAACAGAATTAATAAATAATTTTCTTGTATTTGATATTACCTAAATAAAATAATGACATTGTTTACTTCTTTTTTATTTTCTTCATTAAATTGCCTGAGGCAGAATAATAATAAGAGGAATTAGTTTTCTGTCAAGATTATGGCCGAGGTTGTGTTTTGCTGATCACATTTTCAATAATTGTACATGTAACTACTTGTGAATGGTCTGCTCAGCTTCTCTATTGTTCTATAGATTGGCTGTCATGCAATCACTGACCGAGTGGAGTGTTGTAGCCAAAAAATCACTAAAATGTTGTCATTGCAAAACTTGACTTTTATCAACTTGGAACTTCACTCACACATACATACACATAGGTAAGGATCAACACAATCACGGGTGATATACAACACTCAACACCTGACACACATAAGGTGGGGATCGACAGTAATTCAGTACATTAGCCATAACAACACACACGATGAAGTCCACACTTGTTCGCATCATGGAGTTTTTGTGAGTGTAGTGATCTGACACGCCTTCAAGAGAACTGCTGTATTCACAAAGAAACACCAGAGCATACACACCCAGCAACTCACAATTGTGGAGCTAACCTAAGGACTTAACAAAATTGTTTCATCTGATAAGTCTTGTAATAGTTGGTACAAACAGAGCAGGAGGTAAAAGGTAAGGTGTCATCAACAAAGCTGCTGATTATTTGGTGAATGTAGGGCTTGTGAGCAAATTTTGGTGAGAATCAAGTGATCAGTGATACTGAGTAGTGCCTAAATCAAAGTTGGCAGCTAAAAAAATTAAACTAATTGACAAAATAAATGTTACGACTTTAGCTTCAAGTGAGTGGACAGCTAAAGAGGTAGTCAAATCGTAGCAGAGAGCCTATCTTATTTCCAAATGACTTAATCCAGCAACTAAGTTTTAGGGTTTGTGATAAATAGCATAGGGTATATTATAGCTAACTTAGATTGGTGACGTGAACAAATCCACATTCCAAATTGGGAGTGTTAAATTACACCCAATGAGGTGTACCAATAGTAGTGCAATAGAAGCACCTCAAATTTTTTTTCCCCCTATATCTTTGGTACAAAGTTTTAAATTTGTTTGAAGTAGTTGGCATATTAGCTAAAAGTGATACCTAAAAATAATAATAATACAATAAATAATAAACCCAAGTAATTCTAATTAAAACAAAATTTATATATTTTTTGTCTTTATTACTGCTGCTGCAGGTGTTATTATTGATGTTGCATTAAGAGTTGACCTTGAGGCTAGCAACTCAATAGTTCAAGTCTTTAACAGACTCCCTCCATCGCACAAACTAATCATACTTTCACACTAGCTAATCGGTTTTGTTTTATTCAGGTTAAAAATAATAATTCAGGTAAAGTGATAAGTAGTATAAAATAATCCTATTGAATTTGGTGCCTATAGCTATAAGAGATTTTATGCGTTTAAAGCATTAGTAAAGTAGCTATTTTGGATTCTACTATGAATGAAGAAAGATACTAACAATTATTAAGTTACATTCGAGGCTCAAAGTTGGGTACTCCAATATACCCAAAGGGCTTTTCTGCCTCCCAGAAGCGAGGCCTTAGGCAGCAAGCTGCTACTTTTGAATTGAAGGATGGAGTTCTTTACTACGTTTCCACCAACAAAATCACTACAGAGAAAATCCTTCTTAGAGTAGTCATTGGAGAAGATGAGAAGAAGAGGTTACTTCAAGCGTTTCATGATGGCTTGGATGGAGGACATTTTGGAAGGGACAAAACGTTAAGCAAGGTCTTCATAATTTTGCATATTATTGATTTTAGCTAGTAATATTACTTTGAAATTACTATTTTATTATAGCTCAAACTGTCTTACTGGTGGAAGGGGATGACTGAATATGTCATTAACTACTGCAAAAGCTGTGACAAGTGCCAGAGAGTAAACAACCGATTAGGAAAGCCTAAGGCAAGGCTAAGGCGGAACTTCATCCAATTCCTGTGACAGCAGTATGGAAAACTATAGGCATTGACTTGATAGGTATAACTTATTCATTGATATAATTTAGTGGCCTCAGACAAACAAACAAGCTAGTAATTAACTTGTTAGTTTAATATCTCATTTTTACAGGTGATTGACCTTGTTTTGTTTTTACATCATACAACTTGGTGTATGTAGTTGGCATAAACTTGTCACCAAGAAGTCTGGCTACAATACCACAAGCAGTCTGGCTACACTATACCACAAGCAGTCTGGCTACACTATACCACAAGCAGTCTGGCTACAATACCACAAGCAGTCTGGCTACACTATACCACAAGCAGTCTGGCTACAATACCACAAGCAGTCTGGCTACACTATACCACAAGCAGTCTGGCTACAATACCACAAGCAGTCTGGCTACACTATACCACAAGCAGTCTGGCTACAATACCACAAGCAGTCTGGCTACAATACCACAAGCAGTCTGGCTACACTATACCACAAGCAGTCTGGCTACAATACCACAAGCAGTCTGGCTACACTATACCACAAGCAGTCTGGCTACAATACAACAAGCAGTCTGGCTACACTATACCACAAGCAGTCTGGCTATCAATACCCACAAGCATTCTGGCTAACAACTAATACCGACAATCATTCTGGCTACAAACCCCAACAGTCTGCTACAATACCCCCAGCCAGTTCTGGCTACACAATAACCACAACAGTCTTGCTACAATACCACAATCACCTTGCTACAATACCACACCAGTCTGGTACACTAAACCACAATCTCTGGATACAATACCACAATCAGTCTGGCTACACTATACCACAAGCAGTCTGGCTACACTATACCACAAGCAGTCTGGCTACAATACCACAAGCAGTCTGGCTACACTATACCACAAGCAGTCTGGCTACACTATACCACAAGCAGTCTGGCTACACTATACCACAAGCAGTCTGGCTACACTATACCACAAGCAGTCTGGCTACACTATACCACAAGCAGTCTGGCTACACTATACCACAAGCAGTCTGGCTACACTATACCACAAGCAGTCTGGCTACAATGCCACAAGCAGTCTGGCTACACTATACCACAAGCAGTCTGGCTACAATACCACAAGCAGTCTGGCTACACTATACCACAAGCAGTCTGGCTACAATACCACAAGCAGTCTGGCTACACTATACCACAAGCAGTCTGGCTACAATACCACAAGCAGTCTGGCTACAATACCACAAGCAGTCTGGCTACACTATACCACAAGCAGTCTGGCTACACTATACCACAAGCAGTCTGGCTACACTATACCACAAGCAGTCTGGCTACACTATACCACAAGCAGTCTGGCTACACTATACCACAAGCAGTCTGGCTACACTATACCACAAGCAGTCTGGCTACAATACCACAAGCAGTCTGGCTACTGACAGACTTGAAATTTTTTTATAGCTAATAATACAAAAGATAAAAAATAGTTAGGAGTTTTAAAGCTGTTTAAGTGCATAGCTACCTTCACAAATTTTAGCTAAATAGTTATGTAATATCTCCATTAACAACTACTGTTCTTTATTATATCTTGAAAGTCCTGTAATCCTATACTCAAATGGCGCTACAATATAAATTCAAATGGGTTGTAACTCATTAGCTATTGGACTCAAAACTTCCAAAGTGCATTCAGAATTTATGGCTGTGTATTTTCATGATACCCAATATCTACATACTGTGTCCACAAATCCTTTGCCTGTAACCCCAAGGGGCAATAAGTATATTGCAACAGTGACTGATTACTTTTCAAAGTGGCCAGAGGCCGCTCCTCTTTTTGACAAAACTGCTGTTGGTGTGGCTAATTTTTTGTTCAAGTTGTTCTGCCATTATGGATGGCCAGAAGTGATTATTTCAGATCAAGGCAGGGAGTTTATTTAATGTCGCTGTTTCAGTTTAGAAAGACATCATTATACAAGAAAGCGTCAAGCGTTTTGATTTGTGAAGGCTATTAAGACTAAAGCCAGCACTGAGGGTTAATACCAAGTAATTTTCTCCTTGGGAACCAAACAGTTAGGTTTATGAAAACTTAGGAAAGTTTTAATTTAAGAATTATGTCTTAAACACATCTTTCATGCCAGTATACATGCTAAATGTGATTTAGCCATGCCAAATTAATTGTAGTCATTTGTGTATCAACGGCTAGACAGAAAACTCTCTCCAAATGGTTAAGCATTGCAATAAATGTAGCCTGCCTGCAAAGTCATTTGTTAAAAATTTGTTTGGACATGCTAATATTTGTTTTTGACAAGCCACTACACTCTAGCTGCACAACAGAAGCTCCATAGAACTGTCTCTTCATAAGTTCATTCCAATCAACTCAAGTCCACCAGTGCTTCACAAGATGCGTCTTTACATATCTCTTGTGTGTCTTTCTCTCTCAATATTTGTGGAATCCTACCCAACCCATTATGGCAGTAGATATGTACAGGTATGTATTGTATTGCTGATGCTTTATTTTCACTGACAGTAAGCATCTACTTAAGGTGAGAATGTGCTACCTTCTAAACTCTTGTAGCTTATAAACCAGTTCAACTACAAATATTAGCTATAGTTGTGGCAATTTGCTTGCAATGGTACATTTATAATTAGTGATATATATTCTATGGTGCATAGGAGCAGCAATATAAGGAAGCCCAAGGGGAGATATCGTGTGCCTGTATTGACCGTGTTCAAAGTCAGCAGGAAGAATTATGTCGCCATTACTGTCAGCAAAAAGCAAATGAAGAGCTTGCAATAATGCTACTTGCAAAACTTATGGCCAATTATGCTCAGAATGAACAGTTCTCAATGAAATCTGTTCAAAAGGAGCAATGGCCTGTTAACCCTCGTTATGGAAGGAAAAAGGGATAAAGCTAAGGAAACAATATACACCATACAAGTAGAAAGCTACGTTTTAAGACCAGTATCAGTACACTTAACCTCATATACATTTATTTCACATTTGATATTTAGTGCATAATTTTACATAGTCACTTTACATAATGTATCTTGTATATACCTCATTCTATTCTTACAACAGAATTCTCAAGCTTGTTAGTTAATAGAGAATTCAACACTTGATATTGTGTGAAAGGAAGTCATATCATGAGTTAGAGGTGAAACTGGTAATTCCAATGAGGTTTGAGACATGTTTTATAGTCATAGTGAATGTTCATATCTACTCAGCTCTGTGAACAATGCCATTTTATTGGCAGGCACTTTGTTTCACTCATCTTGCTTAATGTTGTTCTTTCCCAGCTATAATCTGCTATTCACATTCAACTCCTTTTGATGTGCAAAGTTCAGATGTGGCATAAAGGTGGGCGAGGAACTGTACAAAGAATGTGACAGCCTATCTGTGGGGGTTAGGTTGTCAATATTGGAAGTTGATGTCCTATACTGGGTAGCTGCCACCAGAATCTTCTTCAGGGCCATCCTTGTTCCTCTAAGCTAAGTCACCCAGGGTGCAGTGATGCAACCAGCTTTACAGTTAATGGTTACAAAACTAAGAAGATTGGTCCAGGCAGTGCTGGCTAGCCACTATATATACTAAAACCTGCCAGCAAGCCTAGTGTGAAGGTGTGATACAGCATTTTCACAGAGTAGGCTAATTTATTTTCAGGAGCCAAAGGCGAGTGAAAATATAGCCTAAGAGTGAAATATCTAGCCATATCACTCTGACTGAGTGTAATAAGTGGTTTATTCCACACTAGATATCTTCACTGGAGTAGTTTTTTTTGTTTTTGTTTTTTTATTTTTATTTATTATTTTATTTTATTTTATTTATTTATTGAAGTAATAAATAGATAATGGTAAATTTATTTATTAAATATGATGAATAAGTTAGTTGCCTGTACTTATTTATTTATTTTTTATTATTATTATTTTTATTATTTTGTATTATTATTATTTTTGTGAGTGTGGTAACTCTTGGTGTAAAGTTAGCTAAAACTCACTAGGGGCTCCCCACAACCCCAGCTGATATTATAGCAGCTGCTCTAACCTGGCTGAGTAGGCTCCCACTAGAGTAAAGGTAGCTGTAACTCCATGAGGTATCTGGGATATCTCATGGTTAAAAATATCATTGTGAAAGTATCTAGGGTGGAATAAATATATATACATATATATTTATATATATATATATGTATATATATATATATATATATATATATATATATATTTATTGCAGCTTTGATATTTTTACTTGAATATTTCCGCATCACGCGAGCGTTCTGTATTCTCCCATATTGTACGGTTTATATTGTACGCTACTTGTAGCACGCGCGTAGCGAGTAAAATCAATGAAAATTGTATTGTAACCGGTTGAGAAAAATTTCAAAGAAGCAATAAATCACTTATCACACTCGTCGTACAATATGGGAATGATATTTTACTCTCACGCCACATTTTCACTCGCCTTTGGCTCGTGAAAATATTTTGCGTGCTCGTAAAATATTTTCCCATATTGTACTCTGACTCGTGCTATAAGTATTATATATTCCACCCTAGATATGTTCACAATGATATCTTTAGGTACATGACCATGTTTCACAGATATTTCATGTTGTTATTTCCATTGTTATTTACTGAACAAGCTCATTACCCTAGTAGATATACCAATGGGCCAAACTTGTCACTCACCAGAGTTTTTACAGTTACCTTCCTCCCAGTTTCCTTCCTCCCAGTGTAGCCTACTCAACAGAGTTAGAGCAGCTGCTAAAATATCAGCTGGGGGTGTGTGGGTAGCCCCTACAACCAAACTTTACACCTTGAGCCAGAGAAGGTATCTAGTGTGGAATAAACAACTTATTACCTCAGGCAGAGTGGTATGGCTAAATATTTCACTCTCAGGCTTTAATCTCTGGCTTATGAAAATAAATTAGCCTGCTCAGTGAAATATTTTGCCATATCACACTCTGACTCATGTAACAAGTACTATATATATCATGGTGCATAGGAACAGCAATATAAGGAAGCCCAAGGGGAGATATCATGTGCCTACACTGACCATGTTCAAATTGTTTATTTCAATGACAATTTATATCTTCTGTAATAATTAGTTACATGATTCAAGGTGAATTGACTGCAATAAAATTGCTTAGTTTTTGTGTTTATTTTTTTCATCCATTTTAGCTACTGCTAGTTTTGATCTTAATGGGTCTAGTTTTTTAGTTGTTATTGTTGTTGTTGTTGTTGTTTTTGTTTTTTTTCTCAAATGCTTTACAGCTTAGTTCTAGTTCTTCTTACCAAAAGTAAAATACTCCAAAACTAAGGGATTTTAGTTTTTAGTTTTAATTAGCTAACTAAAACAACACTACAATATAGCAGTCATGAAAAGTAGCATGAAAAGGCACTTTTTGCTGAAGGCCAAGTGCATCTTTGTGTCTGTCATGATTAGTGTTAGTGGATCATTGATGGTAGACCTTGTGGTAGAAAGATCATAGCTATTTTTATGTATTCTAGTTCAAACATACTAGCTATGTAAAGCTATTAGTCTTTCCCATGTGTCTTCTGTAGGATAGATGTTATGTAATGAAGTCCCTTGGGAACCAAACAGTTAGGTTTATGAAAACTTAGGAAAGTTTTAATTTAAGGATTATGTCTTAAACACATCTTTCATGCCAGTATACATGCTAAAAGTGATTTAGCCATGCCAAATTAATTGTAGTCATTTGTGTATCAACGGCTAGACAGAAAACTCTCTCCAAATGGTTCATTGCAATAAATGTAGCCTGCCTGCAAAGTCATTTGTTAAAAATTTGTTTGGACATGCTAATATTTGTTTTTGACAAGCCACTACACTCTAGCTGCACAACAGAAGCTCCATAGAACTGTCTCTTCATAAGTTCATTCCAATCAACTCAAGTCCACCAGTGCTTCACAAGATGCGTCTTTACATATCTCTTGTGTGTCTTTCTCTCTCAATATTTGTGGAATCCTACCCAACCCATTATGGCAGTAGACATGTACAGGTATGTATTGTATTGCTGATGCTTTACTTTCACTGACAGTAAGCATCTACTTAAGGTGAGAATGTGCTACCTTCTAAACTCTTGTAGCTTATAAACCAGTTCAACTACAAATATTAGCTATAGTTGTGGCAATATGCTTGCAATGGTACATTTATAATTAGTGATATATATTCTATGGTGCATAGGAGCAGCAATATAAGGAAGCCCAAGGGGAGATATCGTGTGCCTGTACTGACCGTGTTCAAAGTCAGCAGGAAGAACTATGTCGCCATTACTGTCAGCAAAAAGCAAATGAAGAGCTTGCAATAATGCTACTTGCAAAACTTATGGCCAATTATGCTCAGAATGAACAGTTCTCAATGAAATCTGTTCAAAAGGAGCAATGGCCTGTTAATTCTCGTTATGGAAGGAGATATGATAGGGGATAAAGCTAAGAAACAATATACACATACAAGTAGAAAGCTACGTTTTAAGACCAGTATCAGTACACTTAACTTCTCATATACATTTATTTCAAATTTTATTTTTTTAGTGCATATTTTACATCGTCACTTTACATAATGTATCTTGTATATACCTCATTCTATTCTTACAACAGAATTCTCAAGCTTGTTAGTTAATAGAGAATTCAACACTTGATATTGTGTGAAAGGAAGTCATATCACGAGTTAGAGGTGAAACTGGTAATTCCAATGAGGTTTGAGACATGTTATAGTCATAGTGAATCTTCATATCTGTGAACAATGCCATTTTATTGACAGGCACTTTGTTTCACTCATCTTGCTTAACGTTGTTCTTTCCCAGCTATAATCTATATAGAAGGTATTGCTCAGTTCGTACTCTTCACCAGTTGGAATTTTTAACTGAGCCTAAGGATTGTGATTATTGCAGGATAGTGAGAAATATCAGAGTTAAAACAAAATATACGTGTAAAACCTGTCACCTTACCTTTTGCTTTACTAAAGATAGAAACAATTTCAAAGACTGGCATTCACATACGTGTGATCACTACCGTGGTTATTCGTAGGTTGTACCTAGCTAGTTATAGATTTCAACAAATGTTAACTTAGTTATCTGCATGCTTGCCACGATTTTGGTGGCAAACCGAGAACGAAAATGGGTATTGTAGTGACATGTATATACTTTGTGGCAAACGTCTGAATTTAGTAAAGCAAATAGAAAAACGCTATGTAGTGTGAAGTGGTAAGAAGAGCCAGTTTGGTTGGATGGTGGATGTATTTTATCATCAATACTGAGTACAGCAAGTTAATTTTAAGAAAGAGTATGGTTAGGAATATTTTCTATTGAGGGGGAGGGGGAGGACTTTCGCGGGTTATACATATATTTCCCTCTATGAAATGCTGTTGAGTGATCAGTCGTAACTTTACCTTTTAGTTGAAAGTTTGTATAAAAGTTTATTCCGAAACTGCTATATCTATTGATATGGTGATCTATTTTAGTTGAACTAGACTGTTTACCCGGCGCAGTAAATGGGCTGGCTATTTTGTGTAAAAGTCAGAAATTTTGATTTAACTTGACTTATAAAGCAAATAGACTTGCACCTTTTTGTATTACTTTAGATGGTCAGAGTTTTATCCAGGATTTTGGCTGGAGTGGGGAGACTTTTAGTGTTTAGCCACACTCATGTTTGTAGCTAATATATGATACACATAAACAATATTCACTTCACACTGATTATTGTGTGGTCCTATGCACTAAATGGTTAACTTCAGGTGGGAGCATTGGGGGAAATTTTTAATCAAATTAATGAAAAAAATTCTGAGAGGGTAAACTTAGCTGGGGGGTAGAGATTCAAGAGGCTGCCCCTCTCTGCGAAGCTGTGATGTTTAGATATTTCCTCTTACTATGCTTGTGTCTAAGTTGTTTGATTATTTTTTTTGATTTTTTTGATTTTTTAGAATGGCCAATAAGAAATACAAAGGATTCAGGCGACTACAACTTCAATCTAGGTCAAGCCCGTTTACACAGGTCAACTGAAACAGCAAAAGAAAAAAAATGGTCAGATGATCAGATGGTGGGAGCTATTCAGGCTGTTATAAATGATGGGCTTTCAATGAATCAAGCAGCTGATAACTACCAGGTTCCTCGTAGTACTCTTAAGGACAGACTTAGTGGAAGAGTGACACATGGCGTCAACCCTGGTCCAAAGCCATACTTGACAAAAGATGAAGAGCAAGGTCTTGCAGATTATCTTATAAGTGCTGCTAACACATTGGGTATGGAAAGACTCGTAGAGATGTCCTTTGCTTAGTTGAGATATACCTTCGGCAAAAAGGGTCTCTGAAAGCACTGTCAGCAGTCAGTAGGGGCTGGTGGCATAATTTTATGAAACGTAACTCATCCCTTCGACTTCGCATGGGCGATTCTACGGCTGGAGTAAGGATGGATGCCATGAATGAAGAAAACATGAAAAACTACTTCGAATTGCTGAAGAAAACACTGGATGACCATGTTTTGACAAGCACCCTGAATCTGTCTATAACATGGATGAAACAAGTATGCCTCTTTGTCCTCCTCCACCTAGAATAGTAGCAAAAAAGGACAGAAAAAGGTTCGCTATCATAGGTTGAAAATAATCTAGGCCTGACTGCTTCTGCACTGCCTCTGCACAGCGACCTGCAAATTGTGTTTAAAAATATGAGTATTGCAAGGCGATAGAATATGAAATAACCTCATGACTGGTCGAAACAATACATTTTTAAATCGTTCAGCTAATGAGTTATGGTTCGTGGGGCAAATTTGGTCCGATAAATGAGGTCTTATACGCTATGTAATTTTCAATGTTCTTTCACAATAAAATGATTAATAAAGTCATTTCCTTTTTGTTTATTGAATTATGTAATTTTCAATGTTCTTTCAATAATAAAGAATTTCAACTTCTGAATAGAGCTTGAGCTTGGACTTAAGCCTTTAAATAAAGACTTGAGCTTGGACTTAAGTCTGATTTGAAATTGATGGGCTTGAGCTTAAGCTCTAAAAATCTATAAAGACTTGAGCTTGGACATAAGTTCATAATTACAGGGCTTAACCCAACTCTGGTCCAAAGTCAATTACCATTATGTTTTGTTGTTGTTTATTGTTGCTGTTTGTAGATCACTGCTGACATGAGTGATGAACAGTTCTAATCATCCTGGCTGTATGAAGAAGTCCTGAGCATCTTCATTCATTCATGGAACAGTTAATTCTTCACCTATCACACAGATACAATGTCACATCACGGACCAATATTTATTGCATTTGCTGATTACTGGAATAAATTTTATACACTAAAATATATGGCTATAAAGTGAGTATTGTGAATGCCATTTGGAGTGTTGTAGTAGCTAGTTTAAGGGAGTATCGCAACACCCCATTGGTAGAGTATCAATAACACCATATTTGGTGCATTATGAGCTCTGATAGGGGTGTAGTAGAACACTTGGTCCTTGAACATGGGTGTATCACAACACTCCATTTGGTATCAATGAAGTGTGTACAGGGGTGTAACTGAACACTTCCTCTAGGTGAAATGGAAACACCCCATGAAGAGTAGTACAGCCAGTGTTACCTGGACACCTCAAAATGGGATTCCCATGCACCCCATTTTTAACAGTGATAGAGCATTAACTTCTGTTTCTTGAAGCTTCTAAACTAGACTATAATACCAGTTTGAGCATAAACAAGCATGTAGCACAAAGTGATGGAAATTACCATATAAGGAAATAACAGTACACAAACAGAAACACAGCAGATTAAAATTTGATGTCATTATTAATGCTATGTCAGAGAAGTACTAAAAAGGTACATTTTAAAATTTAGTTATTGAAAAATGCTCAAGTTTTTGCAACTGACACTCATCAGATTTGGATTCAGCAGGTACAAATTGGCCTAAATAAGTTTAAAAAAGTACTTTATATACAAAAACAAGGTTGGCCAAAAAATCTGGCTTTCTAGCCCGGACTAGCTACTAGTAGTTTTTATGTATCATTCTATAAAAGTCAACAAAAATTACCCATAGACAAAACGCTGCAATTAGTGCCTTGAAGTTTTGTTGTGCATGAGCAGGCACATTCACAAAAATGGACACATATTACTGTAATACAAGCGCCACCTTAATTTAAGTGCCACTTGGAATGAAAAGGACAGAGGGTACAATAATTTTTATTAGATGCATTCTCTCTTTTTCAAGGCTTTTTAAAATAATTAATACAGAATAAAAAATATACAGAATTAGAGTGTTTGTTTGCCGGCTGGTTGTCGTAGCTCAGTGGCAGAGCACTTGTGCGTTAAGCGGAAAGAAATTGTGAAATAATAATTTTTCTGTGTTGGTGGCATATTTACTATTCAAGAAAAGGCTGAACAGCTACTCAAAACATGTTTATTATTTATGCTCGTGTTCAACTTTGGTTTAGTGCATTTGATTTGCTTGTTCTTCAAACTGAAGTTATGTAACTTACCTGTGTGTTTCTTACTTGAAGAATCTGATATGTTATCCAACTATTTGATCTCATCTTTTCCTATATTAAAGAGCTGGTTGTGTTCACAGCTCACTCTGACGATAGATATCATAAATTTCACATAAACCTTGCAATGATATTGTGGGGGTTAGGTTGTCAATATCGGGTGTTGATGTCTTATACTGGGTAGCTGCCACCAGAATCTTCTTCAGGATGAGTCTCAGAGTTGAGGGGATTGTAGTTGAGGGCCGTCCTTGTTCCTCTAAGCTAAGTCACCCAAGGTGCAGTGATGCAACCAGCTTTGCAGTTAAATATTTATTAAACTAGCATATAGTTACAAAACTTAGAAGACTGTCCCAGAGTGCTGGCTAGCCACTATATACTAAAGTTGCCAGCAAGCCTGGTGTATAGGTGCGATGCAGCATGAACATGAAATGTGAGAATGGACAGGGAAAGAGCAAGTTAATTAGGGGTTGTTTGTCTCATGAGAATGAACGGAAATGAATGCATAATGTTAGTGTTCATGTTAGAATTTAAGTTAGCTGTGCATGTGGAGGATGTTGAGGGTAAGTCTCCACCACAGATATTTATAGCTAGTAGCTGGCAAAATGATGTTTTAAATGGAGAACATCTGACATAATGATTGGCCGAATAACAATGCCTGTTAGTGGTCCTCATCTCTCTAGTTCCATAATTCCTGTGTCTTACCCACGGTTGGGTTGCCCCAAGATGCTGCGAGGTGCTCTATTGGCGTCCTGTTGTATAGCAGGAATGCAGTTCTTCTATGCCATCAGTCAAGCTAGTATGGTGTAGTACTGAAATTCCTGTTTGGTTGAAGATTTTTCACCTTTACCCTAAGGGGGATCAAATTCCCCAGCGGGGGATAAAATATACTAGTAAAATTTATCCGCTCGGATAGAATATTGTAACCACCCGGATAAAAATCGAGGCGGTTAAAATATACCGTGACACCTGCATTCTACAAGTAGTTGTGTTTGACCATGATGATTTCAATCAAAACAATAATTTGAGGGTCTTGGAACTAATTTACTAGCACCAAATGAGGCAGGCAGTCTTAGACACTTGTAGTAAATAGTGAGTAAATCATCAGAAGATCTGAGGTATTTATTTACACGCAACACATTAGGGAAGGCTTCTGTAATTATAATGTAATGACTCCTTCAATATATAAGGCATCCTTCAAAACAAATGTCCTTTAAAGTATTCTTTTTCAGGGGGAGGGGTGAGTGAGTGAGTGAGGGTACAACTAATAATGTGCATTGCTTAACTTCCTCCCCTCCCCTCTTCCTCCCCACCCTCTTCCTCCCCACCCTCTTCCTCTCCAACCTAATCACTCTCCTCCTCTTTAAAATACATCTTTTGTGAACAGTTATATTTCCCAGACACATGGCCCATGCAGTGAAGATTACTTGCTTGGTGTTGGCTTTATGCCTGTGACTGGTTTTGTGAATAGCTATTGTGTTTGCCATGATTACTCTCACTTCTAATTTTAAGAAATTCCATGGCAACATATAGTTGTAGAAATATAGATGCAGCTGGTAATGGTTGCATCACCTCTCAATAATAAATGTAAGCTATCACTTGAAAGTCCTTACAGATAGATAGTTATAGCAAATCATCTCAATTTCAACCTAATATTTTTACAGCTTAGCTGGCATCGTTTCAAGATATCTGATAGCACTATGCATTCAATAATGCTTCAATATTGGATTCAAATTAGTTTCTTGAAATTATCAGCAGCTAATTAATAAAACTTCAGGGCTTGAAAGACAAAATTCCATAGAAAGTATGCATTTATATTAAGTAGCTAATGGAGCTGTAAATGCTACCATGTAAGATAAGAGCATTTCCATGGAGTCAAAGTCAACATCTAGCTGTCTCTGATCTTCCTCAATACCGCAAAGCTGAAACGGAAGTTGCTGTAGCAGCACATATCAGTTTAACCATAGATATAAAACGCGAAGGCGGGATTGGAAACGGCAAAAATTTGCGCACCAATTACGTTACCAGTGCTGACCCCATCCTCGTTGTTACACGGCAATTTTTGCGAGTTAGGCGGTAATTGGTGGGAAAAAGGAAGAGAGCTGGAATCGCCTTCGCGTTTTATATCTATGCCTTAACCGAGAAGGGCCTGACTAGCGAGGCAAGCACTGTTGACAAAATAAATACTAAACGAACAAACGATTCAGGTGAAGTGCTAACCTTTTGCGCACGCGCTCTCTACGTCAATTGTGTATAGCATAAGTCATTTCAACCGCTCGTCTCAGTATCATTTGTACGTCCTCTCCGCGCGCGTGGCTCTGGAAAAGGAACGATAAAAACGCCAGCTTTCTGCATCCGCTCAATTTTCCCAGACGTTTATCTATAAAAAAGGATCAATTTCTTTAAAACTGCGTAGCTTTAATCTGCTCTGCAGCGTGCTAGTATGTGCTGTTTCCAACTTGCTGTAGTGTTAATTTCTGCTGTAAGCGTGCACACTAAGTTTGAATTCAATTCTTCGGCGGAAGTTCTGAGCACAAGCTCCGGGTTAGTAAGAGGAGTCAGAAGCAGGGCTGGAAGAGACTTCGTATTAGGCGGGCTTTTTGCTATACACAATGCAGCCAATGGAGGCGGGCAGTGCGGTAAGATCAGGCTGGGAGGAGGTTTAGAGAGAATGGAAGCCATGCTGTATGCTGTAGACTTGATCAATGCAGATGAGAACCTACTTCCAGGACTGTCCCTGGGCTACGACATAAGAGATACTTGTTCCAGTGAGAACATAGGACTGGATGAGAGCATTGACTTAGTTATCACTAACAGCCAGCTGGACATTGAGAGCTGTCGAACTTCTGCCAATGCTACCAGAGAAGAAGCCCCAACATCTGGAGTGGTAGGAGCCTCTAACAGTGGAGTGAGCGTGCCCGTGGCCGGGTTGCTCCGCCTCTTCACTACTCCTCAGATCAGCTATGCCTCTTCGTCGGCACTCTTGAACAACAGGGACAGATACGGCTACTTCTACCGCACAACTCCACCGGACACTCTGCAGGCCAGAGCAATGATAGACCTGCTCCTCCACTTCAAATGGACCTACATCTCCACGATTTTCTCAGAAAACACTTATGGTGAGCCAGGAATCGATGAGGTGCATGCATTGGCTAAGACATACGGAATCTGCATAGATTTTAATGAAGGAATCGATAGCTCTTTTACTGACTCACAGTTTCTGGAGCTTGCTATGAAGGTCCTAAAGTCGGAAGCCAGGGTTATTGTATTATTTTCATCTGAGCAAGACGCTACAAAACTATTTGAACATCTCTTGCCTATTTATTCCAGGGCCTTTGTCTGGATAGCTAGCGATTCGTGGGCAAGATCACAATTCATTCTGAAAAAATACAGTCAAATCATCACTCCCATGATAGGGTTCAGCCCTCAGGCGAAGTTTAGCCCTGGGTTCTTGGACTACTTTTCCAAACTCACGCTAGATTCAAACGTAAGAGATCCTTGGTTTCAGGAATGGTACATGGCAAGACTACACTGTACCGTAAATGGGAGTGACAATGAATGCTACAGAAATGCAAGCGTTCCTCAACTGGCCACAGATTATGTGCAAGGACAAAAATCACCATTGGTGATAGATGCAGTGTACGCATTTGCCCACGCCATCAACAATTTTCTCACTGACAACTGTGAGCAACCATTGAGGTGGTTCAAGCAGAACAGAACTTGCTGGGGGCAAAAGAGATCTTTGAATGGGGCTGCCTTGCTGGAGTATGTGCAAAGGATTAGCTTTACCAGTCCAACAGGAAACAGAGTCATGTTTGATAGTTTGGGGAATGCCCCAGGAAACTATGATATTAGAATTACAAGTAAAACACCCCAGCAATTAAACACTGATACCATAATTGATTTAGCTATGGGAACTTGGAATAGCAATTCTTTAAACAAAGCCCAGTCTTTACGTATTCTATCCACACCGCAGTTTGGTATAAACTCTATCACAGGAGAACCCCTTACCAATCCTCCTGAATCTCAATGCAATAAGTGTCCTCCTGGGCACTTCCAAAGACAAGTTCTGTCCTCTTGCTGTGGTATTTGTGACCCATGCTTAGGAAAACTCTTCTCTCGCAGTTCCTCGGCTGTAAACTGTAGCACGTGTGATCTTAATTACTGGGGAAACAATCCACTCAATGGAAGCAACGGGTGCATTCCCATTCCGAAGTCATTTCTAAGCTTTGAGCACCCGTACTCCTTAGTTATCTTGATAATCGCTTCAGTTGGCTTCCTAGCTGTCTGTTTCGTATTAGTAGTATTTTTAGCACATTGGCAAACCCCTGTGGTGAAGTCTTCCGGCAGGGAGCAGATAATTATCTTACTCTTTGGAATCACCTTTAGCTATGCATCTGCATTCTTTCATGTGTCACCACCTCTGCCAATAGTCTGTGGCTTCCAAAGATGGACGTTTTGGACATCCTTTTCAGTAATGTTTGGAGCTCTTCTAGTGAAAGTCATTAGAGTTGCTAGAATATTCTCAAAAAAGTCATCCATAACTAGACCAAAGTTCACCGAACCTCACTATCAAGTTCTTTTCACCTGTGTTATAGTGGCCATACAATGGTTGATATTAGTGATATCAACTTTTGTGAATCAGCCTGCTGTGCTGGAAGAGCTAAGGATGGATGCAACAACACCCAACACACTTCCTACTCTGGTAGTAACTTGCCTGACTGAAAACATTGGCTTCCTTGTGGTGTCGTTGGCTTATCAATCCTTGCTCGTCTGTCTCTGCACAATCATTGGAGCCATGAGCTTCAAATATCCCGCAAACTTTAATGAAGCTAAGTGTATTGCGCTATGCTCCATGACAATCATGGTCATCTGGATTGCCTTCATTATCACGTTCTTTGCCACTGGAAGTGCCAAGGAGCTCCAGAACATCGCCATATCACTAGCAGTAGTGATGTCGGGCTATGCTGTCTTGTTGTCTATGTTTGGACCAAAAATGTACATAATTCTTGTCAGACCTGCTCAGAATACATCATCTCGTTCCCACCACATGTCCATGGAACCTGACCGGAATAATATAGACATTGGCAACAGATCAAAGGACATGCATGAAGCCTACCACAAGCACAACGGTGAGTATTTGCCAACTTGCACGAATTGTTACTAAATGACATATTTACACGAAATGAGTGTGTTGCATGTAATTACAAGTGGCTTCCCTAGATGGGAGTTTCAAAAAGCCAGCTGTATAAACTCGAGAGGACCTCAACTGTAAATATACTTTTTTTTTTTTTTGGCTGGTTCCATGTGAGTTTGAAAAGATTATTCCATGTTATGGCTAATTTGTGTGGATGGGTGCCAACTCAAACCACAGTTGCATATAAGAGACTGTCATGTCTTACCAAATAAATATTTAAATCTATAATGGCTGATATTAGTATCAATAATTGGATGTATTCTCTCTCATTTC
>WLWD01003982.1_pt1 | contig 23684 bp, 15 predicted proteins | sample 6712731 | NCBI WGS metagenome assembly WLWD01 (sample SAMN12718690, study PRJNA576275) | sponge metagenome | isolation source: marine sponge | host: Mycale hentscheli | place: New Zealand: South Island, Marlborough, Capsize Point | collected 2014-11-01 | reverse complement strand
CCCCCCCCCCCCCCCCCCCCCCCTCCAAATAAGTTTCTCCCACCAAAGATAACTCCTAAATGAATCTTCTTCAATCTACACAATTCCCATACTTGTACTACACATAAGGTGTATATTTTATATATGTGACAGGCTCTGGGAAAACCAGGCATTTCTGGCAAACCCAAAAAAATGAGTTTTTTATGTTAATAAAAAGCTACAATTTATCTCAACTTAGTGCTAAAATACTGGAGGGTAAAACCTTTGACTGGCACAGAAACTGGCAGTTGAACTGGGCTGTATTCAGCAAAGCAATTGAACTAGAAATCGTGAAAACATAAATTGAATATCCACTTCCGGTATAATTAACGTTTCCGTATACTTAACGGCGTACTCCGCATTCGCAATTAAATTGTGCAGCCGCTTTTTAACGGCAACTAACGAAGTTTTGCGTAGAGTTCTTTTTAGCTTTCAGAGCGTCTCGGAGCCTGTCTTGTCGGAATCCTTGGCTACTCTACTCGATGTAGTAGTAAACTTTCAGCCAGAGGTAAGCTGTAGATTGCATGCAATAGTCTCAAAGCTATGCCGTTTTTTTAGCTGCTTGTTTGAAACTCCACCCATTCCCCGTTTATTGTACCTCGAGAACGAGAGAGAATAAAAAGTAGCTTGTCTTTCCACAGCACGCTTGAGGTCTTTTAAGTTGTTTTGACTTTTGAAATTTGGCATAGACTTAGAGTAAGGGTCACTAAGACTAATTCTGCAAAAAACAAAAATAGGTGAAAGAAAGAATTTTTCCGATGACTTAGTTCTGAAGCCTATATCTCAATTTCAATTTTTGCCCGAAATTCCTGGTTTTCCCAGAGCCTGTCACATATATTTAAAATCAATGATTGAAAAAAGTTTTATAAGTTAGTGAACATAGACGAAGGTCAGATCATACAGCATCAGTAAAACCCAAAATTCTTCATGAATACAGAGCACATGCTATGATCTCCTACTTGGAGAGCTAGATGGAGAAATATGAATCAAAGGTTACAAAAGTTGACTTCAGTCAGTTGTAGACTCAACGGCTATTCTCATATAAGGAGATATCAGAAAGACGATTTCTCAAGTTGTTTTTTACCAACTTAATCTGAATGACCGCTCATCTGACTGAATGACCGTTTGACTGACTGAATGACCGCTCATCTGACTGAATGACCGTTTGACTGACTGAATAACCGCTCATCTGACTGAATAACCGCTCATCTGACTGAATGACCGCTCATCTGACTGAATGACCGCTCATCTGACTTAATGACCGTTCGTCTGATGAATGACCGCTCATCTGACTTAATGACCGCTCATCTGACTGAATGACCGTTCGTCTGACTGAATGACCGTTCGTCTGACTGAATGACCGTTCGTCTGATGAATGACCGCTCATCTGACTGAATGACCGTTTGACTGACTGAATGACCGCTCATCTGACTGAATAACCGCTCATCTGACTTAATGACCGCTCATCTGACTGAATGACCGTTTGACTGACTGAATGACCGCTCATCTGACTGAATAACCGCTCATCTGACTTAATGACCGCTCATCTGACTGAATGACCGCTCATCTGACTGAATGACCGCTCATCTGACTGAATAACCGCTCATCTGACTGAATGACCGCTCATCTGACTGAATAACCGCTCATCTGACTGAATGACCGTTCGTCTGACTGAATGACCGCTAATCTGACTGAATGACCGTTCGTCTGACTGAATGACCGCTCGTCTGACTGAATGACCGCTCATCTGACTGAATGACCGCTTGTCTGACTGAATAACCGCTCATCTGACTGAATGACCGCTCATCTGACTGAATGACCGCTCGTCTGACTTAATGATCGTTCATCTGACTGAATGACCGCTCATCTGACTGAATGACCGCTCATCTGACTGAATGACCGCTCGTCTGACTTAATGATCGTTCATCTGACTGAATGACCGCTCGTCTGACTGAATAACCGCTCATCTGACTGAATGACCGCTCATCTGACTGAATGACCGCTCATCTGACTGAATGACCGCTCATCTGACTGAATGATCGCTGACCTGAATGACTGATGAATGCGCTCATCTGACTATGACGCTCATCTGACTGAATGACCGTTCGTTGATGAATGACCGCTCATATGACTGATGACCGTTCGTCGACTGAATGAACCGCTCATCTGACTGAATGATGACCGTTCGTGACTGAATGACCGCTCATCTGACTGAATGACGTCTGACTGAAATCGTCTGACCGTTCGTCTGACTGACCGCTCGGACTGAATGACCGTTCGTCTGACTGAATGACCGCTCATCTGACTGAATGACCGCTCGTCTGACTGAATGATTGCTCATCTGACTGAATAACCGCTCATCTGACTGAATGACCGCTCATCTGACTGAATGACCGCTCGTCTGACTTAATGACCGCTCATCTGACTGAATAACCGCTCATCTGACTTAATGACCGCTCATCTGACTGAATGACCGTTTGACTGACTGAATGACCGCTCATCTGACTGAATAACCGCTCATCTGACTTAATGACCGCTCATCTGACTGAATGACCGCTCATCTGACTGAATGACCGCTCATCTGACTGAATAACCGCTCATCTGACTGAATGACCGCTCATCTGACTGAATAACCGCTCATCTGACTGAATGACCGTTCGTCTGACTGAATGACCGCTCATCTGACTGAATGACCGTTCGTCTGACTGAATGACCGCTCGTCTGACTGAATGACCGCTCATCTGACTGAATGACCGCTTGTCTGACTGAATAACCGCTCATCTGACTGAATGACCGCTCATCTGACTGAATGACCGCTCGTCTGACTTAATGATCGTTCATCTGACTGAATGACCGCTCATCTGACTGAATGACCGCTCATCTGACTGAATGACCGCTCGTCTGACTTAATGATCGTTCATCTGACTGAATGACCGCTCGTCTGACTGAATAACCGCTCATCTGACTGAATGACCGCTCATCTGACTGAATGACCGCTCGTCTGACTGAATGACCGCTCATCTGACTGAATGACCGCTCATCTGACTGAATGACCGCTCATCTGACTGAATGACCGCTCATCTGACTGAATGATCGCTCGTCTGACTGAATGACCGTTCGTCTGATGAATGACCGCTCATCTGACTTAATGACCGCTCATCTGACTGAATGACCGTTCGTCTGACTGAATGACCGCTCATCTGACTGAATGACCGTTCGTCTGACTGAATGACCGCTCATCTGACTTAATGACCGCTCGTCTGACTGAATGACCGCTCATCTGACTGAATGACCGTTCGTCTGACTGAATGACCGCTCATCTGACTGAATGACCGTTCGTCTGACTGAATGACCGCTCATCTGACTGAATGACCGTTCGTCTGACTGAATGACCGCTCATCTGACTGAATGACCGCTCGTCTGACTGAATGATTGCTCATCTGACTGAATAACCGCTCATCTGACTGAATGACCGCTCATCTGACTGAATGACCGCTCGTCTGACTTAATGACCGCTCGTCTGACTGAATAACCGCTCATCTGACTGAATGACCGCTCATCTGACTGAATGACCGCTCATCTGACTGAATGACCGTTCGTCTGACTGAATGACCGCTCGTCTGACTGAATGACCGCTCATCTGACTGAATGACCGCTCATCTGACTGAATGACCGCTCGTCTGACTGAATGACCGCTCATCTGACTGAATGACCGCTCATCTGACTGAATGACCGCTCGTCTGACTTAATGATCGTTCATCTGACTGAATGACCGCTCGTCTGACTTAATGATCGCTCATCTGACTGAATAACCGCTCATCTGACTGAATGACCGCTCATCTGACTTAATGACCGCTCATCTGACTGAATGACCGCTCATCTGACTGAATGATCGCTCGTCTGACTGAATGACCGTTCGTCTGATGAATGACCGCTCATCTGATGAATGACCGCTCGTCTGACTGAATGACCGTTCATCTGACTGAATAACCGCTCATCTGACTGAATGACCGTTCATCTGACTGAATAACCGCTCATCTGACTGAATGACCGCTCATCTGACTGAATGACCGCTCGTCTGACTGAATGACCGCTCGTCTGACTGAATGACCGTTCATCTGACTGAATAACCGTTCATCTGACTGAATAACCGCTCATCTGACTGAATGACCGCTCATCTGACTGAATAACCGCTCATCTGACTGAATGACCGCTCATCTGACTGAATGACCGCTCATCTGACTGAATGACCGCTCATCTGACTGAATGACCGTTCATCTGACTGAATGACCGCTCATCTGACTGAATGATCGCTCGTCTGACTGAATGACCGTTCGTCTGATGAATGACCGCTCGTCTGACTGAATGACCGCTCATCTGACTGAATGACCGCTCATCTGACTAACGGCTATTCTCATATAAGGAGATATCAGAAAGACGATTTCTCAAGTTGTTTTTTACCAACTTAATCTGAATGACCGCTCATCTGACTGAATGACCGTTTGACTGACTGAATGACCGCTCATCTGACTGAATGACCGTTTGACTGACTGAATAACCGCTCATCTGACTGAATAACCGCTCATCTGACTGAATGACCGCTCATCTGACTGAATGACCGCTCATCTGACTTAATGACCGTTCGTCTGATGAATGACCGCTCATCTGACTTAATGACCGCTCATCTGACTGAATGACCGTTCGTCTGACTGAATGACCGTTCGTCTGACTGAATGACCGTTCGTCTGATGAATGACCGCTCATCTGACTGAATGACCGTTTGACTGACTGAATGACCGCTCATCTGACTGAATAACCGCTCATCTGACTTAATGACCGCTCATCTGACTGAATGACCGTTTGACTGACTGAATGACCGCTCATCTGACTGAATAACCGCTCATCTGACTTAATGACCGCTCATCTGACTGAATGACCGCTCATCTGACTGAATGACCGCTCATCTGACTGAATAACCGCTCATCTGACTGAATGACCGCTCATCTGACTGAATAACCGCTCATCTGACTGAATGACCGTTCGTCTGACTGAATGACCGCTAATCTGACTGAATGACCGTTCGTCTGACTGAATGACCGCTCGTCTGACTGAATGACCGCTCATCTGACTGAATGACCGCTTGTCTGACTGAATAACCGCTCATCTGACTGAATGACCGCTCATCTGACTGAATGACCGCTCGTCTGACTTAATGATCGTTCATCTGACTGAATGACCGCTCATCTGACTGAATGACCGCTCATCTGACTGAATGACCGCTCGTCTGACTTAATGATCGTTCATCTGACTGAATGACCGCTCGTCTGACTGAATAACCGCTCATCTGACTGAATGACCGCTCATCTGACTGAATGACCGCTCGTCTGACTGAATGACCGCTCATCTGACTGAATGACCGCTCATCTGACTGAATGACCGCTCATCTGACTGAATGACCGCTCATCTGACTGAATGATCGCTCGTCTGACTGAATGACCGTTCGTCTGATGAATGACCGCTCATCTGACTTAATGACCGCTCATCTGACTGAATGACCGTTCGTCTGACTGAATGACCGCTCATCTGACTGAATGACCGTTCGTCTGACTGAATGACCGCTCATCTGACTTAATGACCGCTCATCTGACTGAATGACCGCTCATCTGACTGAATGACCGTTCGTCTGACTGAATGACCGCTCATCTGACTGAATGACCGCTCGTCTGATTGAATGACCGCTCGTCTGACTGAACGACCGCTCGTCTGACTGAATGACTGTTCGTCTGACTGAATGACCGTTCGACTATAGCAGTGCTCATTGGAATCATAAGCAACATTCTTAAAATAGAACATCTGAGGGAAGATAGCGTTGTAAGCATCACATGTTGCATTGACTGCAATACATTCTGCAAGCTGGGCTGTGTTCCTTTAGCCTTGGCAATACACTCTGCAATAATCTAATATTCCAAGATATAGTCTAACCTGCTGTAGTATTAGCTAATAGTCTGAGATATAGTCTAACCTGCTGTAGTATTAGCTAATAGTCTGAGATATAGTCTAACCTGCTGTAGTATTAGCTAATAGTCTGAGATATAGTCTAACCTGCTGTACTATTAGCTAATAGTCTGAGATGTAGTCTAACCTGCTGTAGTATTAGTTAATAGTCTGAGATGTAGTCTAACCTGCTGTAGTATTAGCTAATAGTCTGAGATATAGTCTAACCTGCTGTAGTATTAGCTAATAGTCTGAGAGGTAGTCTAACCTGCTGTAATATTAGCTAATAGTCTGAGATATAGTCTAACCTGCTGTAGTATTAGCTAATAGTCTGAGATGTAGTCTAACCTGCTGTAGTATTAGCTAATAGTCTGAGATGTAGTCTAACCTGCTGTAGTATTAGCTAATAGTCTGAGATATAGTCTAACCTGCTGTATGTTATTGTGAGAAAGAAGAAGTTGCTGCAGACACAATGAGTTGTTCAAGCCTTCAACCTGGACCAGGTGATTGTCACAGATGGAGACAGACTCTAACTCACACAAAACTTCTAGGCCCTATATAAATACATGAACAGCAATGGATGACAACATGTATGTATGCATGTATGTATGTATGTATGTATACCTTGGAGTTGATGATAATGTTTTGGTCCAGGTTGATGTGAGTGATGAGTTTGTTGTGATGGAGGTTAGAGACTCGAGCTAGCCTATTGCTAGCAGCTGACAAGTGCAGGAGATTGTGGCAGTGCTCCAGTCCTTGAAGAGTGGCCAGACAATTGTCATCAATGCACAGGAAGCATAGACTCTCACACACACCAGCCACCACACGCAGCTCCTTCAACTCATTGCCCTGTGTCAACAAAGAGTGAATTGATTGCATGCATACATACATGTACTATTGCTGGATGTATAAGTACAATACGAGTACTTAAGTCAGGTACTCACTGGTAAATGAAGCTGGCGTAGATTGGCACAACCATGAAGACCTTCAACATTCTGGAGTTTACACTGAGCCAGAGTTACACTCATAACTCTAGGACACGCCTTCAATGAAGAGAGAGAAGGAGCAGAGTTACACCCACTCACATTGACCTGAACAACTTCATGTAACTGAGTTCCATCAGGACTTGCTTTTAACAACTCATATTCAGTCAATGGAGTGTGTCCATCCTCCAGGAACTCCTGTACTGAACTAGGTCTTGAACTGCACTCTGTAGAACTGGTCCTGGCCTGCTCAGAAGTGGAACTGGTCCTGGTCTGCCCAGAGGTGATGGAACTGGTCCTGGTCTGCCCAGAGGTGGAACTGGTCCTGGTCTGCCCGGAGGTGGAACTGGTCTTGGTCTTCCCAGAGGTGGAACTGGTCCTGGTCTGCCCGGAGGTGGAACTGGTCCTGGTCTGCCCGGAGGTGGAACTGGTCCTGGTTTGTTTGGACATGGAACTGGTTTTATTGTCCAGTTCTTTCTTTCTGTTTTTGTGTGAGACTTGCCATGTGATCAATCGTTCTTCCAGCAGTCCTACCAGTGCACGACCTGACAATTGTTGTGTAGCATGCTCTAACTCTGTTCTATATGTGGACCTATTGCGTCCATGTCTGGCCCATTTCTCCACCTCTGGGTGAGGTGTGGCAGTACTGGAACTCTCCATTCTTTCACTTTCTCCTCTACAATTATTTTCAAGAAATGGCAATGTAAATATTCCTTTTCTAGAGTCATTCTCTTTTGTCCTTGCTTTGTCTTGAGCTGTATGTGTGTACTGCCAATGTGGCTCTTCAGCTAGTTCTCTGCTAGATGCTTGGTGAGTAAGATAATCAAAATGAGAGTCTCTGGCAACTGGAGTGTCTAAATGTTGACATTGCTTCTGTTGTTGTTCTGATATATCACGCTGGTCTTCATATTGTTGTTGTAGTTGTTGTTGTTGCTGTTGTTGTTGTTGTTGTTGTTGTTGCTTCTGCTGATCTTTGTGTTGTTGATGGTCTTTTGGTTGCTGTACCTCATACTGGTAGTATTTCTTCTCCTCATCTGCCATGTTGTGCTGTTGCCTTGTTTCTGGTGACTTCAGCTGTTTCAACACATCCTCCATCTCATCCTCACTGTGTTGCTCAACATGACAGAGTTGGTCATTTAGAATCTTCTCCTTGGGCTGCTGTTGTTGTGATTGCAGATGACCTGGTAGTTCCTGGTTGGCCTGTTGATTTCCATTGCTAGTTTCAATTGTTCTCTCCATTGATTTATCTGATGAAACATTTTTCCTCATAATAAAACCACGTGCTTTGGCTTGTAGCAGAACTATCCATCTTTTACTTGTTACTGTCTTAAGTCTTCTACTGGCTCTTGAAGATGGTCTTCCTTTCAAACTTCTGCCCTTTTGTTCTATTTTCACATTCACTGTCTTGCTGCTCTGTATCCTTTCCATGACCTTTGGGTCCTTCTTGACTGCTCTAGTGACTAAGTCTCCTTCCTTGCCAGTTGCTAGTTCCCTTGCCTGCATTCTTGTATCACGCATGTTATTGAGGATACTGGTGGTGATTCTTCTGAGAAGATATCCTCTACACACAGCCTGTATCTTAGCAATAATGCCACTTCCCATGCCAGCCCTCGCACTCTTCCAGATCTGAGTCTTGTCACTTATCCTGTGCCTTGAGAGTTTGCCTCTAGCCCTTGCTTGTAACAAGGACACCGACCTGACTAGTGCTGCCCGTCTGGCATCTCTCTTGGCTTTTAATTCCTGCACATTCTGAGAGAAAGTGTTCCTCACTAGAGTCCCCCTACACTGAGCTTGCAGACATATTATCCTCTGGAGTTGTTGTTCCTCTTGTCTTTTCTTAGCATTCACCCGAGCCAGTATTGAGGGTCGATATAATGTCCTCATCCTCCACCCACGCACAGCAGCCTGTATTACACAAGCTGCTCTGACCCTTCTGGCAACTACTTGCACTGTATTTTCTCTCTGCATTTATAAATATTCATCATTGTCATCATAATCATACATATCATCATCATCATCATACATATCATCATCATCATCATAAAATATCATGATCATCACCATTATACGGATAAAAACCAACACTTGTATTAGCTACTACAAATTGTAAAAAAAAAAGAAGAGATTTGATTCAATAACATGTAAACATGTAAAACAGAAATCACATGTTTTCTTTATAGCTATTTATTGACTGATTCTACAAGTTTCGGTTATTAGCTATGAATAAGTTAGTGTCAGTCTTACCAGAACTTTATCATGTTCCTTTCTTTGTCTTTCTAGCTCTTGTATACGACTTCTCCACAGCTCCTATACCACAATTTAACATACACAGACTAGAAGATAGTGATTTGTGTGTCTCTTGTTATTGTATTGTTTGTTCATCTGTTGGTTTCTCTGGCTGCATGGCTTTCATCTGTTAGTCTGTCTGTTAGTCCATCTGTCAGTCTGTCTGTTAGTCCATCTGTCAGCCTGTCAGTCCATCTGTCAGCCTGTCTGTCAGTCCATCTGTCAGTCCATCTGTCAGTCTGTCTGTCAGTCCATCTGTCAGTCTGTCTGTTAGTCCATCTGTCAGTCTGTCAGTCCATCTGTCAGTCTGTCTGTTAGTCCATCTGTCAGTCTGTCAGTCCATCTGTCAGTCTGTCTGTCAGTCCATCTGTCAGTTTGTCTGTCAGTCCATCTGTCAGTCTGTCTGTTAGTCCACATACCAGTCTGTCTGTTAGTGTGCTTGTTGTCTGACTGGCAAGTCTTGGTCACATGAAGTACTACTGTGTCTGTTATATGCACCATCTCACATACCAGATAGTACTATTGCTTATTCATGTAATATCCCTTACCTGTCTGCACTGTAATTCTTTCATCAGTTCATCTGTTTCATTAGAATTCTGATCATCTTCACCACTGCTGCTACTCTCTCTGGATGTCAAATCTTCTGTGTCAGAGTTCTTCATGAAGAGTTGTTCCTGGTGATCGTACCTCAGTCTGGCGGACCTCCTCCCCCCCATGCTAGCGTCATGACTGTGACGATGTAAATATCTTGATTCCACAGAAGTACTCTCACAACCGGAAGGGACTGAACTTCTCCGTGCATCACGGCCATGCTTTAAGAATGTTTTTCCAGTGGCACTTGCACATACAGGACTCTGTGGTGGCAGGGAGTTTGTACTCTCAACTTGTGTTCCATTGAGAGATCCAGTGTCTGACATCTTGGACGCCATCTCATTGATGCTCTGGTACTGTATTAGACCACGCCTTCCTGGACTTCTTTCAGTTCTATTCAGACAATGGCCTCCCTCAGTGCCCTCATTCTGGTATTTATAGCTCCCCCTCCAGTTGTGCACATCTGGGTTTTTATCTCTGTTAGCTGCAGTATCTGTTTTATTGTGCTCAATAGCTGTATGTGGCTGTTTGTGCAATGTTTGCTTTGCCTCATTCAAAATAGAATATGAGGAATTTTCAAACTCTGCTAACTTAGTAACATAACTGCTAAAAAAGGAATTAGCATCATCGCCATCATCATCATCATCGTCATCCATTTCTGTGTCCTTTGTAACATCTTCAATGGATGTAATCTAAGAAAGTATACAACAGATGGTGAGCAACTTTTACACACAAAGGGAACCTCATTATCTTCACTTATGAGCAACCCCCTCTTTGAATTTTTGGCGATAGGCTTGCTGACTAGACCCTCACAGCCTCCCTGGTTCTAACACCAGTGTATATGCAGTGTTGACTTACTGGTAGGGATGACTATCCTAAAACTAGACATGTTACTACAAGCTCATAACTAGAGATCATTTTTATAGTACATAGCAAGTATGCACATAATATGATAAATTAATATGTAATTGGCGAGCGAGCGTAGCGAGCGAGACACTTACAGGGGTAAAAATGAAAAAATCGGGGATGTTTGTTTATTAATTTATATATATGGACGTACGTATGTCATTTTGTACTTTGACCCTACGTATTTTTGTGTTCGCTCCGCGTTCGACCCCGTCCCAAACTTCACTAAACAGAATCCTCCGGTTTAGCGACCATTACCCGTATCACCTTAGAAATTGAATTGTTTACGGCTTTGAATTGTTTTGCGGTGCAGTTAAAATCAAAATCGTATGGGAGCTCCATTTCTATTCGAGTTAGTGGCGGTGGTAAATTAATACGCTATTTGTCACAGTTATAAGCCCTACTCAACAGTATTTACTTAAAAATGCATTGTCCACTAGACGAACCACGAAGGTAAGTCTTGCGTAGGTATGTTCAGTTGTGTGAAAGTATTGTGCGTTACAACTACTATTAAGAATATCACAAAGAAAATTTTAAATAACGTGATTTGATTTTGTTGCTTCTTTTTCAATTCAAACTGTTGCGGGAGCGGTTACTATAACATTGAAACCCCTTTACCTCATACGTAATTTAAAAACTCGACTTTATTTTAATAGCTTGAGTGTTAGTTGTTAAAATCAAATTTAACAATAGTGTAGTTTAAGGCTCGCTCGCCATTTGTGCTCAAGCACACCACTAGTATGTATGTATGGATGGATGGTACGTATGCTCTTTAAACGCGCGCGCCGGGAACTTTTTTCTCCAAAAAAAACACGGCTTTTTAGGCTTGACTCCAGTTTATTCTGAAACTACAGCATTAAGCAAGCCTTACTTTATACTTAAGCTCCAAAGTGTGAGAAAATTCCTGCGAAAACGCTTGCTTTTCAAGAAACAAAAAGTTGTTTCGACCGGTTACTATGGCATTGAAGACCCTTTACCAGGTTTAAATTCAAAACTTCGCCGTTTTTCCGGCTAAGTGCAGCTTGTTAGTTGTCAAGAGCCACCTGTAGTCAGTACTAAGAGAGCTATCACTACTTCTGAAAAGCATATGTAAGCACATAAAGTATTAGCTAATGCTAAGGAAGCTACTACTACTCGAGGGATGCTGAGGTAATATAAGTACGTAATTCCATATTGTTAGCTAAATATGCAAAAATAACTCTGGCCTTTCTTTTTTATAGCTAAGAGCTTGTTGTCAACAGTGACTGGTAAATTCAAATAGTCAGAATGACTCAAATTTGGTACTACAAAAGTTACCACTGCTCAAGAAAATGAGGTAAGAAAGTAATTTTGTATTTGTGTGCTAAAATTGATTGTCTTTTGTTTTTGTAGGTGAGAGCTTGTTGTCAAGAATTCAAGGTAATTCAGATGGTCAAAGTAACTTCAATTTGATACTACAGAAGTTATCAATACTCAAGAATGAGGTAAGTAGTAATTCCGTATTTGTTGGCTAAAATTACAAATAATAACACTGGTTTATTTTTTATCGTAGCTGAGAGCTTGTTCAAGAGTTACTGGTGATTGAGATTATCAGAATGGCAGATGTTTGATACTACAAAAGTTACCATTAATCAGGTAAGAGAGTGATTTTGTATTTGTTTGCTGAAATAAAAGGTCATAACTGCTATTATAGTGTTTGCATGAACTAAGCTAAAACATAGTAACAAAACTTAATTTTACGTTACCTAACTATCAGGCTCGCTCGCCATTTGTGCTCAAGCACACCACTAGTGTATATATGTATTCCACCCTAGATATCTTCACAATAATATCTTTAGGTACATGACCGAAATAACTCAGGATATTTCAATTTTAAGCTGTATTGTGTAAGCTAATTACCCCTGTAGTTATAACAACTGGCCAAACTTGCCACTTTTCCTGAAAATATCAGCTGGGAGTATGGGTAGCCCCTACAACCAACTTTAAGGGTGGCCGCACATAGCAAAGCGCACCGCCTGTAGATCCGGACATTAATTTATTCCCCCCCCCTTCTGCCAATACCCCACCATTCGATAATAAACGAGCAGTGCAGAAACAATCACAGAAGTAGCAAAGTATACTTCGCAAAGTTGTGGTGTCTTAGTTTAGCTTCATGTTGTCTCATAGCCGTTTACAGCAACACTCCATTCGTTGTCTGAGCTCACGTGGCAAGGTTTGCCAGGCTGTCTCTCCTCCTGTAGCCGTTCTACGGGTTCTGCGCATCTGAACTCAAGCAGATGGAACCAGCAGGCTCGATTTCTGAGGAGCAAAGACTTCCTAAGCTGGCAGATCTAATACCTTCACCTCGGGCTATCTCCAAGAAACTGCTCTCTCTTCTGACTCTCTTGTTATTGTTGTATTGATGTTTGTTCACTCTTGATATAGGTCGGCTCTTTTTAGAACCAATACAAACCAATTGAAAAAAAATTGCTCGCATGCTTGTAGTACAAGACATGGGGCAGGGCTATTTCTTAAGAATTGTGAGTGTAATTAAAGTTCCAATTTTGTATCAGTTTTTCTTGGAATCGAATAATGAGAACGACAATTTTTTTACACACGGGTAAACCTAAAAAAAAAAAGAACTGCACCACAACTTGAATTTTTCAATATCTTATAAAAAGGAAAAAAAAATGCAAATAAATCATAAAGTAATAAAAGAACTCATTGTCTTGCAGTATATTATCGGCTTGGCTTGTAGTGCACCAAATTGTGGAGCTCCACCTTACTGCACCACTCCAAAAAAAATGCTACAAAGTTCTATAACCGGACCCTGATATTTTCTCCAGGTTCGCTCTACAATTAGTGAGCGGTGCCTTCGGCAGGTACTTTGTCCTTGTGTTGCAATGGAATAGCCCCTGTAAGTATACAATAGTAGTAATCGTGCATAGCAACCATCAACAAAAAATTGCGTAGGCGGTGTGCGGCCACTGTGAGTTACCAGTCCTAGTACTAACTACAGCAGTGAAGATATCTAGCTTGGAATAAACCACTTATTACACTCTGGCAGAGTGATATGGCAATATATTTCATTCTCAGGTTTATTTTCACTCGCCCCTGGCTTGTGAAAATAAATTAGCCTGTTCAGTGAAATATTTCACCATATCACACTCTGACTCATGTATGGATGCAAGGCTGTGGTATGCACTTCAAAAGTAGACAAACCAGGATGTCAACTTCTAGCAATATAGCTACCTATTTTTTACCAGATAATGAGATGAATGAGAAATCTTTATTTCTGCAAAGTGCATTTCTCTTTTACCGCCATGAAGTATAGGTATACTTACCATTCACATATAATATAAAATATAAAGAATTGGCGCAAATTTGTAATACCCAAAATAGTGTCTTACTACACTTGCTTAACAATAAGTCATTCAAGCAATGTTTGTATTTTTTAAAAATATTATTAATAGTTATTAAATGAGAACTGAAAATAGAGTTTCATTCGTATCTAAAGAAAAAGATACATAACTTTGTGCCATAATTATTTGTGCATCACACTCTATTTTGTGGACAAAAAAATTCTTCTGTGTCCAATTTAAACTCTCTCCGTGGTACAAAAATAATTTTTTCGCAGGTAATTGGAGGGGAATAACACGGGGAATAACATTCTAAATCCATGGCTGTTACCACAGCAACTATGATATAAGTAATAGTTCAGCCATGGGTTCAAGGAATTATCAGTGATAACTGTCCCTATCCCAAGAGCGAAGCCCGAGGAAGAGGGCTGTTATATAGCAATATCTGAAAGTCACTATGGTTTAACTATTTGATACCATAGTTACCTTTTTGGACAGAGTAAAAGACCAAATAAAAAGAGCAGATATTTTTGTTTTGAGGGTACAATATGTCCAGTCACAGACAACAAGACGAAGCATCAAAGGTACGAACCCTCAGCGTTATTACCTAGCTAATCTCCTTCCAAAAGAACAAGCAATCTATTAGTTATTTTAATGAGGCATCAATATAGCTCGAGCAATGAAAATGGTACATGGAAACCAGTCTTCATAGGAGAAGAAGCTAAACTAGCCAGAAACACTCACTGGTATACATTTTCAACGTGAAACTTCACTTCTTTCAACTCCGTTATGTTAACTTCCCTGAGCATAAAGCAAACTACACCTCTGGCTGCAAGAATCTATTAGCTCACATGATTATGACGTGATGCTAGGGGGCATTACCCATAAAAGCTGGTACCTACGCGGAGCTGAAAGCTTCGTTTTTTCTTAACAATTAGCCTGAAATTAAAAAAAGTAGCACAATAAAAGGTCCTAAATATTCTTCCTGAGTAAGTTCCTACCTAAATCAAGTGTGATAGACAGACACGACAGACAGACAGACAGACAAACAGACAGGACGACTACTATAACCCTCTCGCGCATGCGCGCTGAGGGTTAATAAGTGCATTTTCGTTCCCTTTTCGTCGCCTTCAAACTAAAACAGTTGAGATTGAATGATGATATCCAGTGAGGTTTACTAGACAGACTTTATACTCCAATAAATAATTCTTTGTGTCAGTTCTTTTTACAGGGATGGAGTAACCATTTGCAAAGAAAGCTTCATACAAGTAACAAAACAAACAAACTAGATTTTCAAGAACAACCATGATACATCATTTTATACCATAATTATATGTGCATCTCACTCTATTTAGACAAAAAATTCTTCTATGTGCAATTTCTCTCTTTGTGCAACTGGAAGGGAATAACACAGAGGAATAACATTTTTAATCCATGGCTGTTTCCACAGCAACTATAAATATTTATTTTAATTAAACATGCATTGGCAGTTAGATATATACATCAAACAAAAATTAATTTCGTGATTCTACGCTTAGTAAATATTTTCCTACTATACCCGTTATGGTTCATGTTTACAAACCTGGTTATCTCCATAGTAACCTGACTCGTGACCATCACCGTAAGATTCTTCTAAATCTTCAAGAGAAATATTCTCTAGTTGCCTCTGGATCTCCTCTTCCACCCACCCATCTCCTGCCAACGATTCCATCACGCGTGCACAGGCTACGAGAACTCCAACATCAAGCAAAGCTAGCAATTCGAAAGAAGAATTGGCGCAATACAGCAGGTGTCATACGTTAGGAGGCGTGGCTCGAAGCTGGCACGCCCACACTCACATTCGCGAAACAATTTTGCCTAGACTGGTTGGTGGGAGAAGAAAGAAGACTGCGAGGCCCAGCGAGCGAGAGCATGGATGATGAAGACGGCGGTTGTGGAGAGGAAGTGTCAGTCTTAGTCTCAGTGGTGGACACTTCCAAGTTGTTAGATCCTATCGCGTCCAGTAAAAGGATAAAGGTAGCCGTGGCTACTTGAAGTGCGTACTTAGTACCCGGTAGTCTGCGGAGCTTTTCTCTTAGCCATAAGTCTATGACTTAGCAGTGTCCTATTAGGACAAACTAGGATCTTCAGTATTGAATATTTACATCTATATTATATAGTCCTAGTGAAGCCTTATATGTTGTGAAGCATATAATATTGACTGTCTGTTCCTAAATTATGACTGTCTGTACTGGGACAGATAGATATCAGTCACCAAAGTTTGTGTTCATTTCTGTTTGTTGGGATGGGAGGCTGGATGGTGACATCCCATAGTCTCTCCAGCCAGACCCTGTACGCAAGCGAGGAAAGGGTCTGGTCAAACTTGGTACTCAAGATTGTTCGCACCATCAGCAATATTTTTACTGCGTGAGCGTCAGCCGAGTGCTTACGTCATAGGCTAAACATCTAGTTCTAATTAACAATGTGAATACTTGTACGAGCGTAGGTGGCACAATTGATGACGTAGCATTGCACTCGTCATCCACAATGTTTGTGGATTAATGTGAACAAACAAGTATCGAGTTTGACCAGACACTTTCCCCGCTTCCATTCGGTAAAGGGTCTGGCCTGCGAGACTAACGTCCCCATGTGATCCTGGTTATTACACGTGATCCCTGTGTAATCCTAGTTATTACACATGTGATCCCTAATTATTTCACATGGATGTATGCTATATTAGCCATTACAACATGAAAGTAATTCACAAGACCTCTAAATATTACAATTGATATCCCTTACCACATATATTTGGCTTGCACTGTGAGTTAGTCTAGCATACCATCACTTTCCAGTTATTCTAAACCATAAATGTTCCGTCAAGATGTTTGGTAAGGGGTTGGTGATTTCGCTCTCTAAATATATATTGTCTTTTTATCCGTCTGAATAAGTCAAATGTTTAGCCAATTCATTAGTTGGTATGTCAAGATGTCCGTAATTTCTATTTCAGTATACTTGTGTGGGTGTGTCATCTGATCACATTGCCCTGGGGGCCAATACTGGAGGTGTGTACTGTTTCCACAGACAAGATTTCTCTTATATTAGAATTCTAGCCAATCAGGTGAGTTTATTCTGTAGCACTATGTAGCATTCACTATAGCAAAACTAAGATCACTACAATGACACTTTGGCAACACTGTGGTAATACTATTTTAATACTATAGTAACACTATGGCAACACTATAGTAACACAGTATCCTCAATACAGTGTCCTGTACTGTTTTGGGACTTCCTAGGGAGTTGAAGTTCTGCCCTGAGTGAAAATTCTTGCAGACTTCAAACAGACCAGACAAAAGTTGACCCACACTAGCTGGTGTTATAGCGACAAAGTGTGGAGGAGGAGAAACAGATAGTTTAACTGAGTTCCACTTCTCACACTACGTAAGAGAGAGGTTTTAGATCTCGCAACCACTTGAAAACTCTGTTATGTATTGTTTCTAACAATGCGAGAAATCCAGTCACCTGATAGGTAGAGGAATGACAAAGGTTAAATCAAATATACTTGTAGAGCTACATCACAGAGTGCAGTGTAGAGCTACATCACAGAGTGCAGTGTAGAGCTACGTCACAGAGTGCAGTGTAGAGCTACATCACAGAGTGCAGTGTAGAGCTACGTCGCAGAGTGCAGTGTAGAGCTACATCACAGAGTGCAGTGTAGAGCTACGTCACAGAGTGCAGTGTAGAGCTACGTCACAGAGTGCAGTGTAGAGCTACGTCACAGAGTGCAGTGTAGAGCTACGTCACAGAGTGCAGTGTAGAGCTACGTCACAGAGTGCAGTGTAGAGCTACGTCACAGAGTGCAGTGTAGAGCTACGTCACAGAGTGCAGTGTAGAAACAAGTGAGAACAATAACAATGATAACAAAACCACGGATTGTGGCAATTATAAACAAGTTTATGCTGACCGTCAATGAAAATTAATGGCAGATGTGAGTGCATTGCTGCATGGAATGTGCGTGAAGGCCCACACTGCCTAGCACGGTTGTTGAGCTGGAGTCCAGATATTGTGGAATGTAATTGTTAGAGAGTAAATGTTTAACCAATGGTTACCATTAACCAATTGTTCCATTTAATTGATTGTTTGCATTAACCAACTGTTCACATTAACCAACTGTTCACATTAACCAACTGTTCACATTAACCAACTGTTCACATTAACCAACTGTTCACATTAACCAACTGTTCACATTAACCAACTGTTTGCATTAACCAACTGTTCACATTAACCAACTGTTCACATTAACCAACTGTTTGCATTAACCAACTGTTCACATTAACCAACTGTTCACATTAACCAACTGTTCACATTAACCAACTGTTCACATTAACCAACTGTTTACATTAACCAACTGTTCACATTAACCAACTGTTTGCATTAACCAACTGTTCACATTAACCAACTGTTCACATTAACCAACTGTTCACATTAACCAACTGTTTGCATTAACCAACTGTTCACATTAACCAACTGTTCACATTAACCAACTGTTCACATTAACCAACTGTTCACATTAACCAACTGTTCACATTAACCAACTGTTTGCATTAACCAACTGTTCACATTAACCAACTGTTTGCATTAACCAACTGTTTGCATTAACCAATGTTTTCCAGGAAGGAAGTATTTCCATAGTAAAATTTTCTCCTGGGGGGACCCATGTAGCAGTTGTGAGCGGAGGGGGCCACCTTATCTTGTGGGAACTCAACCTCTCTGGGCAAGGCATCTCCAAGGTAACCACCCACCGCATGTAATAGATATTTCATGCAGTGGAGCGGGGGAAGGAGAGATGTGGTTTCCTTAAAGTTGCGTTCTCCTCGTCACTCTAATGAATAATTTACGTATGACACGTCTCCTTGTTTTGCTAATTTCTGTTTGGCCTGTTAGAATTCAGAACTGTTGATGGAATTCCCCATCAAGTAGTGTGTCATGCTACATGTGTTAGTGTGTCATGTTACATGTGTTAGTATGTCATGTCACATGTGTCTCGTGTACATTGTGTACTACACCACTTGTGGAGTTAATTGGTATATATATTTTTTTAGCGCGTGCACACGTGTGTTCTACTGAAGGACAGTGTCATCACTGATTTGGTATGGGATGTCAAAGGAATGAAAGTTTTCTTTGGAGATGACCAAGGCAGAATAGCAGTATCAGGTGTGCCTAAGGTCAGTGCTTCAACTTACAAGAATTCACAACTTGAGAATAGATGGAAGTTGTGCATAGAAAGAAGTGTGTATACATAATATGTATACATAACCCTTTACCATAATATGGTAAAGGGTTATGCTCAGTGGTTGGGTGTATTTGAAAGGGGTTTGTTAGGGTATGGTAGCGCTGAGGGTTCGCATTGTTGGTGCTTCATCTATCTTGGTACTATAGTGGGTCCCATTCAACCTCCTGCCTGGCTACACTTACACTGGCTAGCTATTACAAAATCATCTCGGACCATTATATTGGCTATATTCTATTCTAATCAGTATAGCTAGAGCAATGAAAATGGTATATATAAACATTGTATTCTTGAAAGAAGCTAAACAGGCCAGAGACACTCACCAGTATATATTTCAACATGAACCTCTGCTAACTTCCCCACATTAAGCTAAACTACCGTGGGCAGCAAGAAATTATTTGCCCATGTGATTACGACATGACGATAGGGGGCGTTACCTACAAAAGCTGGAACCTGCATGGAGCTAACAGCTTCACGTTTTCTCAAAAATCAGTACCGAAATTTAAAAATAAGTAGCACAATAAAAGGTCTTAAATTGTCGTTCTGAGTAAGTTCATACCTAAATCAACTGCAAATTGTCAGTAATCTCCAAAATCAGAGAGTGACAGACAGACAGACAGACAGGACAACTACTATAACCCTCTCGTGCATGCGCGCTGAGGGTTAATAACACGATGAGTATTTGAGATAATACTTAAAAGTACAGTAGGAGATAAAATAAAGTTCCGAATTCCGTTTCGTAGTACGGCGTAAAACGGTAGTTTTTTTACCGTAGTTTTTACCATTGAGTTCCGTACCGTTTTGACTAAACAGTCGACACCAGTTACTAAAACGGTAAGAAAACAGTTAAGCTTTTCCCTCAATTCACAGATATTTTCTAGCTAGAAACAGCTATATCAGCAACCTAAGGCCTGGTATCGACCGTTAAACGCTATGGGGATAGTGCAAAAAAGATCGTACAAAAATTTAACTTGCTTCAATAAAGCTGCAGACTGAAGTTTCGATGGGCACAGAGCTAAAACTCGGTCCGCACTTCATAGGTCTTCTGTTAGCTACTGATGGACCTCCAGTAGTAAAAAATCTAAGCCCGAGAAGGCCCTAATATCGAGAAATAATCGATACTGTACAGTGGTCGAACTAACAATTCTCCGCGAGACAACTTCGAATAGGACAGCTTCAATTTATAAACAAAAAATCAGAACGTTTTATTGGATAAACGATTTTTATATTTCTTTGAGCAAGACTTACAGTGAACGAGAAAGATTAAAACGGTAACACGGTTGAACGAAACGGCCGTTTTTACCAAACGGCGTACCGTTTTTCCCCCATTTTTTTTATTGTGCGACGGTCATTCTACGGAACGGAATTCAGAACTTTATGATGTGCTACAGCACAAATGGCAAGCGAGCCTAAAACTACACTATTGTTAAATGATTGATCTTAGCTTCTAACACTCAAACTTCACTAAGAAAAAAAAGGTTGAGTTATTAAATTACATATATACGGTAGAGGGGATTCAATGCCATAGTAACCATTCGCCACAACTGTTTGAACCAAACAAGGCACGCTATTTAAACGTTTTCTTTGTTATATTTTTAGTTAAGTGTAGCTCTATCACACAACACTTTCACACAACTGGACATACCTACACAAGACTTTCCTTCATGGTAGTCTAATGGCCAATGAATTTTCAAGTAAATACTGTTGCGTAGGGCTTATTACTATGACAAATAGCGCATTAACTTACCACCGCCACTATCTCGAATAGAAATGGAAGTCTGGTAAGTTAGTCTGGTAAGTTTTTAAAAGTTTTAACTGCATCCACAGAAGAATTCAAAGTGGTAAACAATTCAGTTTCTAGGATGATAATATGGATAAATAGTCGATAAACAAGAGGATTCTGTTTAGTGAAGTTTGGAACGGGGTCTACCACTGAACTAACACAGAAATGCCAGGGTCAAAGTACAAAAATGATATACGTACGTCCAAACATAGATATAAACAAATATCCCCTATTTTCAATTGTGTCACCCCTGATAGTTTCTCGCTCACCAATTATAGATATGTGTGAGTTATGTAATGAGTTTTGTCATAGGCTTAGGTCTTGATGGAAACTTGAACAGTATTCTTGTTTGATAAAATTTGTGTTTGTGAGTAAGCAATATATACATTCTGCACATATTGCATATATAAGACCCTTTACCTGTTATTGTTTTTTGTCACTAGAAAATGTTCAAGAAACCAGATGAAATTATTTTTACAGACAAAGCTGTGGTACAGATGGTAGGTGTGTGTGTGTGTGTGGGTGTGGGTGTGGGTGGTAAGACTATACTCTAGTTCAGTAAGTATGTGTTCACAACTGGATTATTTTATAGGACATACATCAAGATCAATTGCTTGTTTCTACGGTAACCAGGTGCATCACAATCAATTGTATATCGCGAGAAGTGGTCCAGGTTGGCACCAAGTCTCGCGATGGATTGTTTGGGGCATGTTTCAATGTGCGCTGGAAAGGGAAGCCTCCGGTGGTTTATTCTGCCCGGCCTGGCAGTCGACTCTGGGAGGCAGATATAGCTGGCACAGTTGTGTCCACTCTCAAACAAAGAGAGCTCATCAACTCTCCTCCTGCTCCTCTGCTCGGGATTGGGTGAGTTCAGCTCTCAGTGGTTTAGGGTGGGTGGGCTCCAATAGAGGAAGGTAGCTGTAAAAACCAGAAAACTGGTAAGCTATGGTTGCTATAACTACCAGCATATAGGAGGGTAATGAGTTATCTCACATACCTAAAACTGACATTGTGAAGATTGGCAGTTGGAAGAGGGCCAGTGGCGCGCAAGAGGGCCAGTGATGTGCAAGAGGGCCAGTGGTGTGCAAGTGGGCCAGTGGTGTGCAAGAGGGCCAGTGGTGTGCAAGAGGGCCAGTGGTGTGCAAGAGGGCCAGTGGTGTGCAAGAGGGCCAGTGGTGTGCAAGAGGGCCAGTGGGCCAGTGGTGTGCAAGAGGGCCAGTGCAAGAGGGCCAGTGGTGTGCAAGAGGGCCAGTGGTGTGCAAGAGGGCCAGTGGTGTGCAAGCAAGGGCCAGTGGTGTGCAAGCAAGTGGGCCAGTGGTGTGCAAGAGGGCCAGTGGTGTGCAAGAGGGCAGTGGGCCAGTGGTGTGCAAATGTGGGCCAGTGGTGTGCAGTGCAGTGGGCCAGCGGTGGTGCAAGAGCCAGTGGTGTGCACGTGGGCCAGTGGTGTGTGCAAGAGGGCCAGTGGTGTGCAAGAGGGCCAGTGGTGTGCAAGGGGGCCAGTGGTGTGCAAGAGGGCCAGTGGTGTGCAAGGGGGCCAGTGGTGTGCAAGAGGGCCAGTGGTGTGCAAGAGGGCCAGTGGTGTGCAAGAGGGCCAGTGGTGTGCAAGAGGGCCAGTGGTGTGCAAGAGGGCCAGTGGTGCGCAAGAGGGCCAGTGGTGTGCAAGAGGGCCAGTGGTGCGCAAGAGGGCCAGTGGTGTGCAAGAGGGCCAGTGGTGTGCAAGAGGGCCAGTGGTGTGCAAGAGGGCCAGCGGTGTGCAAGAGGGCCAGTGGTGTGCAAGTGGGCCAGTGGTGTGCAAGAGGGCCAGTGGTGTGCAAGAGGGCCAGTGGTGTGCAAGAGGGCCAGTGGTGTGCAAGAGGGCCAGTGGTGTGCAAGAGGGCCAGTGGTGCGCAAGAGGGCCAGTGGTGCGCAAGAGGGCCAGTGGTGTGCAAGAGGGCCAGTGGTGTGCAAGAGGGCCAGTGGTGTGCAAGAGGGCCAGTGGTGCGCAAGAGGGCCAGTGGTGTGCAAGAGGGCCAGTGGTGTGCAAGTGGGCCAGTGGTGTGCAAGAGGGCCAGTGGTGTGCAAGTGGGCCAGTGGTGTGCAAGAGGGCCAGTGGTGTGCAAGTGGGCCAGTGGTGTGCAAGTGGGCCAGTGGTGTGCAAGTGGGCCAGTGGTGTGCAAGTGGGCCAGTGGTGTGCAAGAGGGCCAGTGGTGTGCAAGAGGGCCAGTGGTGTGCAAGAGGGCCAGCGGTGTGCAAGAGGGCCAGTGGTGTGCAAGAGGGCCAGCGGTGTGCAAGAGGGCCAGTGGTGTGCAAGAGGGCCAGTGGTGTGCAAGAGGGCCAGTGGTGTGCAAGAGGGCCAGTGGTGTGCAAGTGGGCCAGTGGTGTGCAAGAGGGCCAGTGGTGTGCAAGTGGGCCAGTGGTGCGCAAGAGGGCCAGTGGTGTGCAAGAGGGCCAGTGGTGTGCAAGAGGGCCAGTGGTGTGCAAGAGGGCCAGTGGTGTGCAAGTGGGCCAGTGGTGTGCAAGAGGGCCAGTGGTGCGCAAGTGGGCCAGTGGTGCGCAAGTGG
>WLWD01004984.1_pt1 | contig 23692 bp, 15 predicted proteins | sample 6712731 | NCBI WGS metagenome assembly WLWD01 (sample SAMN12718690, study PRJNA576275) | sponge metagenome | isolation source: marine sponge | host: Mycale hentscheli | place: New Zealand: South Island, Marlborough, Capsize Point | collected 2014-11-01 | reverse complement strand
TGTTTTTCACGGGCCAGAGGCAAGTGAAAGTGCACCTATCACTCTGATGAGTGTAGTAAGTGGTTTATTCTACGCTAGATATCTTCACTGCTGTAGTTGTACTAAAGTTGGTACCTAAAGGTGTAAAGTTAGCTGTAGAACTCCGAGTGTTTGTTCATAGGGCATTCCACACACCAGAGTATTTTAGCGGCGGCTCTGACCTGGTTGGGTAGGCTTTCTGAGGAAAGTAGCTGTAAAAACACTGGAAAACTGGTAAGCTAGGCCAGTTGCTATAACTAAGTATACACAGATAACACCAATGTCAGCACCCATGTGATATCATATCTCATAGTTAATCCCACGTCTCTTATGGCAATGATGGTGCACTGGGTACCTTCAAGAGATCTCAGACTGCTCCTTTGGCTATTTGAGGTGTTGTCAGAAACTCCCACATCTCTTATGGCAATGATGGTGCACTGGGTACCTTCAAGAGATCTCAGACTGCTCATTTGGCCATTGGAGGTGTTGTCAGAAAGTCCCACGTCTCTTATGGCAATGATGGTGCACTGTGTACCTTCAAGAGATCTCCTTTGGCTATTGGAGGTGTTGTCAGATACTCCCACGTCTCTTATGGCAATGATGGTGCACTGCGTACCTTCAATGTTTTCAGAAGTTCAGCAAATGGAGATCTTAAACTACTCTTTTGGCTATTGGAGGTATTGTCATCCTACATGAGGATAGAGTTGCACCTAAACAATGGCCGTTGGCTTGTATTTGTGATTTCACCTGGGAAAAGATGGAATAGTTTGTGTGATGACATGAAGTACTTGGCTGGCAATATTACTTGACTTGTGAACAACTTGTCTAGAACTCATATTTATTCATTATCAATTCCATATTGTGCTTTGCTTAACAACTTTCTCTTTTATTTTGTAATACAAATTCTCATCTGAAAATTTTTTTGTCATTTTCAAAACCTACAAGTTCAATTTGAGAATGGAACTTTTGTGTTAGTGTGTGTGGTGATTGGGAGGGTGGGTAGTTCACTTGAATTATGAAGACAGCTTAACCAGTCGATACTTGATTAAAAATTCTGAACGAATATTAAATGACTCATAAATTTCCTACATACACTTCATTCATTTAATGTATTTCTTAACTTTGTAGGACTTCAATTGTAAGCTTCATTTATTTGATAATTAGTAATACTATTTAAATTCTTATTGCTATAAATAGTGAGACAGATGTAATAGCTAGAGAGGATTCAATACAATCAGTTACAATAGAACCTCAGAACTAAGAACAATGACTTTACCTTCACAAATAAGAAGTTGTGAGCTTTAATGCAATGTATTATGTTAATGTTTTATACAATATGCAGATCTACAGATGTCCAGTTGGAAACATGTGCTGCATATGGACAAGTCTCAATGGAACAGAGTGTATCTCACTATGAGTCTGTGCATAATGATAAAGACATTTATGATAATTAATTTGTAACAATAATGGTACTTATTTTGTTAGTGTCCTGCTCAAACTAGAGTTATCCTGATAACTGTTATTGTGAATAATTTATTAACGTCTTCAATATTCACATCGGAGCTTCATAGTATGTATATGTGGTTTATAATAAAAATATTGCAATTACAAAACCTCACTTTTATTTATATGATGAAAAAAGAATTTTACTGATGTAATTACTTTGGTGGAAATTTGATTTTCCATATACTTCCATAATTAGCATTATAGCTACTTTGGCATTACATATTATAGACATTGCCAAATAACAAACCATGTGTTAATTAGGGAGGAAGCAATCGTCAGAGGTATACTGAACAAACTGCAAGTATTAATAGTAAACATGCACAAAAATAGTAATCAAAAGTTTAGTACAAGTAATAGTATTGATGAGATGACCAAACTGAAAGAGTGATGGTTCTGAGGAGATATCTGAGAGAAATGTCTCCAAGTAAATAAGTCAGCAGAAGAGGTGATCATCGGTAGTTGAAATCATGTAGCCTCCAGGTAAAAGCCCCGCATAGCCAGCTTAGAGAAGGAAGTTGTATGAGAACAAAACAAATCAATGAAACATATTTAATGAGAAATACATACAAGAAATGATTATTAGAATAGAGAGAATGAGCATTTAAAAATATAACTAAGTAGTCCATATTTTGTTCAAGATGGGAAATGAACACACGCATGCACATAATTGTGCACAAAACAAAATCAAGGATTATGAATGAAGGAGTTTATGATAAAATTTCAGTTTCTATTTTAAAGAAGAGTAAGCCTGCTGCTTCTGATCACTCTGGATCTACATTATCCACTCCTAATACTGTCTCGCTCGCTCGCCAACTAATAATGTGCTTGAGCACAATGGCGAGCGAGCCTGATAGTTAGGTAACATAAAACTACAGTTTTGTTACTCTATTTTAGCTTAGTTCATGCAAACAATTATAATATCAGTTATGACCTTTTATTTCAGCTAACAAATACAAAATCACTCTCTTACCTGATTAATGGTAATTTTGTAGTAACAAACATCTGCCATTCTTGTGGGCGGAGGAATGAGAAGTGAGACAGAGAAGACGACAGACAAGAGAAAGAAAGAGAAAGAGATGAAGACAGAGAGAAGATAGAAGAGAAAGCATGAAGATTAAGAACATTTGTGTGTGTGTCATACAAGGACATTTATGTGTGTATTATAAGCATTGTATGTATTTCTGTATTTTTGTTATTTTAGTGTAGGGGCAGGTCATGTTGTGTATTTTGTGTCCGGATGTATTCCGTGGACCACACCCCCATTTATATGTGTGCATGCGCCCGCGCTTCTAATTACGTAAGTTAGGTAAAGCGTTCACAGTTCCAGTATTTTTCAATTAACGAGCGCGGAGAATCCTGCTGCACTGCCTTACGCAACGTTGTTTCATACCAAAAAGTTTATAGCTACTCTCTTCTTTAAACAATTGTGAAGTCTTTGTCAAGCTGCGCTTCTTTGCCACTGCTTTTGAAGTTTATTCAGGTAATTCTGTTAGTTAAGTCTGGGATCAGAGACTTTAGATTCTCTGATGCTAACTGAGAATGGAAAGGGTTACACTGTGCACTACAGTTAGATGTAATTTCTGTCCTATTTTTCTGTAAAAAGAGTCTGCTCGCTCGCCATGCCTTTGCGCTATTCGAGCGCACCACTAGTACTCTGTCAAAGGGTGCGGAGGGCGAACTCTGGTGGCAGCAGGTCACCAGAGCGTATGAGTAAGTGTGTGTGGAACTTCACCTCTACCTCTGGCGACTTACCTTCAGGCTTATAGCCTTTACCCGATTGAGCCAATCAAGGTTCTCCGTGGCCTGTGACCGCCAACCCACAATTGGCGGCAGCGGTGCTGTGATTTCGAGTTTTTCCTTCGCTGTCGATTCGCCTATTTGAGCTACCCTACGTCCGATTTTACACTCGGATCAACCAGGACTGTGTGCGTACTGTGGACTGCGGTGTGTGTCTGACTGCCGCTAACTTCCGATTTAAAACTCGGCAACTTCGCGGCTTGATTTCGCTCACTTCAACCCCCAGGATTGCCATTATTCATCATCTTCATCCCCATCCGGAGCGCACTACACGTGGCGCCTAATTGGATTTCGTGGATTCGGCGCCTAATTGGATTTCGTGGATTCTGCTAAGTTGAACTTGTCATTTACGTGTTTGTCACTTGTCTGTTTATTGGCTTTTATTGTCATTTGTGGCACTCTGTTCGTGTGTGCGTTTTACTGGCAGTGTGAGTTTTTGTATCTCCTTATTTGGACTTGTACCGTTTAGCACTTTAGTGTTTTGTTTTGGTTTCGTGTTTTGGTTGCTTTGTGGCATTCTCTCACTTATTCACTTGTACTCTTTTGTTGTGTGTGTCTTGCAGGTCGTCTCTTCCTTTGGATCACCTGGATGAGCCAGAGGGAGCAGCCAGAGAGAAGGTGCAAGAGCAAGTCGCAATCCCAGGGTCTGAGTGTTCTTGAGTTTGCCAAGGCGGTAGTCCCTCCAGCTTCTAGGTCAGATAGTAGTAGTGTAGTTGTCTCCCTAGAAGGGTGCCGTGACCTTGTTAGTGAGTCTGATAGGACACTTACTGAGTCAGACAATACAGTACCATATCCCATGATGTCAGACGACGAACGTGATTTAGAGAGTGGGCGTGGCAGTCATTCTAGTGGTTTGAGTGAGGGTATGCAATCCTTGCTTCGTGGTTTAGTGTCTGAGTTTACTAGGGCTGTTGCTGCACCTGACAGATCCAGGGATAGCATGCAAGAAATTGAGTTGTCAAGGCAGATAAACTCTCTGGCTCCACATAAGGACGGAGTCGATATGGCCAAATACGTGCGCAAGTTAGAGGCAGATCTCAGAGATCTAGGCTGCCCAATGCGTCGCTGGAAGTCTGTCTTGCTTCAAAAGCTACAGTCTAAAACTGCTTCCTCGATAGTAGCTGGTATTGATCGTGATGAAACTGACTATGAGCAGCTTAAAGAGATTTTGTTAGATGCTCTTGGCTCTAGTTTGACTTCTATTGGTGCTAAGCTAACAACAGAATTTGCCAATGCTACTAGGTCAATGAGTCCTTTAGAAACATACGTCCACTTAAAGAGCTTGATGGACTCAGTTGACATGATGTGTCATTCTAAGGCGGAGTTGCTCCTCTTCTTTGCATGTGCTACCTATCGTGCATCTAGACCAGTCGCACAGCGAGCTATAATGGACCAGCGAGAGTTTACTTCTTTTAAAGACCTGAATAAATTTGCATTGTCAATAGATTCCACAGATTCTGTCAACGTCTCTGGTAGAGGTCGTTACAATAGGTATGGTAATGGTGGTAATGCAATAGAATGTTTCAAGTGCCATAAGTTTGGGCACAGGTCATTTGAATGTCGTAGCTATGTGTCTAGCAGTGGCAGTAGTAGTAGTGGGTCTGGTAGCAGTAGTAGTGGTAGGTCGTCCTCAATAGTCTGCTATACCTGCCATGAACCTGGCCACAAATCACCAGAATGTCCCTATAAGAAAGGTAATGATAGTGGTTCTGATTCTAGGCCTGTCAGTAGTAATAAGGCTGGTGTACGAAAGGGCAGGACTTATATCGCCAATTGGGTCTCTGTCAGAAATGGTGCCCCTCATGTGATGGGTTTTGTAAATGGAATCATATGCAAAATAGTCCCAGATACTGGTGCCGAGATCTCTATAGTGCCCGGTTGCTTAGTGTATGGTGACCAGCTAACTGGTGAACTTATTGAGGTAAAGGGCTGGGATGGTAGGCCCGTAACCTTAGAGACTGCCATAGTTGACTTCGTTTTCAAGGGTCATTCCTTTAGTTCTCGAGTGGCTGTGGCACACAAGGATAGTTTGTGTGGTGCTGTGCTGTTTTCTGTCCCCATGGAGACAGCCACAGCTGAGCATCTCCTGTTGGATGTTGCCTCTAAGTCAGATGTTTCTGGCTTGGGGGCGGGGCAATTACGTGGTACCCGTAACATCCAACCATCCTTTCTGGAGGATGCCTGCTCTGGTGGTGTTGTGGAGGTGCAGGAGGCCCTGCAACCTCCTGCTCGTGCCACTACTCAGGAGGAGTCAGCCAATGTTAGAGTCATTACTAGGAGCATGTCCGTGAAAGAGAACAAGAAAGAGAAGCATGATGATGTTGTGCATGTGTCTGAATCCAATCCTCAACCTTTCGACTGTGATGCAGAGTTTGATAGACTAGCTGCAATTGATGTGTCACATGAACCTCCTGTGTTAGGTGATGGGCATGTTGTCAGGAATGCTTCGGATGATGGGCTTCTTAGTGGGTCTGACGTGGATGGGAATGGGGCTGGTGATGGTGGTAGTGCTGTCAGTGAAGGGCTAGGTGGTTCTCCTTCTCCCCAAACCCATGTCTCCAATGACACCTTACCCGATGATCCAGTGAATCTTGAACTTGCATGTCCCCAAACTTGTGAATTAGGCGGAGTAGAGGCACTTATCAAAGCTATTAATGATGATGACACCTTAGTTGCCCAAAAGGACCTTGCATGTAGTAATTTGAATGGCTATGTCTATTCTGATGGTGTGTTGACTCGCACTGTGTTAGTAAATGATGCCCCAGTCAGTCGTGTTGTCGTCCCCAAGAGTCTTAGGTTTAAAATCCTGACCCTGGCACACGACAAATCCTCTCATGTCAGTATTAGAGGTGTGAGGTCTATTATTGGCAAGAGGTTTACATGGCCTGGTGTCCACAACGACATTGCCAGTTTCGTTAAATCATGTGATACCTGTTTAAGAGTGAATAACGCTGGTAATCGCAAATCAAGAATGATTGAGAGAAAGATAGTTTCAGTGCCATTCGAGACTGTGGCCGTAGATTTAGTTGGCCCCTTACCTAAGGCCAAATGCGGTGTCAAGTACCTATTCACGCAGGGCTCCAACTAAATATTTTAAGTGCAAGGACAACATGTCCTTTCAAATGTATTTTGACCTGACAAACTAGAAATTTGACCAGACAAAGTTATCAGACAAATTTTAATTCAAAATTGTTTAATAAAAGAAATACAATATTTAGTCAGTGTCTGAATGTGAGGGGTCATCTTGCTCAGCGTAGTCCCCTAGCCAGGTCTCCCAATCCGAAAAGTCCACCATGGTTTGAGCATCTTTGTCCCTGCTACCGGAATCTTTCTCCTTGGTAACTGATTGCGATGAAGTACGATTGATCCTTCTTGTTTTGTCTTTCCACCACAGCTCAACCGCTCGACCAGCATCCCACTTTTCCAATGAAGGACCCTCAAGCTGAATTCGGAGAAGATGATCTAATCTATCTTCCCCAAGGCATGATCTCCTATTTGTCTTGATGAGCTTCATCTGTGAAAAGCATCTCTCAAGCCTGCCATTGCTGATTGGAAGAGTAAAGATTAGTTCAACCAAGACAAGAATATTTCTCCACTTGCTGGAATCAGAAGAGTTGAACAACTTCCACCACACCACCCTATATGGATCTGTCACCAGATTTAAATATTGCTTGGCATAATACACCATGTCATCCCATTCTTGCTGCAGAAGAGCACAGTCAACACCGGCATCCTGAAGGGGTGTAGAAAACAAGGCACTCAAAGCCTCAATAGCACTGTAGCCGAAACCAGAACCTTCACTTTTTTCCCATCCATGTGTAGCTACTATTTTCAGTGCATGAGTCAATAATTCATCCCTAGCACTTTCCCGATCTTTAAGACGATCTTTCAAGCAAGCTAAAACATTGCCAACATATTCAGACTTGTGGTGTTTAAGGAAAGCGAGACCTTGGTGGTATCTAAGCAACTCAATGCCCTGATACACGAATTCGGAGCCATTGCTGACACTACCTGTTGTAGCTGGTTCTTCTTTTACCCGAAGTAATACTTTTTTAACTGTAGAAAATTCTTCAACTTCAGTCGATCGTAGTCTCTCAATGTTGGCAACAGTTCGTAATACAGCTTCAATAGCACTGACAATGCATAGATCATTATTCTGGAGAACTTTGCACAAAATGGCAGCAGGTTTCAGAATGTCATGAAAACAGGCACATCCTAATAGAATCTTGGCATCCTTCCATTGCTTGATGTAGCCCTTTAGCTTTTGCTTGTCCACAGGCTTTGTAGAAGAGTCTTCAACAAGAGAAGTTAGATGATTCAAGTACGCTCCAAATCGGTCAATGAAACGTTCAAGAGCTACTACTTTGTGAGCAACAAAGCGTGTTCCAGAAGCACGAAGTGGTCTGCTCCCCCTAGTTTTTGAAACTGGGAATTCAGACTGATCTAAACAGGCTTGTAACTCCTCAACGACTTGTTCCAACTGCCTACATTTCTTGGGGGCCTTGGAATAAACGTAATAAATTCGTAAAAGAATTTCATCAATAGTTGAAAACAGAGTCCCACGAAATGCATCCTTAAGTGAGAGCTCAAGCCTATGCGCCAAGCACCACATGGTAATAATCCAAGGCCTGTCTGATTCCATGTGTCCCCGGAGGGCATTCCTGCCCATATTCACACTGGCCCCGTCACATCCAAACCCTATTAGCTTGCTTGATGACACAGAATCCAATTCAACATAAGAAAGTGCCTGTTTGAAGCAATCATACAAACCTGCTGCATCCACAGATTTTGGTTGCCTAACACATAAATAAGAACTTGTTCCTAATGTGTACAATGCCTTCACTGCCATGGGGATCAAAATATACAGCCAAAAATATAATTTCCTCTAGGTTTGCAGCATCAGTGCTGCCATCCATCTGGATACTGAAGAAATGTGCCCGGTCTAAAGCTTTGGATAAAATTGGTCGCAAATCCTGTGCAATGTAATCCACAAAGATAGCACAAGACATGTCATTTTTGTAGCCTTCACCAAGATTGACCCCATGGCGCTCCTCAAGCTCAGTAATATGCTTCATATTACTAAAGGGAATGTGCTGCTTTGCCATCATGTATGCTACATCAAACTTCTTCTTAATTTTTACCTCAGTATCCGAATCCATAGTAAAGAGACATCTTGCCATTGGGGAATACTCACAGATGCTGGTTGCTTGTGCCTTCCTCAAGAGAAGCATTGCTCGCTGGTGCATGTCTGACTTGGCATGATCTTTGAAGCTTGAGGTACGCAGGTTTTCTGTGCCAGCAATGAAGGCGGGACTAAAGTTCCTACACCCCCTGACTTTGTCCTCAAACCTTCGGCATACACCACATTTTATTTTAACTACGTTGAACCTATCAGCTGCATCGTACTCTAACCAAGTCTTGGTATTGACAGCTTTGTCATTTTCCAGCTTCCATTTTTCAAAGGTGGCTACCGTTACTCCCCTTTTCTTAGCGGGAGGGCAGGAACTGCTGCTGCTACTGGAGCTTCTTTTCATACTCTTTACAAGCAGTCAGCTGCTACTTGACCTCATTCACCCACCAGCCAGCCACGTGTGGGTGGTGCTAAAATGGGCTGGACTTAGAGCTGGGCGGTATATCTGCATTATTGTACCTGCATTATCACGATAAAGCGATCATGCGCGTAACAACCCTACATACCAAAACCTTGCAAATGCAATTGAAATATCGCTTCGCCAATAATACCGGTATATCGTCCTCTCTACGGCTGGTAATGGTTATTATTAGGACCTTATGTAAGACCAAATACAGGGTGGCCGGACAAGTGCTATTTTTGGCCGGAATGTGTTCGATGTCCGGCAGCTATTTTGAGCACTGTTCATGTATGTCTGTCTGGCAAGTAGGTGGCCTGAGGCCATCCCCATGCGTACTGCCTCAGCCACAGAGGCAGTGCAATGTTTCTTGGACATCATTAGTAGGACGGGCATCCCCCTGAAAGTCCTTTCAGACAGAGGCAGTATCTTCCTTAGCAAGTTAATGTCTGGGCTATGTGAGATGCTAGGGATAGACAGTATTGCAACTTCTCCATACAGACCTCAATCTAATGGGGTTGTGGAGAGGTTGCACGGCACCTTGAAGCCTATGCTGTCTAAGGCTATGGATAAGGGCATAGATTGGTCTGTGTTTCTCCCCTTGGCCCTCTTTGCCATACGGCAAGTGCCTAACAGGGACGTTGGCTTTTCCCCTCACTGCCTTGTTTATGGTAGAGACATGGTAGGCCCCCTTGATGTCTTGTACAATGGGTGGGTCAACCGTAATTTTGTTAGTATTGATGTAGACGACTGGCTCCTGAGCCTCAATGATAGGTTGGCAGTTATTCATGACATAGCTGTCAGCAATGAGTCGATTAGTGGTGGCAAGAGAGCCTTAGTGTTCAACAAGAACAAGAGCGAGAAACCTTTGGAGATTGGCTCTAAAGTCCTCATGAGGGTCCCTGGTATGAAGGCTGCATTGCAGGTGGCCTGGGAAGGCCCTTACCAAGTAGTAGACAGTTCAAGCAGAGTGACCTACAAGGTCTCTAAAGGTGATGACCATCCCGTGAAGTTAGCACACCGGGACAACCTCAAGTTGTACATTGATAGGCACCTCTCAGTAAATGCTGTAACTCTTATTGCTGAGGAGCAGGGCATTGACCAGAGTCTGTTGGTTAGTAAAGCAACCCTTAGTGCGGACAAATGCCCTGGTTATAGGCAGTGTGATTTGGATAGTTTGTTAGATAGCCTCAAGTCTCATTTCAGTGATACTCCCGGGTTGTGCACGGCAGGCACCTGCAAGATTGAGCTTGCTGACGGGGCTGCTGTCGTCAACCTCCCTCCTAGACAGATACCAGTCGGTATAAGAGATGCTGTTAAGCATGAACTTGACAAACTACTTCATGACGGCATTATAGTGGAATCTACCTCTGCCTGGGCTAGCCCCTTAGTCCCCGTCCGGAAGAAGGACGGCAGTGTGAGAATTTGCATTGATTTCCGTCAGTTGAATGCTGTGACACCTCTGCGGAGGTACTGGTTGCCTTCTCTTACTGAGATACTGGAACAGGTGGGCCCTAATACATGCTTGTCCACCCTTGATTTGACTGCTGGATTCCACCAGCTGGCAATGGATGAGAGCTCTAGCGAGCTTACCATTTTGTATGCCCTTTCGGGAAGTTTAGGTATCAGAGGATGCCTTTTGGGCTGAAAAATGCCCCGGCAATTTTCCAGTCCGTTGTTGAGAGTGTGCTAAAACCTGTTAATGACTATTGTAAGAACTATGTGGATGATGTCATCATCTACAGCAGTAACTGGTCTGATCATCTGTCCCACATTAAGAGAATCATTGAATGTCTTGGTGCCTCTGGCTTGACCATAAAACGCAGGAAGTGTTGTTTTGGGCGTAAACACCTTATGTACCTTGGCCACAAGATAGGTGCAGGGCAGTTGGCAGTGCCCGAGCACAGGGTAGAAGCTTTGGCTGACTTTGCCAGGCCAAAGATGAAAAAACAGTTACGTTCCTTCCTAGGCTCTCTGTCATACTATAGGAGGTTTATACCCAGATTCGCAGATTGCTCAAGTGCACTGACTCCTGCGGTCTCACTCAAGGCTCCTCTCCGGGTGGTCTGGAGTGACGAGATGGACTCCATGTTTAGTAAGTTAAAAATGTTATTGTGTCAGTGTTCTGTGTTGGTCATTCCATCTCCAGTCGACGAGTTCATTCTCTACACGGATGCGTCCGGTTCCGGTGTGGGCGGGTGCCTGCACATTGTACGTAATGGTGATGAACTTCCGGTGGGCTTCTTTTCCCGCCAATTGAGATCAGCCGAGAAAAATTACTCTGTCTCGGAGCTGGAGAGTCTCGCAATTGTGGCCTCACTCAAATATTTCGAGTTCTACCTGTACACGAAGAGTGTAGTTGTCGTGACTGATTATAAGCCTTGTTTGGCCTTGATGGAGGGATCTTCGCTCAACAAGCGCCTCCTACGGTTTGCCTTGGCCCTCCAACAGTTTGATGTACAGATCATTCATAGACCTGGAAAATCTCACTCCAACGCAGACGGCATGAGCAGACAGGCGTGGCCAGATGATGATGAGGCCGCCCAGTGTTTATCAGATTCTCCCCCTGGGCGAATCTTGGCGGGGGGAGTTGTGGGCGGAGGAATGAGAAGTGAGACAGAGAAGATGACAGACAAGAGAAAGAAAGAGAAAGAGATGAAGACAGAGAGAAGATAGAAGAGAAAGCATGAAGAATAAGAACATTTGTGTGTGTGTCATACAAGGACATTTATGTGTGTATTATAAGATTTGTATGTATTTCTGTATTTTTGTTATTTTAGTGTAGGCGCAGGTCATGTTGTGTATTTTGTGTCCGGATGTATTCCGTGGACCATACCCCCATTTATATGTGTGCATGCGTGACTTGGAACTTATAAACCTTAGTCACGCATGCGTCAGTTCAGTTCCCCCTATATTCCCATTCTGTTAGTGTACGGGAACGCGTAACTTTTCTCGTATGATGGTCTTTACTCGAAGGACCGTTTGGCCTATCAAGCTTCCGCCCGCTGCGCACAAGTTAAGGCCCCGCGGCTAGAGTGAGAGAGACGACGGTATGCAATGACCGTATGGCAGGTCCTCCCTCAGCTACAAGCCACTAGCAGGTAACCCGGTTAGTTTGCTTTAGGTTTAGACTTTAATAGGCAAATCAGAACATACAACTTACAACACTTATGTGAGAATGAGCATGACTACAACTTTAGTGGGTGCGTGTGGTTAATGAATATGTTTAAGTTGTGAATGATATGGTAAGGTGGCATCCGAGCTTTGACGTCTGGATCCGCAGGCTACTTGCCGATTTCTTGCTCTTGTTCGGATGTGGAATCACGACCCGAACATACTGGGGGGGGGAAGGGTTGATCCCCTATGTGTAGTGGGATCAGGTGATGAGTAGAACGTCTGTAGGTCCTGCTGCCGCATGCCACATCCACTGCACGCACAATGTCGTCATCCCCAGGGAATACAGCTGTGACTCTGGCGATGGGCCATCGTCTGTAGTTAAGCGTCACGTCCTTGAGGAAGACTAAGTCTCCCACACGAAGTTGTTGTCCACCGGTCCTCCACTTGGAACGAGCTTGAATGCTCTGGAGGTACTGCGCCTTCCATGCAGTCCAAAGGTCTTGAGTCAGCCTCTGAGTGAGTTGCCAACGTCGAAGAGAAGATATGTTGGAGGCAGTCACCGGTTTGGTTAAAGGGGCCATCAGAGGCCTACCGATAAGGAAGTGACCTGGAGTGAGCACTGGGTTGTCGGGTTCGATTGAGTCCATCGATGTTATGGGGCGAGAGTTAAGAATGGCTTCGATCTCGACTAGAACGGAAGACAACTCATGAAATTGCAGCGTATGAGGATAAAGCACTTTCTTCATGAGCGTCTTCATAGACTTGACTCCGGCCTCCCATAGACCACCAAAGTGAGGAGTGAGGGGAGGAATGAAGTTCCACGAGATCGCAGATTCCCCACAAAAGTGGGACAGGCTCTGAGATGATCGAGAGAGGAGTTGTCGAATATCCATTAACGCATTGTTGGCTCCAACGAAGTTCTTCCCGTTGTCCGAGTAGATCGCGACGGGTTTGCCTCTACGTCCGCAGAAGCGTCGGAGTGCCGCTAGAAATTCCTCTGTAGACAGGTCCGCGCAGAGTTCCAAGTGAACTGCCTTGACCGAGAGACACACGAACAGGCAGACGTACGTCTTGATCAGAACCGGTTTTCTAACATGTCCTCGTCTGACGAGGAAGGGTCCAGCAAAGTCCAGACCGGTGTAAGTGAAGGGTGGTGCTGGAGTAGTCCTTACTGAAGGAAGAAGGCCCATAGGCTGCTGAATGCTCGAGCTGTAGGCTCTTTGGCAGGCAGGACAACTTCTGCTTATTCCTTTCAAGAAGTTTCTTAAAGCAGGGATGTAGAAGGAATCTCCCAGGATGGCCATGAGGGTGGCTGTGCCTGCATGGAGAAGTCTCCTATGTTCGGACTCGACCATGAGTTTGGTTAATCCTGATTTAAGTGACAAGGGAGTCACTGTCTTGGGCTGCTGTCGCAGGCGTGGATCTCTGACTCGAGTTGCGAGTTGGAGTACCCCGACTTCGTTGATTGAGTTTGTATTTGGCCAATGGGTGGCCTTTGGGTGGACGAGTGCCTTTACGACAGGCGTCTAGGACGTCTCGGAAGGTCTCTTCTTGAGAGAGACGGACTAGAGAAGCTTTGGAGTCCTTGCACTCCTGAGAAGTGAGGGTTGGAGTTAAGTCTCGCTGGCTCTTCTCCTTCTTGATGTTGTTGTAGAATCGGCGAATCCAGGCGTGGACTCGTACCAAGTGGTAGAAAGATGAGAAGTTCTTCCAGATGGGTGACGTGTTGCTGGAGACCAGAGGGCTGATCAGAGTGACGGCCTTGGTTTCAGGAACTTCTTTGGGTACCGCGAATTGTGGAATCGGCCACTCTTCTTTTGGTAGCTTGAGCCATGGAGGTCCTTGCCACCAGAGTGTTGAGGCCTGAAGATTAGCAGCCGTCATACCCCGACTGAGTAAGTCTGCAGGGTTTTGCGTTGTTGCAACATGCTTCCTTTTGGCATCTGGGAGAAGGTCGTGCATAACCATGACTCGATTGGCCACAAAAGCGTTAAGCGACGAGGGCATCTTCCTCATCCAGCACAGGACGATAGCAGAGTCCGTCCATGCTGTGGTGTTGGTGATGTGTAAGAGTTGTGCTGCATACTTGAGTAACTTGACCACTAGGTAGGCGGCCAGTAATTCTGCTCTTGGGATGGTGAGCCCTTTGACTGGTGCTACTCGGGCTTTGGCTATCACCAATGAGACAGAGAGAGTTCCGTCCTCGTGAAGTTGACGGAGATAGATGACTGCTCCATAGGCGTCCTTAGAGGCATCTGAGAAGCCATGAAGCTCGCTAGAGGTGACTGGGTCATCCTTGGATGTGTATCGTCTGGAGATTGGGTGTTTGGTAATGGCTGGGATGCCTTGGACCCATTGTTCCCAGATAGGCAAGAGCTCCTCTAGAAGGGGTTGATCCCAAGACACTTGCGCGATCCACAACTTCTGGAGCAATATCTTAGCCAGGATAGTTGTAGGAGCAAAGAACCCCAGAACATCGAATACCTTGGCAGTGACTGAGGCGACGACGCGTTTGGTTGGGATGGTGTTGTCGTCTATCTCTGGAGAAGGGACGCAGAGACAGTCTTGTGACACGTCCCAGTGGATGCCTAGAGCTTTTAGGGACTTCTCTGAGGAGACAAGCTGAAGATCTCCCGTCTCTACCAACTCTTGAGGTATGGTGTCCCTGAAGGCGTCACTACTGGTCCTCCACTTCCTTAGGGTCATCTGAGCCTTCTGGAGCAACTCGCATAGCTGAGTTCTTATTTCTTGTGCGGCCTCGACCGAATCTGCGCCAGAGACGAAGTCGTCTACGTAGAAATCGTTGAGTATTGCCTTGCTCGCTGTAGGGTGAGTAGAGGAGTGTCTTTCTGCCAGATGTCGGATGACTTGAGTAGCCAAGTAAGGAGATGGTCGAACTCCGAAAGTGAGGCGTCGCATACGGCAGTCCAGGACTTTGCCCGATTCGTTTCTGAGAAGAAACCTGTGTAAGTCTCTTTCGTTCTCATGCAGCTCCACTTCTCGGAACATCTTGGATATATCCGAGGAGAGCCCGATCTTGTGTTGACGAAATCTTATTAGAAGGTCGGATAGGAGAGGGTATAGGTTCAGTCCGATGTGAAGTGTATCGTTGAGAGATGCTCCAGTGCTTGAGCGAGCTGAGGCGTCGAACACTGGGCGCACTTTCGTAGTGGTTGAGGAGTCCTTGAAGACTCCGTGAACAGGCAGGTAGTAATGATCCTGCGCGAGCTCGTCATCTGGAACCACCTTCGCATGTCCTAAGGTCAGGTAGTCCATCAGAGCTTGGTTAAACTCTTCTAGCTTCCCTTTCTGGGACAGGGACCGTTCATTTTGCTGGAAGCGGCGCAGCACCATGTTCCTAGACTGTCCCAGTTCCGGAGGATTGCTGACTCTGGGTAACTTCACGGAGTAGCGTCCATCTGTCTTGATGACGTGAGTGTCCTTGAACTCATTAACTATGTCTTCTTCGGCTGAGCAAAGATGAGCAGTTTCAGGCGTCTTGTCGACGGCCCAGAGGAGGCTGAGGTCCTCGTATAGAGTGTCTTCAGTGGTCTGGATCTTGTAGAAGGCCGATGCTGGCGGGGTGTAGTCCTCCATAGGACCTGTTACTGTCCATCCGAATAATGTAGGTTGGGCAGCAATGTCTGAAGAAACGTTGTAAGTAAGCGAGCCCAACACACAGCGTCCATAATCCAGGGTACCGATCAGGGCATCCAAGGGGCCTCCGAACTCAGGGTCTGCCAGAGCTAAGTCCTTGAGATGTGGACTCGCTGCTATCTCCTCCTTCCTGTTAGGTGGATAAGCGCTGGGTAGTTTGGAGACAACTGAGAACTTGATGGTGAGGCGTTGGGTCTCATCGTGAAGAGAGACAAGTTCTGCTTTCACGAATGATTTGCTGACTCCGTTGCCATATGCTCCAGCTAGGGTCAGCCTCTGAGGGTGGCGTTTCAGTTTGAGATGTGAAGCTAGAGCCTCTGTCATTAGGGACGAAGATGCTCTAGTGTCCATGGCGATACGCGCTTGGGACTCTTGGCTGCCATGCTTGATCTTCACGAGAGCAGTATGAAGGAAGGCGACCTTAGGAGGAGCATCTGTTGGAGACTCGTTAGTAGGAGGAGGTTCTGTAGCAGCGTTGAGCATTTGTAGAGAAGGCTCTGTGGCTGCATCCTCTTTGTGGAGGAGAGTGTGATGCTTAGCGCTACACTTTCTGCAGCTGAAGGATGACGAACAGTTGGCTCGAGAGTGCTTGAGGCTGAGACAGTTGGTGCACCCCTTCTTATCTTTAATGTACTTCATCCTCTTCGAGATGTCATAACCCAAGAAGACAGGACACTGATGCAGGCGATGTGTTTCTTGGCACAGAGCGCATGTTTTGGACGAGGTGGAGTTAGAAGAGATGGTGGATGTTGTCTTGCGATGACTGGAGGACTTGTCGATAGCTGTACCGGCCATGGTGCTGATGCTACTGAGAGTATGTTCCAATGGCTTGGTGTAGTCGAATAGGTCCTTGAGGTTGGGAACATCTTTCTTGGTGGCTAGATGTTTGGTCCATTCATCTCGGAGTCGTGGGGTTAAGTCTTCGCACACGAGAGCGGTGAGGAACTGTGATAGAGTAGCACAGCCACACTCCTCCATGGCTTGATAAGGTATCAACACTCGTTCTCTCAACCTGACGAATCCCTCTTCACTGAAGTCAATAGGTTCTCGGTGAAGCGTCTTCTTAACCAGGTGAGGGAAGATCTTCATGGTGCATCCATACTTGTCGATGAGAGCTTCCATAGCTTGGGCGTAGCCGTCGTCGGAGAACGAGTGGAGACGTACAATCCTCTCGGCCTCTGGATTCTTCATAGCGTTGAGGAGCAGACAGACCTTTTCCCTATCGCTGAACAAGCTGCCTCTTGAGCTGAGGGCTGACGTGAATAGCTTGTGGAAGTGTGTCCATTCCATTGGATTTCCAGAGAAGGTGGGCAGTTCTAACTTAATCTTAGGTCCACTGCTGGGTCGTTCCTTGGTCTCGGTCTCGGCAAGGGTTCTGTCCCGACGGTCTTGCGCTCTCTTTTTTCGGCATCGATTGAGCTGATGATGACTCTCTCCAAGGTTCCTCTTGAATTGTTCTCTTAGAGCTGTGATGTCTTCGTCCTCTACGGTGAGAGTTTGATGGAGGAAGGCGTTGAGATGTTTCTGAATGCGCGAGCAGTCCTTCTCGAACTCGGCTACATCGGGGTTGGCCGTCTCGGAGAAGGTGTCATACTCTGCTCTTAGTTTGAGAGCGTCAGTGTGAAGAGCTTGCAGAGAGCGTAGCTCCTCGACTCGTCTTTGGAGGTCAAGATGCATGTCCGATGTCTCGAGGGCTGCTTCCATTTCCTCGGTGAGCTGAGCTTCGGGTGTCTCCTTCTCAGCTAGGAGTTGCTCGTAACGTGCCTGGAGGGCATCGTAGATCTTGATTTCTTTTGCGAGATCGTCTCGCAGGCTGGCAAGGGTCTTCCTATGCAGGGCGTTAAGTGGAGTGGCTCGAGCTTCCTCCAGTTTTGACTTTAGTCTGGTGATTCTCCCTTTTCTGGAGGACCTCTTGACCTTGACTAGTTCAGGCCGAGTGATGTCGGCAATGGAGAGAATTTCGTCCATGGCTTGATGGAGATGGTGAGGGAAGGGCGCAGATGATAAGTTGTGTCAGAGCTGCTGAATACTCACACTGAAGGACAGAGTGAGGTTCCACTATAGTCGTAGACAAGTGGTTCGACAAAATCGAAGCGGTGTCCGGTGCTATGAGAGCTGATTCCGGTAGAGTGAAGTCCTGACAGAGCTGATGAGCAGCTATAGTCAGATGGTTGGAAGTCCGGAGCTATGAGAGCTGATTCCGGCAGAGTGAAGTCCTGACAGAGCTGATGAGCAGCTATAGTCAGATGGCTGGAAGTCCAGTGCTATGAGAGCTGGATCCGGCTTCGGAGAGAGAGAGTGTCCTGACTGAGCAATAGGGCTGACTGCCGGAAGGTAAGGAGTCGATAGAGTCGACGAGAAGTCCGATGAGAAGGAGTCCTTTGACAGGGTAGTGGAGAGATGAGCTGGGACGGTTCGGCTTCCTGGATGGAGTCGTATCCGGCTCGAAGGACCATGTACGGGAACGCGTAACTTTTCTCTTATGATGGTCTTTACTCGAAGGACCGTTTGGCCTATCAAGCTTCCGCCCGCTGCGCACAAGTTAAGGCCCCGCGGCTAGAGTGAGAGAGACGACGGTATGCAATGACCGTATGGCAGGTCCTCCCTCAGCTACAAGCCACTAGCAGGTAACCCGGTTAGTTTGCTTTAGGTTTAGACTTTAATAGGCAAATCAGAACATACAACTTACAACACTTATGTGAGAATGAGCATGACTACAACTTTAGTGGGTGCGTGTGGTTAACCGATTAGTTCCGATAGGCGCGTATACGCGACCGCGGACTAAAAACCGGTAGTTCCGATAGGCGCATAAACGCGCCAGAGAAAAGCAGCTTCTGTTTAGTTTTATTACAACTGTTTGGACTGAGGTAGTCTCCCCTGGAGTCTTTGTGGTTAAACTACAACCAAGTAAGATTGATAATAGATAATAATTTGTAGTAGCTGCCGTAAGAAAAAATTGAGAAAAATGCTGTGATAGTTAGACAACATATATAGACATTAAAATAATACCAGTAATGATTTTATGAAGTAGATTGATACCTCATAATAATTAAATCAAAACAGAAATGGCTAAAAAAAGACTAAATGCTGCTGAAGTATTGACTCTCCTTGACAGTGATGAGGAGTGTGATGTTTCTGATGAGGTTATGGCAGAAGGTAGTGATGAAGAGTTTTTCCAGTTTGAAGAACTTGAAAACCTGCATAACGAAAATGTTCTTGATGATGGTAAGCACAATATCTTCATTTTATTTAGATTTATTTGTATTTTATATATGCGCAGGTGTAGAAACTACTAGCATTGCTCTTGATGGTAAATGTAATAAAAAAGAATATTTATGGTATCTGAGAAATATTTTGTCATTCACAGGTAGTGAAGCTGCTACAATTGGTCTTGATGAGGGTAAACACAACATGCAGTCTTACGTGACATTTATTGTTCTTTAAAATGTATATAGGCATAGAAACCACAGCAATTGCTATTCCCCCTGCCTATCAAATCACTTCAGCTTCAGATAGTACCTCTAAATCGTTAATGGTATCTATAACCCTTCCTTCAAACCACCACCTATTCAATAAACCTAGTTGTCCTTCTACTGCCTGGTCTACCAAACTGAAGAAAAAAAAAATTCATGAATTTTCACCTAAGGTACAGCCTGGTCCTACTATTTCCATACCTGACAGTCCTATGGAAATTTTTCATCTTTTCTATTCTTCTGATATTCTTGATAATATCGCACAAGAAACCATGACATATGTAAAGCAACAAATGTCACCTGAAAATTTTTTGAAGTTTGAGCCCATCACAAAAACTGATTTGGAAGCTTTCTTTGGATTCTCCATTCTCATGGGAATTAACCCCCTACCTTCAATACACATGTATTGGGAAAGAAATAGCTGACATCACTGTTTGATTGCAGAGAGAATCAGTAGAGATCGCTTTGAAGAGATCAGTCGTTATTTGCACGTTGCTGACAATACAACACTTTTTCCACCTGGTTCACTTCAGTATGACAGACTAGGCAAAGTTCGACCTTTACTAGAGCACCTTTCTTTAAAGTTTCGCTCCCTTTATAATCCTGGTAAGCACTTATCAGTTGATGAAGCCATGATAAAGTTTCAGGGAAGGTCAACCTTAAAACAATACATGCCAATGAAACCCACAAAGAGAGGGATAAAGGTTTGGGTGATTGCGGATAAGAATGGATACTTTTCCGAGTTGCAAGTATACACTGGAAAAAAAGATAGTGTTGAACATTCTCTTGGAGAGCGAGTGGTAATGGACCTAACAGAGAGTTTTACTGGATGCTGGCATTATGTTTTCTTTGATAACTTTTTTACCACCAGAAACTTGCTGTGTAATCTTGAAGCTAAGCAAATATATGGTTGTGGAACTGCTCGTAAAGATTGTAGGGGATTTCCTGATGAACTAAAAAAAATAAAAATAAAAGAAAGGTAAGTATTTGTTTTATCAATGGTCTAATAATACCTATTAATTTCAGAGTAAATTATCAATTTTGGTATGGCAATTTACAATAATTTCATTATTCATTATTGTAGGGGAGATTATAAGACTGTACAAGCTGATAATATTTGTGCTTCGGCATGGTTGGACAGAAAAATAGTTATGGTTATGGCTACAGGGTATGATCCTACTGAAACAGGAACTGTAATTCGAAGACAAAAAGATGGCTCACAAGTGTCTTACCCCTGTCCAATGTCCTGTGTTGAATACAACAAATATATGGGAGGAGTGGACTTAGGAGATCAGTATCGTGGATATTATCATGTTCGAATGAAATGCCGGAATATTTACAAATACATCATTAATTTTCTGTTTGACGTAACGATTACAAATAGTTTCATTTTTTACAATATTTCTCATGATAGAAAGATGAAGAGTTTGAAGTTTCGAGAAATGCTGGCTTTGGAGCTGATTGGTAATTATTGTACCAGAAAGAGAGCTGGTCGTAGTAGAAGTCGCACCATCCGTTCACTTCCTATGCTTCACTTTCCAGCTCGATTTCCAACAGACCATGGGCACAAAAGGGGAAAGTGTGCTCTCTGCAGAGAAAACAAAAGAAGAATGGACACACAATGGTTTTGCAAGGAATGTGATGTGTGGCTGTGTCACACTGGCACTGAGCATGAATGTTTTCTGTCTTGGCACCAAAGAAACTAACTATATCAATATATATCCTGTCTTGAAACTTTCTTCTCTTTTTTCAATGCAAACATTTATGTTCTAATTAGCTACCACCAAAACAATTTTTTTTATTATGTCAAACAGACTAGTTTGTATTCTTACCTTATGATAGTGTAGTAGCTACTATCTTTTAGACAGTTCTGATGTTCTGTTCTCTCTAAATTTAGTTGCCTTTAATGTCTTCTACTGCCCGTGATCGTTGTTATGACAAAATCTTTCCATTCCCGACGCTGAATCTTAGAATAAATATAGCCTAGGGCCAATCTGTGTCTATAGTAGCCTAGAATAGCCCTCTAGGAACTAGCGGTCTGTACTTTGTTTTCCGCGATCTCACTTCACTTCGTCTCAACGCTCGCAGTTTTCAAGTAACTCCTTCTAAAGGTTCGACCGCGACCGCGTCCAAAAAAGAATTCCGTTTTACGGCGGCCCCGCGCAGTAATTAATTCCGGAAGTAATCGGTTAATGAATATGTTTAAGTTGTGAATGATGGTAAGGTGGCATCCGAGCTTTGACGTCTGGATCCGCAGGCTACTTGCCGATTTCTTGCTCTTGTTCGGATGTGGAATCACGACCCGAACAGTTAGTTACAGATTAATACTCTGTCAAAGGGTGCGGAGGGCGAACTCTGGTGGCAGCAGGTCACCAGAGCGTATGAGTAAGTGTGTGTCGAACTTCTCCTCTACCTCTGGCGACTTACCTTCAGGCTTATAGCCTTTACCCGATTGAGCCAATCAAGGTTCTCCGTGGCCTTTTACCCGATTGAGCCAATCAAGGTTCTCCGTGGCCTGTGACCGCCAACCCACAATTCTGATAATCTCAATTATCAGTAACTCTTGAACAAGCTCTCAGCTACGATAAAAAAATAAACCAGTGTTATTATTTGTAATTTTAGCCAACAAATACGGAATTACTACTTACCTCAATTTCCTGAGTATTGATAACTTTCTGTAGTATAAAATTGAAGTTACTTTGACTATCTGAATTACCTCGAATTATTGAACAAGCTCTCAGCTACAATAACAAAAGACAATCAATTTTAGCACACAAATACAAAATTACTTTCTTACCTCATTTTCTTGAGCAGTGGTAACTTTTGTAGTACCAAATTTAAGCCATTCTGACTATTTGAATTTACCAGTCACTGTTGACAACAAGCTCTTAGCTACAAAAAAGAAAGGCCAGAGTTATTTTTTCATATTTAGCTAACAAATACGGAATTACGTACTTACCTCGGCTTCACTGGAGTATTAGTAGCTTCCTTAGCATTAATACTACGGCATTCTGACTACCAATGGCTCTTGAAAACCAACAATCGGCACTCCGTATCCCCCTAAGTTTTGAAATTAAGTCTGGAAAAGGGTCTTCAATGCCATAGTAACCGGTCAAATCAACTTTTTGTTTCTTGAAAAGCAAGCGTTTTCTCAGAAATTTTCTCACACTTCTGCGCTTAAGTATAAAGTAAGGCTTGCTTAATGCTGTAGTTTCAGAATAAACTGGGGTCAAGCCTAAAAAGCCGTGTATTTTAGGAGAAAAAAATTCCCCGTGCGCGCGTTTAAGGGGCATACGTACCATCCATACACACATTATTCAGCGAAGCGGCGAACGAAGCGAGCGGAGCTGACTCTCTAATGAGTTCGCGATGTATTATATATTTGGCGAGCGAGCGTAGCGAGCGAGACACTTACAGGGGTAACACAATCGAAAATCGGGGATGTTTGTTTATTTATTGGCGAGCGAGCGAAGCGAGCGAGACAGTATTAGGGGTGGATAATGCAAAATCGGGTATATGTTATTGGCGAGCGAGCGTAGCGAGCGAGACACTTACAGGGGTAAAAATGAAAAAATCGGGGATGTTTGTTTGTTTATAATAATGTTTGGACGCACGTAAGGCATTTTTGTACTTTGACCCTCGCGTTTTTGTGTTAGCTCGGTAGTCGACCCCATCCCAAACATCACGAAACAGAATCCTCTGTTTATCGATCAGTGCCCTTATCACCCTAGAAATTGAATTGTTTACCGTTTTGAATTCTTTTACGGGTGCAGTTAAAACGTGAAAACTTACTACCGGACTTCCATTTCTATTCGAGTTAGTGGCGGTGGTAAGTCAATGCGCTCTTTGGCATGGTTATAAGCCATAGCAACAGTATTTACTTGAAAATGCATGACTAACCACGAAGGTAAGTCTTGTGTAGGTGTATGTCCAGTTGTGTCAAAGCCATTGTGCTTTACAGCCACTATTTAGCTAAAGAATATCACAAAGAAAACGTTTAAATAGCGTGTATTGTTTGGTTGTGGTTGTTTTCCTTCAATTCAAACCGGTTGCAGCGAGTTGTTACTATGGTACTGAAATCCCTATACAGTGTATGCGTAATTTAAAAACTCGACCTTAGTTTCAGCAGCTTCAGTGTTAGAAGTCAAAATCATTCATATAAAAATAGTATAGTCTTTAGGCTCGCTCGCCATTTGTGCTCAAGCACATCACTAGTTATATATGTATGTATGTATGGATGGTACGTATGCTCTTTAAATGCCCGCGCTTCTAATTACGTAAGTTAGGTAAAGCGTTCACAGTTCCAGTATTTTTCAATTAACGAGCGCGGAGAATCATACTGCACTGCCTTATGCAACTTTGTTTCAACCAAAAAGTATACAGCTACTCTCTTCTTGAAACAATTGTGAAGTCTTTGTCAAGCTGCGCTTCTTTGCCACTGCTTTCGAAGTTTATATTCAGGTAATTCTGTTAGTTTAGTCTGGGATCAGAGACTTTAGATTCTCTGATGCTAACTGAGAATGGAAAGGGTTACAC
>WLWD01003764.1_pt1 | contig 23695 bp, 27 predicted proteins | sample 6712731 | NCBI WGS metagenome assembly WLWD01 (sample SAMN12718690, study PRJNA576275) | sponge metagenome | isolation source: marine sponge | host: Mycale hentscheli | place: New Zealand: South Island, Marlborough, Capsize Point | collected 2014-11-01 | reverse complement strand
GACTGTGGAGCCTGTGTAACTATAACCTAGTAGAACACTGTTGGTCTAGTGCTGACAGACTGTGGAGCCTGTGTTAACTATAGCCTAGTAGAACACTGTTGGTCTAGTGCTGACAGACTGGAGCCTGTGTTAACTATAGCCTAGTAGAACACTGTTGGTCTAGTGCTGACAGACTGTGGAGCCTGTGTAACTATAGCCTAGTAGAACAGGTCCCTTAGCATCAGACTCTCTGATGTGGTCTATGCATGGGTGTGGTCTATGCCACGTTCCTCCCACCAGATCATTGGATAGTTCACTATTTTATAAGATAGCGCTGGTCTTGAGAATAGGCGGAAATGATTGAAGGACAATCTTCAATGATCAGATTTGTTGTTTTTGTTGTTGTGTTTCCTTCTTGGTAAAGGATATTGATAGTTGTAGCACACTGCACTATGCTCACCATCAGATTGTCTGGAGGAGGTCTACAGTCACCCTGGGAGGAATGTGTTGTGTCTTGTACAGCAAATACTTGTAGTCCAGTCATTTTATGATTTGACCTTAAACAAATTGCAACACAAACAATTCCAACTGTTTCTAATACAGAAAAATGTACTATATAACATACTAAAAGTCCTAAGGAATCCCATGGGGGGAAAGTATTATTTTTTCTATTTTTAGTAACGTGCATGATATTTATAGCCATTAGCTATTTTAAAAATAGTTATAGCTTTCTAGCTCTGTAATATACCTACAACAGCCATTTTATTTCTCACTATGAATATACGTCACCATAATCAACTTTACAGGAGGTGCTGGAATTGATATATGCCTCAAATGCGGTAGTACACATGCTTAGTGGAAAAGCAATTTCTCAGGCAGAAGACACTTTATTGTTGATGCAGCACTCAACACTCTTGTCTTGGCACATGCATTCAGAATACCAGTACCTGGATGTCCAAATGCTGAAAATGAAGATACAGATGAAGCTATGGGTGTTCCTGAACTGCATGAACATTCTACTGACCTAGATGAAGCTGGTGTTTTATTTGAAGGTCTAATGCAGGGTTTAGTGTCTGTGGACCAAGCTTGTTGCTCTGAGGCAATAATCAGGATTGGCAATGCCCTTGAAGCAACCAAAGAATCTCTGATATCTTCCAGAACAGCAAGGCTATGGATGTAGTATATGGACATGGTAGATGTTCTTCGCAAGTTTATCCGAGCTGAGCGCACCGGCAACTGAAATCTGCATTTGCAAGCTGTTTCAGAAATGCTTCCATACTTGGCAGCCTCTGGGCACAATAATTACACAAAATCTGCCCTTATATATTTGCAGCGGATGTCTCACCTTCAGGATGAACAACCAGAAGTGTACCATCATTTCCAAGTAGGTTTGCATGTGGTCAGAAGAACTGATCGTTACTGGGCTGGTCTTTCTTCAGACCTTGTTATAGAGCAGGTACTAATGAGGAGATGAAAACAAGTGGTGGTCTCACAAGAGGGCGAGGAATGACTGAACAACAGCAATTGATTTGGTTACCTATGCCAGCTTGTGCTGAAATCAACAGAGTCATGCTTGAGTTGACTGGAGTATCATACAGTACAAGTGAGCAGAACAAGGACATGACCAAAGCAAGGCAAGATCGTGATTGGAAGGATACTCAGACACTTCTGAAGTATTTACATGAGAGAAACCCATTCACTTCTGAGGACCATCGGCATAGCATTTCCACTGGGGTACATGCCAGCAGCTCAGTCAATGTTGACACAGCTAAAGACATGGGTAACACAATTCTAGCTAGCATGGAAGGGATATCTGCAGCAGACTACACTTTCAAGAGGAAAAACCAGGTTGTCACGCTGGACACAAAGTGTGTAGTGAGAATTGATGGTGCTGCTGTTCAGATAGACCCTCAACTCCTTTTCCAGCGACTAACAATTGCTGCCAAGGTAACTGAAAGTCAGCAGGATATCTTCAAGTATGAGCTTTGTGGTCACCCACCAGCTCTCTTTGATGCATCACTTTTGCTCCGGGAGCTTCAGAAGCCAGTGTTAGCCAATGCCACTTGGGACCTTGTATCACCAACTACTCCTGCAGTTCTCGATGATGTCCAGTATGTGCTAGATGGTGGTGCCCTCATTCAGCGCATTCCATGGACACATGGAGCCACTTATCATGATATATGCACAGTGTACTCAGATTATGTGGCAAAGAAGTATGGGAGTTCCATTATTGTCTTTGATGGCTATGGTGAATCTACAAAGGACATAATGCATTTGAGACGAACCAAAGGCTAAGCTGGTGTGAATGTGGCATTCACTGAAGAAATGCAACTCACCATGAAAAAAGAAACTTTTCTTGCAAATAGTACCAACAAGCAACAGTTCATCAACATGCCCAGTGGCTACTTAGAGAAGATGTGTGCTGTGTATCATGCATCAGGGGATACTGACTTGCTTATAGTGCAGAAAGCTATGGAGTCATCTTCAACTACTGACACAGTACTTGTTGGCGATGATACAGATCTTCTGATTTTGCTATGCTATCATGCTATCATGCTAGCCTAGACTCACATGACATACTTTTCCGACCAGAGCCTAGGAAAACTACCAAAAATCCCATGGTGTGGGATATCAAGGCTGTGAAGCAGGCATTGGGGTCTGAAATCTGCACTAATGTTCTTTTTCTTCATGTAATACTTGGGTGTGAAACTACTTTCCATTTATACGGCATCAGTAAGGGTGCATCCCTCAAGAAGTTCAAGTCAAGCCGTCATTTCCGAGAAAAGGCCAAGATATTTAATGCTGAGTCATCTACCCACATGGACATAGCTGCAGCAGGAGAGGAAGTGCTTGTTAGTTTGTACAATGGAAAGCAAAATGAACGACTAGATGTTCTACGCTACAAGCGTTTTTGTGAAAAGGTAGCTACAAGTGTTTCCCATGTTCATCCTCAAACTTTGCCACCATCTTCAGCTGCTGCAAAGTACCACAGTTTTCGTGTTTACATTCAGGTACAGCAGTGGAAAGGTTTTGACCTTGATCCGCTAGAATGGGGCTGGGAAAAGCGAGATAGAGGACTGATGCCAGTACACACTGATTTACCCCCAGCTCCGGACGAGCTCTTAAAAATCATCCGATGCAACTGCCACACAGACTGCAGCACTTTACGATGCACATGTCGGAAACATAATGTGAAATGCTCTCCTGCATGTGGCAACGGCATGGGATCTGGGTGCACAAATGCTGACAAGTGTTATTTCGATGAAACTGATGATGATGATACTGATTAAGAAATTTTGCATTACTGTTGTTTTATCTTGTTGTTTTTGCCTTGCCTTGCATCATTAATATTTATTGCCAATCAGCTGCTTTTCAATTAAAATTATAAACTAATAAAATGAAGTATAATAGAAATGTGTACGCGAATACTATTTTCTATTGTCATCATAATTATTAATAGTTGGTTTTGGTTTAAAAAAGTGCTTTCGGTTGATTAAATTTTTTCATACTTTCCCCCCGTGGGATTCCTTAGGACTTTTAGTATGTTAAAGAGCACATTTTTCTGTACTAGAAACAGTTGGAATCATTTGTGTTGCAATTTGTTTAAGGTTGACCCCCTTTTCTTCGTAGAATGACTGGACTATTGGGCGTTTCTCTAAATGCAGTATTTTCTCTCCCTATGTTGATGAGTTATTTGTTTTACTATTGTATGTTCAAACTGTCCAATCAGATTGCTCGATTCGAAGTGAATATATTTCATACACACCTCCTAGGAGGGGAATAAGTGAACCATCCAATTAGAAATCAGTGTTTCCTAGAGCCTAGGGTACTAGTCCATTGGATCCCTCCGGTCAGTGGGTATGGGATTTACACTATCCTTGGGCTCTTAACCCTCAGTTGTGTAGACCCTCAGTTGTGTAGACCCTCAGTTGTGTAGACCCTCAGTTGTGTAGACCCTCAGTTGTGTAGACCCTCAGTTGTGTAGAGCCTCAGTTGTGTAGACCCTCAGTTGTGTAGACCCTCAGTTGTGTAGACCCTCAGTTGTGTAGACCCTCAGTTGTGTAGACCCTCAGTTGTGTAGACCCTCAGTTGTGTAGACCCTCAGTTGTGTAGACCCTCAGTTGTGTAGACACTCAGTTGTGTAGACACTCAGTTGTGTAGACCTTCAGTTGTGTAGACCCTCAGTTGTGTAGACCCTCAGTTGTGTAGACCCTCAGTTGTGTAGACCCTCAGTTGTGTAGAGCCTCAGTTGTGTAGACCCTCAGTTGTGTAGATCCTCAGTTGTGTAGATCCTCAGTTGTGTAGACCCTCAGTTGTGTAGACCCTCAGTTGTGTAGACCCTCAGTTGTGTAGACACTCAGTTGTGTAGACACTCAGTTGTGTAGACCTTCAGTTGTGTAGACCCTCAGTTGTGTAGACCCTCAGTTGTGTAGACCCTCAGTTGTGTAGACCCTCAGTTGTGTAGATCCTCAGTTGTGTAGACCCTCAGTTGTGTAGACCCTCAGTTGTGTAGACCCTCAGTTGTGTAGACACTCAGTTGTGTAGACACTCAGTTGTGTAGACCTTCAGTTGTGTAGACCCTCAGTTGTGTAGACCCTCAGTTGTGTAGACCCTCAGTTGTGTAGACCCTCAGTTGTGTAGACCCTCAGTTGTGTAGACCCTCAGTTGTGTAGACCCTCAGTTGTGTAGACACTCAGTTGTGTAGACCTTCAGTTGTGTAGACCCTCAGTTGTGTAGACCCTCAGTTAGTTGTGTAGACCCTCAGTTGTGTAGACCCTCAGTTGTGTAGATCCAGTACTGACCTCCACGTTGTGGTGTAACTCATATTTCTTATGTAACTTGTACCAAGTGTGTGAGTGAGAGAACTAACTAATGATGTTATGTCACACACACACACACACACAAACTAGACAAGATCTTTTACTATAGTAGGCCGTTGAAGGTTTTTTTTATTTTGGTATATTTAAGTGTGTGTGTGTGTGTGTGTGTGTGTGTGTGTGTAGGAAGGTAAACTGGCCACAGGTATAATGGCTCACATAGCCAAGAATGCAGGCTATCAGAGTGTGTCTGACTTCCTGGATGAAAGTGTGGATGAAGTGGCGAAGATACTACAATGGAAGTCACCTACTGTGGCAGTCCCTAAGAAGAAGCAACCTCGGTCTCCTAGCAACCTGAAAGTCAATAAACTCAATGGTAAGAATCTCTAATTCTACACAAGTCAACCTAATAATTTCTTCAGAGGGTAGCTAATGATATATAATAGAGGAGTTTCATTTAGTGGTTTAGAGTGGCACATGGTAGCATAGCCAGCTGCATTGCTTGCACCTCACAATGCTGGGTCTGGCACTCAACAGGTCGGGACAAGTATGAGTGTTTCTAATTCCTGATTGCATGATTGGCTCTTCTCTGTTCATACAACACAATATGTCTGACACACTCCGGGGTCTAATTTAATAATTATTGTTCTTTAGAGTCGTCCGAGCTGCCGGAGTTGAAAGTTCGCTTCGAACATAGTCAGTTGACTTCTCACAAAGACAAGGTCAGCAGCAATAGTAGATCACCGAAACCAGCCAAGATCAGAGTGAGGGCCCCCAAAACTGCCGGAAGTGCTGCTTTGCCCGATGCAACTACTTCCATGAGCCCCGTGAGAGTGAGCTGTGTCATCAACACCAGCATACCCAGGAAGAAGACTGTAATTTACAAGCACAAGGGTGTTGTTAGCAATGGAGGTGAGATGAGTACAAGTCCCAACGAGTGGACACCATTGGAGCATTCCTCATACGACATCTTCATGCAAGAGATGGACCCCTTTCAGGCACAAGTGGACCAGGTGAGAGAGAGAGAGAGAAAAAAATGATTCCCCCCTTTTTTTATTGTTTTTTTTTTAAGATCACTGTTGTGGTTGTGAGTCCATGGACCAAACTTTTCCAAGAACTTGTGGTTTTCAGTTTTCAGTTCTGCACGGAGTGGCACCGTGTGGTTGGCAGGGAGTGGCACCGTGTGGTTGGCAGGCAACTGCAACATGAGATCTCTGTTCTGTAATTTCATAGCGATTCAAACACTAGTGGTGTGCTTCTGCACAAATGGCGAGCGAGCTAGCCTAACGGCTCTTGGCATAATTACTTATATAGTAGTTGAAATTGAAATCCCTAACAAAAATGTTGTATGCATGCTGCACACATTCGTGCTGCCTTACTGCACTCATCATGTACATATGCAGCACATGTGGTGCAGGCGCAATGCTGCTATCAAGCATGTATGCTGCATACAGAAAAATTGAAACAGCGCCTCACATGTGCCACATATGTGCATATGAGGGATGCATGATGTGTTCACAAAAAAGCATGCCACATGTGTGCATTCTCTTGTATGCTATACATGCGCAGGTGCATGTATGCCACTCATGAGTTGTGCACCCTTCTACTTGCATGCTGCATGCCTGTGGCGCGTTTCAATTTTTGTGTATGTGGCACACAAGTACGTTTTTGTGTGCTACTCATATGCAGCTACATGCATGCCACTCATAAGTTCTGATATCCTTCTATTTGCATGCTGCATGCCTATGGCGTGTTTCAATTTTTGTGTATGTGGCACACAAGCACTATGGTATATTTCTGCATGTCTGCCTGGTAGACGTGGTACATGTGCTGCATGTCTGCCTGGTAGATGTGTTACATATGCTGCACGTCTGCCTGGTAGATGTGTTACATGTGCTGCATGTCTGCCTGGTAGATGTGTTACATGTGCTGCATGTCTGCCTGGTAGATGTGTTACATGTGCTGCATGTCTGCCTGGTAGATGTGTTACATGTGCTGCATGTCTGCCTGGTAGATGTGATACATGTGCTGCATGTCTGCCTGGTAGATGTGTTGCATGTGCTGCATGTCTGCCTGGTAGATGTGTTACATGTGCTGCATGTCTGCCTGGTAGATCTGTTACATGTGCTGCATGTCTGCCTGGTAGATGTGTTACATGTGCTGCATGTCTGCCTGGTAGATCTGTTACATGTGCTGCATGTCTGCCTGGTAGATGTGATACATGTGCTGCATGTCTGCCTGGTAGATGTGTTACATGTGCTGCATGTCTGCCTGGTAGATCTGTTACATGTGCTGCATGTCTGCCTGGTAGATGTGTTACATGTGCTGCATGTCTGCCTGGTGGATGTGTTACATGTGCTGCATGTCTGCCTGGTAGATGTGTTACATGTGCTGCATGTCTGCCTGGTAGATGTGGTACATGTGCTGCATGTCTGCCTGGTAGATCTGTTACATGTGCTGCATGTCTGCCTGGTAGATGTGGTACATGTGCTGCATGTCTGCCTGGTAGATGTGGTACATGTGCTGCATGTCTGCCTGGTAGATGTGGTACATGTGCTGCATGTCTGCCTGGTAGATGTGATACATGTGCTGCATGTCTGCATGGTAGATGTGTTACATGTGCTGCATGTCTGCCTGGTAGATGTGATACATGTGCTGCATGTCTGCATGGTAGATGTGTTACATGTGCTGCTGTATGCCTGGTAGATGTGTACATGTGCTGCATGTCTGCCTGGTAGATGTATGGTAGAGGTGGGACAGTGATGCATGTCTGACTTGGTAGATGTGTTACATGTGCTGCATGTCTTGCTGGTAGATGTGTACACGTGCGCATGTCTGGCCTGGTTAGAGTCTGGTTAGAGGGTGGGTACATGTGCTGCATGTTTCCTGGTGGAGAGTTAGGGTTAGATGTGTTATAATGTTGTGAATGTTGCCTGGTAGATGGTTACATTGTGCTGCATTGTATGCCACCTGGTGATGTCTGGTAGATGTGGTACATGTGCTGCATGTCTGCCTGGGTAGATGTGTTACATGTGATGCATTCTGTGGTTGATGCTGGTGGTAGATGTGGTACCTGTGCGCATCTCTTGCTGGTAGATGGTTACATGTGCTGCATGTCTGCCTGGTAGATGTGTACATGTGCTGCATGTCTGCCTGGTAGAGGTGTTACATGTGCTGCATGTCTGCCTGGTAGATGTGGTACATTGCTGCATGTCTGCCTGGTAGATGTGTTACATGTGCTGCATGTCTGCCTGGTAGAATGTGTTACATTGCTGCATGTCTGTGGTAGATGTGCTGCATGTCTGCCTGGTAGATGTGTTACATGTGCTGCATGTCTGCCTGGTAGATGTGTTACATGTGCTGCATGTCTGCCTGGTAGATGTCTGGTAGAGGTGGTACATGTGCTGCATGTCTGCCTGGTAGATGTCTGGTAGATGTGTTACATGTGCTGCATGTCTGCCTGGTAGATGTGTTACATGTGCTGCATGTCTGCCTGGTAGATGTCTGGTAGATGTGGTACATGTGCTGCATGTCTGCCTGGTAGAGGTGGTACATGTGCTGCATGTCTGCCTGGTAGATGTTGGTACTCTGCCGTCGCTGTAGAGCTGGAATGAGTCAGGAAGTGGGAGCGCACGCAACTCAAGCGAATACTATTGCCTTTATGAAAAGTTATAAGTAAGGAATCAAGTACATACTTATGTATGACGCACGATGATACATGCATTGGGTTTGAGTGGGTATGAATAACATTAATGTAAATGAGATTTGGTAAGGGTCGATAACATATTGTGGTATCGTGGGTAAATTAACATGCACATGGCACAATAGCAACATGCACATAAGTGTTTGATATGCATGTGGCATAGTAGCAATATGCACATGTGTATTTGACATGCATGCAACATAGCACCAGAATGCACGTGCGTATTTGACATGCATGTAGCATAGTAGCAGCATGCACGTGGTATAGTAGCAACATGCACATGTGTATTTGACATGCATATGGCATAGTAGCAACATGCACATGCGTACTTGACATGCATGTGGCATAGTAGTGACATGAACATGTGCATGCATGTGACATAGTAGCAACATGCACATGTGTACTTGACATGCATGTGGCAGAGTAGCAACATGCACACATCTACTTGACATTCATGTGGCAGAGTAGCAACATGCACATGTGTATTTGACATGCATGTGACGTAGTAGCAACAGGCATATGTGTACTTGACATGCATGTGGCATAGTAGCAAGCAGACCAAAGTGCCTGAACTTTTGTAATGGCAACTCAACAGCACTATTTTCTCTTGGTCGAGGTCAAGTTAAAACATCCCTTACAAAAATAGATATGTGCTGCATGTATGCCACATTTATAATGCATTCATTGCAACACATGTGCATATTGCACTTGTGCGTAAAATGTAAGCAAAATGCACTTAACTGCAGCATGTGCCCTGCATGTATGCACAAGGAGAGTAGCATGCACACATGTAGTTTACACATGTATCACATATATTTGCCTTGCATGTGTGCACGGTTTTATGTGCCACATGCATGTTAGGTGCACATGTGCATGTCCAAGACTACATGTAGCATGATGTTCAAGGCCAGCAACTCATGGTCGGCAGGTTCAGCAACTCATGGTCGACAGGTTCAGCAACTCATGGTCGGCAGGTTCAGCAACTCATGGTCGACAGGTTCAGCAACTCATGGTCGACAGGTTCAGCAACTCATGGTCGGCAGGTTCAGCAACTCATGGTCGACAGGTTCAGCAACTCATGGTCGACAGGTTCAGCAACTCATGGTCGACAGGTTCAGCAACTCATGGTCGACAGGTTCAGCAACTCATGGTCGGCAGGTTCAGCAACTCATGGTCGACAGGTTCAGCAACTCATGGTCGACAGGTTCAGCAACTCATGGTCGACAGGTTCAGCAACTCATGGTCGACAGGTTCAGCAACTCATGGTCGGCAGGTTCAGCAACTCATGGTCGACAGGTTCATTACTTTGTTGTATCAAGACGCCTTATCAACTTATGTAATTAGTGGCGCGGGCGAAAAAGGGGTCGCACATACCATATATATATATAAGCAAAAATAATAATAAACATTGCGGAATCTTGATTATGTAGGCCCTGTAAGTGTCTCGCTCGCTCACTCGCCAGTCGCCAGTAGTGTTCAGTTAGTGACTGTCATGGTGCAGTAGTGTTCAGTTAGTGACTCATGGTACAGTAGTGTTCAGTTAGTGACTGTCATGGTACAGTAGTGTTCAGTTAGTGACTGTCATGGTACAGTAGTGTTCAGTTAGTGACTGTCATGGTACAGTAGTGTTCAGTTAGTGACTGTCATGGTACAGTAGTGTTCATCAATCTCCAGAAATACTTCTGTGGAGAGAGAGAGAAAGAGGAGAGATTGAAAGAGAGAGAGAGAGAGATCTATACATTTATTCAACTCATATCTTTGATGTAGAGTCGCACTACGGCTGGGTGGGTCCGACAGGAGACAGTTGTGATTGAATTGCCGGCACAACAGACAGAATTTGCCGCTCCATTCCATGCATCTCCACTTCCGTTCAGTTATGGTTCTCAGTCCAGGAGCCCCACACCCGTGCGCCCGGCTAGAGAACGCAAGAACCCGGGAAGATACTCGTCCAACGAATATGACCTAGATCTGATGGAGACAGAGTCCGCTAGTAGTGAGGACAACGCCTACCACCACACCCCCATCTTCAGATTCAAGTCACCTGACTGCTCTCTGCGAGTCAGTTCTAGTCCGGAGTCATTCAGTGTTACAGACAGGGGGCAGCCACTCAAGTTCATGAAACTTAGTCCATGTGCAAGTGTCGGCTATGAAATGGGTGTGGCCATGTCCGAGTACCGAGGTGTGAATGGTGGACATGATGATGGAGTGGTGTCCATGGAGATGGATGTGGTTGAAGAAATGCGTCAACGGTTGGCTTGTAGTAAAAGAGAACAGTTTGAGATTGCCAGACATATAGCCACGAAGAATCAGAAGGCCCTCAAGAAACAGCAGGAACAAGAGAATAAGGTGGATATGCTGGCCTTACCTAAGGGAAGGGGGTTAGTGTAGCTATAGCTAGTCAGTGATCATATGTATGTACATACATTCATACATACATACATACATACATACTTACACTCATACATACACCCATACATACATACATACATACATACACCCATACATACATACATACATACATACACTCATACATACATACATACATATGCATACTATAAAGATTGTTGTTGTTATGGTATATGTTGAGTATTTGTTTGTATGGTTATGTTGTTTACAGCCTGTGCTAGTTGATGATTCAGTAGAGGCATGTCGACAGGCATCAATTCCAGCCCTGCCCACTCTCCCTCCCCTCCACCTGCCACTCCCCCCTTCTCTCATTTCTTCCTTCTTGTTTGTCTCGGAATTCCTCTTCACATTCCAGGAACAACTCGGCCTGCGACGGAGGATTGCCGGGGACGACTTGTGCAGTATGATTGCTGGTGGGCGTGGTCTTGGCGAAATCTACAGGAAGCTCCTTAATGTAAGGAAGTGAGCTAATGAATTGATGAACTAACAGTTCTCTGGCCAGTGAGGTACCTGAGCTGAGATTACCAAACACTTCTAGTAGGATAGGTTCTTATGACTGGTTTCCTGGAATAGTTTCTTATAGTTGGTTTCTGAAGAGTAGGTTCTAATGGTTGGTTTCCTAGAGTAGTGTATCTTGCTATAGCAAGTGTTGTAAGTTTGGTTTTATGGTATGTATATTAGTGTCTTAATGACCGGCACTTCAGGGCCGTTCCAGCTTGGCAGGTTGGGTCCTAGGCTGAGGCCCCACCCATAGCCATACCCTTTCATCCTATTCATCCTGCTCAGGTTGGGGGTGATGGGCAAGATTTACTCCACCCAGCTCAGTGAGTGAACCTCACTCCCTGGATGGTGTGATGTCTCCTCATCATTAGGTTAATAGACCTCCCCCCCTTCCCATCCTCCGATGCAGTAAACTGTCTGATAAGGTTTCTGGGATGGAGCTGTATTCAGAATTCTGTCCATGAAAAAACACTTAAGTACAGGTTTGGCCTTTAATAGAGTCCAAGGAAGAGATGTTCTAGTGGGACAGTTTCTTGAGGTTGTTTCTGTGAGGTAAACACTTTATAATGTTTTATTGTACAGTTGACTGTAGCTGAGAGCAGTGATCTCTGGAAGGAGTTGAAGTCTTCCAACAGACAAAGAGAGCTGGAGAGAGTGGCTAAGAAATATCTTCTGGAAACGGGCAAAAATGTGCGTGTGTGTGATCCTAGTATAGTGTTGAATAGACCTGCTAGTGTATGTTGTATTGATGATGGTTTAATGAAACACACTAGGGGGAATGCAGTTCAGTATTCACAACACCAGACACACAATTACTGGAAGCTAAACTGGAGAGTGTGCAGTTCATGCTCAATTTGATATCTTGAAAATAATAGTTTGTGTGTGTGTGTGCTTTTATTAAAGGATAAAGTAGTCATAAGTCTCCCTCCACTACATAACTTTCACAGTACACTAGAGTAGCCATGAAGCTGCATTTTGGAATCGTTTAAATTGATTTGGTATGTCTAAGTTACTGTTTACTCTGTGATTTGTAGGGTTTCCTCCCCACTGTGGAGGAGGTGTGTCAGTCTTTAGACGAGTCTCTAGTCATCCTCAATCACCTGTGTCATCACGTGCTGGAGATGGTAAGGATCATTCTGGGCGTGTGGTGCTAGTGTAACTTTTAGTTTGGGGGTGTGGTGCTAGTGTAACTTTTAGTTTGGGGTGTGGTGTTAGTGTAACTTTTAGTTTGGGGGTGTGGTGCTAGTGTAACTTTTAGTTTGGGGTGTGGTGCTAGTGTAACTTTTAGTTTGGGGGTGTGGTGCTAGTGTAACTTTTAGTTTGGGGGTGTGGGCTAGTGTAACTTTAGTTGGGGTGTGGTGCTAGTGTAACTTTTAGTTTGGGGTGTGGTGCTAGTGTACTTTTAGTTTGGGGTTGTGGTGCTAGTGTAACTTTAGTTGGGGGTGGTGCTAGGTACTTTTAGAGTTAGGGTGTGGTGCTTAGTGTAACTTTAGTTTGGGGTGTGGTGCTAGTGTAACTTTTAGTTTGGGGTGTGGTGCTAGTGTAACTTTTAGTTTGGGGTGTGGTGCTAGTGTAACTTTTAGTTTGGGGGTGTGGTGCTAGTGTAACTTTAGTTTGGGGATGTGGTGCTAGTGTAACTTTAGTTTGGGGGTGTGGTGCTAGTGTAACTTTTAGTTTGGGGATGTGGTGCTAGTGTAACTTTAGTTTGGGGGTGTGGTGCTAGTGTAACTTTTAGTTTGGTCTGTTCCAAACAAGTTCCTCTAGTTTTGAGTTAGAGGATGTATTTTAGCTTGTACAGTTATACATGTACAGTTGCAACTAATGAAGAAACTTTAAGTTAAAGAAGTGTGTGTGTGTGTGTGTGTGTGTGTGTGTGTGTGTTGCAGGGGTCGTTGGATGAAGTGCTGGAGGAATGTCGTGTTAGAATAGATCATCTCCATAGAGAGCACAGGAGCAAGGAGAGAGAGAAAGGCATGGAGATAAAGGAAGAGCTGCAAATGTTTCGTGAAAAAGAAAGTAATGGCAAAGCAGTTGAAACCAAGAGGAAAGAATTCATCTCTCAAATAGAAGAGATGAGAACTCACAACAAGGTAAGTTTATACCAGAAATAAAATAGGACAAGTGGGTGTGGCATGTAGGAGTGGGGTGGGTGTGGCACGTAGGAGGTGGTATATAGGAGTGTGATTGGGCATGTGGGGTGGGTGTGGCATGTTATATGGCAAGAATATAACTGCTTAGTTTCTCGAAAAGGTCTAAAATAAGTTCAGTTAACTTCTTTCAATCTGCCAGCAAACTGATTAGTTTATAGTGTCACTGAGACATGCAGTAATAGTATGCGGAATACAAGACACGCCCCCATCCCTAAGACATGCCCCCATGCCTTAGCAACTCATATATGCAGTGTTTTGTCAAAATTAGCAATAATAAATTGAACAAAAATACTGAAGTGTTGTAGGGCGAAGACGACTTGTGCCACAGCTTCCAGATATGGAGGCACCATCACGAGGCCACATACCGACCTACTGATAGGAAAAAAATGAAAAACATATGTTGGGATTTCCCCTAAACCGGTTGGGCACATATCGTGGTGGTAACCAGGCAGGCACATACCAAGTGCTAGTTACCAGCAACGTTCTTGCTCAAGAAGGTTATGGTAGCTGTCTTGTCTGTCTGTCACGCTCTGATTTTGGAGATTACTGGCAGTTAACTGTTGGTTGAAGTTGGAACTTCCTCAGAACGACAATTTAAGGCCTTTTATTTGTGTTGTTATTTTTTCGTCTGGCTGAATGTAGAGAAAACGTGGAGCTGCTCCGTGTAGGTACTAGGTTTTGTGAACCTTATTGTCACGTCGTAATCACATGAGCAAATAATTTCTTGCCGTATGCGTAAATTTTGCTTTGTGCTTAAATGAGATTTCGTTGAAACTATCAGTGAGTGCCACTTTCATGTGCAGCTTCTTTTATAAAGACTGTGTTTATATGTACTATTATGCAGGTAATTGCACAGCTAGCTAGTGTTAGTAGTGCTGAGGCATCACTAGTGTTAGTAGTGCTGAGGCATCACTAGTGTTAGTAGTGCTGAGGCATCACTAGTGTTAGTAGTGCTGAGGGTTCACTAGTGTTAGTAGTGCTGAGGGTTTACTAGTGTTAGTAGTGCTGAGGGTTCACTAGTGTTAGTAGTGCTGAGGGTTCACTAGTGTTAGTAGTGCTGAGGCATCACTAGTGTTAGTAGTGCTGAGGCATCACTAGTGTTAGTAGTGCTGAGGGTTCACTAGTGTTAGTAGTGCTGAGGCATCACTAGTGTTAGTAGTGCTGAGGCATCACTAGTGTTAGTAGTGCTGAGGCATCACTAGTGTTAGTAGTGCTGAGGGTTCACTAGTGTTAGTAGTGCTGAGGGTTCACACTTTTGTTGCTTCGTGTTGTCTGGCAATTTGGAACTGGGTGACAAGGACAGCATTGTATGTGCATGTGTGTGTTTGTGTTGTTGTTGTTTGTTGTTTTGTCTGATGTGTTTGCCATGACATTGTTGTTCTCCTAGGTGGAGTTGTACTCGTCTTGTTTACAACTCAGGAATGAACCTCTGGGGAAAGACAGGCATGGGAGGATGTATTGGAACATACCGGTAGGTGTGGACGAATGCATCTATTTGTGCAAGTCTGACCGCTGTGTGCGTGTATGTGTGTGCGTGTGTGTGTAGTCTCTGTCAGCTGTGGTAGTAGAGTGCAGTTCACCTCATGAAGAAGATCAAACATCCTCCATTGACCCAGTGACAGAGAATGGTGAGACCAGAGAGATGGCACCCACCTTGTGTGAGAGTAAAGGAGATAAGAGTGGCAAAGATGATGATGACGATGTTGATAGTTTGGATGGCGAGGCTTCCTTGAGAATAGACTTTGTGGATGAAGGATTATGGCACATTATCTCGTCCAACAGGCTTCTCGAGGAGCTTATCGTAAGTGTTGCTTGGAAACTGAGGCAAAGGCATGGGAGGTGGGGTGGGACACTTGCCCGACTATGTTTGCAATGTGTCAGAATGTGGGTGGCTGTCATGTGACATGTAGTGACTGTCATGTGACATGTAGTGACTGTCATGTGACATGTTGTGGATGTCATGTGACATGTAGTGGCTGTCATGTGACATGTAGTGGCTGTCATGTGACATGTAGTGGCTGTCATGTGACATGTAGTGACTGTTGATGTGCTTACAGAGTTGTTTACATCCCAGCGGGAGAAGAGAGAAGAAGCTAAAGGAATCTTTATCACTGCTCAAAGGGACTTTGAGTACCAGTTAGCGAAGTGCTCCTCCCAGTGTACGTACGTGTAATGTTGCATCATCAGACTCATCTTGGAACATTCTCTCTCCCTCCCGCCCACCTTCACCTTGGAACACCTTCCCGTCCCGCCCTGCCACGCCCACTGTCACTCAATCATTCTGCCAGTCTGTGTCCTTTGCACTTCTTGTCTGCATCAAATTCATGCAGTTTCATTTGGTATAGCTGGTATCAGCCAGTGTAAACAGTTCATTGAATCATTCTGTTTCCCCCCATCATCTTTTACAAGTTGTAATATTAACTATGTCATATTTGGCCTGTTCACTGAAATAATTGTACTATAATAAATATATTTTATTATGTACTGAACTGTGTCCACTTTCTATTATAGGAACTATTAAATAACAGGAATGTTCTATGAGCAGTATTTTCCCCATGTCACCTGAGTTTATGTGGGTTGTTTTGTCCCAAGTTTATAATGTTAATTGAAACCCAAGTATTGAAGGACTGGAGGTCTGGTGTCGGGACTACTAGTGAAGGACTGGAGGTCTGGTGTCAGGACTACTAGTGAAGGACTGGAGGTCTGGTGTCAGGACTACTAGTGAAGGACTGGAGGTCTGGTGTCAGGACTACTAGTGAAGGACTGGAGGTCTGGTGTCAGGACTACTAGTGAAGGACTGGAGGTCTGGTGTCAGGACTACTAGTAAAGGACTGGAGGTCTGGTGTCGGGACTACTAGTGGAGGTCTGGTGTCAGGACTACTAGTGGAGGTCTGGTGTCAGGACTACTAGTGAAGGACTGGAGGTCTGGTGTCAGGACTACTAGTGGAGCTGTTGTTGTTTTAGTTAAGTAAAACCAAATACCCTTAGTTTTACTGTTGGTTAAAAACAACAACCGAGATTGTAGAGAATATGAAATCTAAACAATACCATATTTCTCAAAAAAAAAATTATTAAAAAATATTACTTTGCTAGCAATTTTCACTTTTTCTTGATACAGTGGTTCCAGGTGAATAAAATTGCTTAGTTACTCTACTGGTATGTTAGTTTTAATTGAACTTCCCGAGTTCAATCAGCTCATGTACTCTGACCCCAAGTCTAATCAGCTCATGTACTCTGACCCCGAGTTCAATCTGCTCATGTACTCTGACTCTGAGTTCAATTAGTGTATGTACCAATACTGTTCTTATAAAACTCTAGTTTTGTGCAGTGAGAAATTTAGAATTGGAGATAACAGAAGGGAAGTAGGTTAGTTGTTGAGAGGTGGCACACACACAGAGAGAGAGAAGGGAGTGTGTGTGTGACTGTTGTGTGAGGAGGTCACAGTGGACAGTTGTAAATGATAAGAGACTTGTCATCTGACACGGAGGTCACTCTCGAACCTGTGTCATCGTACTGCACACACCACACCTACACAAACAAGGAAATTGGACTGGTAAAGGATCAGCACTGCTATAAGTTCACTATGTTTGTGGGAGTGGCCAACCTGGTCAGAGTGGTCTTTAAATGTATGTGTACATTGCCTGGTACTGGCATCCCAGACTTTCACTGTTTTATCACTGGACCTACACACACACACACACACACACACACACACACGTGACTAGGTAAGGTGTACATATAAACTGTGGGTGGGACACAAGCGTGACATATTCAACAATAGTTTAAAGATATAATGATACCTTACCCAGTCACAAAATGTTGATTGTCTGGTGAGAAGGCGACAGAGAGCACCCATGAACTATGACCTGACAGAGTGCCAGCCAAGTTCGCATGTTGGCTGTAAACAATAACAGAATTGCAGCTGCTAATAAGGAGGGAGGGTTGGTAGGTTATGGTGGTTTGTGTGTAGACTATTTCACTTGTTTCAGTACATCTAATGTTTCACTGAGAAGACCACACCCACTTCCTCACACATCGTATATCTTCACGTCTTTGTCATCAGAAGCTGTCACTAGCAGTTGAGAGTCAGGCGAGAAACACAAACTCCGCACGGGCATCGCATGACCTAGAGACAAACATTAGCTGAGCATCTACACTGCCTTCTACTCATACACGCACAGCAACAATAGTAATAATACACATGCACACACATACATACATGTACACAAACACATTCCACCAAACTCACCCTCTAGAGTATGTAACAATTTCCCCGTCTGAACATCAAACAGGTTGATAATGCCATCAATAGCACCAGACGCAATCAGTCGGCCATTAGGACTCTGCGTGCAATATGTACACCAACTATACAAGTCATCCCTTACCAATCAACTAACCACAAGTCATCCCTTACCAATCAACTAACCACAAGTCATCCCTTACCAATCAACTAACCACAAGCCATCCCTTACCACCCAAGTGGTGCTCTAGAGGAGATAGCACGTGCTACCAATAGATTATAACACGTGCTACCTATAGATTATAACACATGCTACTAATAGATTAAAACACATGCTACTAATAGATTATAACACGTGCTACTAATAGATTATAGCACATGCTACCACAGTGGTGACTCACATAGGCAATAGACATGATGAACTTGCCGAGAGTGTCCATTGAACTCTGCTTGTTGCCGTCTTCTACACTGAATAGATTTATCTTACCATTGTGACTGCCGGTTGCTAGGTGAAGAGAATCGGCAGAGAACACCAGTGACCACACATCAACTGCACACACAACATAGAGCATGAAGGCTCAGATAACTAGAGGTTGAGTGTGCATGTGTGATTGCTTTGATTTTAGAAGTATTCTCACTGTTTCCATTGCAATCTAAGACACATCTGAACTTTTTCTTCTCGATATTGCAACTATTATGGACTTCACATATGCATGTATACCACACTTCACACATGCATGTATACCACACTTCACACATGCATGTATACCACACTCCACACATGCATGTATACCACACTTCGCACATGCATGTATACCACACTCCGCACATGCATGTATACCACACTCCGCACATGCATGTATACCACACTCCGCACATGCATGTATACCACACTCCGCACATGCATATACCACACTCCGCACATGCATGTATACCACACTCCGCACATGCATGTATACCACACTCCGCACATGCATGTATACCACACTCCGCACATGCATGTATACCACACTCCGCACATGCATGTATACCACACTCCGCACATGCATGTATACCACACTCCGCACATGCATGTATACCACACTCCGCACATGCATGTATACCACACTCCGCCCATGCATGTATACCACCTCACTCCTCAAATGCATGTATACCACACTATCCCTCGCACATGCATGTTATACCACACTCCGCACATCATGTAACCAACACTTCCGCACATGCATGTTAATAACCACACTCCGCACATGCATTGTAACCACACCACAACTCCTCACATGCATGTTACCACACCATCCTCACAGCAATTCATGTATTAGCCACACTCCTACACAGTTCTGTCACTAAACCACACTCATCCGCACATGCATGTATACCCACACTCACTCCCACATGCATGTATACCACACTCCGCCATGCATTTATACCCACACTACTCTCCGCACATGCCTGATACCACACTCCACTCCCCGCCATGCCATGTATACCACAGCCCTCCTCCTCACATGCATTTATAACCCCACTCCTCACTGCATGTTACCACCCGCCGCACATGCATGTATACCACACTCCGCACATGCATGTATACCACACTCCGCACATGCATGTATACCACACTCCGCACATGCATGTATACCACACTCCGCACATGCATGTATACCACACTCCGCACATGCATGTATACCACACTCCGCACATGCATGTATACCACACTCCGCACATGCATGTATACCACACTCCGCACATGCATGTATACCAAACTTCACACATGCATGTATAACACACTCCACACATGCATGTATACCAAACTTCACACATGCATGTATACCACACTCCACACATGCATGTATACCACACTCCACACATGCATGTATACCACACTCCACACATGCATGTATACCACACTCCACACATGCATGTATACCACACTCCACACATGCATGTATACCACACTCCACACATGCATGTATACCACACTCCACACATGCATGTATACCACCCTCCACACATGCATGTATACCACACTCCACACATGCATGTATACCACACTTCACACATGCATGTATACCACACTTCACACATGCATGTATACCACACTTCACACATCATGTATACCACAATTCACACATGCATGTATACCACACTCCACACATGCATGTATACCACACTTCACATTCTTCATGGCATTAATGAGTAATTTTGAGCATAATTAGTTAGAATTACTGAAAAGCTAATAAGAGGTATCGAGTATAATCCTTTCATGCTCACTTCATACATGGCTTGATAAACTGGCTACCCTTTACCTGGTCCTCCATCAATACTCTTAAGCAGCTTTCCTGTTTCTATGTTCCACAACTTAATATATCCATCCAGACCACTGCTAGCACCAACTGCACGAAACACACACACACACACACACCCAGCTAAAAAATTGCTGTACAACACAACTGATCTCTAACTGATACCTTCTCCCTGTGGGTCGGTAGTGACTGATACTATTCCTAATTGATGCCCATCAAACATCCACTTGTATTCCAAAGCATAGTTTTCCCTGCATAGACACAATATCTATATAATAATACCCGCGACTACTGCATTCTTACTGTGCAATATGTCAAGCGCTGTGTGGTGGGGTACTCGCTAGTAATTAATAATGTCCCATACTTCACCACCACACCCCTGACTTGTACCTGACTGTCACACCCCCTGACCTGCCTTGTACAGCACTACTGGTCGTGTATATGCCAGCTCTACTATTACCATTACTACTACTACTACTACTACCACTACTACTACTACTACTACTATTGCTCAGATTCCTCATGCCACTAACCAGCCAAACCATATATTTGACTAGCCTGACCAGTCCGTCTCTCTAGCCATGGTATCCCTTACCAGCTCCAAGCCTTGACAGTGTTGTCCACAGAGCCAGTGACGATCGTTTCTAAACTGGTAGTTTTATTGCGACTCCATGCCACACTCCAAATGCCATCGCTGTGAGCTGCACACACACACAATTCAGCTAATCACATATCTACTGCATACATACATACATACACTTACCTTGATCTTGTCGCTGTAAAACACTGTACTGCATAGACACAAACACATGTACATACAAGATAAAGCATGATCCTATTGCCACTAGCATCAACGTGTTCACCATCTACTGTAAGTAAATTTAAAGCAGCTGCAACCACTTATAGGCAAAATTAAACTGTTAATTCTCTTAAAACGATATGCAATCAATACGCTTTAATTTATGACTGCAGCTTACTCCAAGCACGGGGTGGCACGCTTGGAGAAATACTCACCATAATCCTATCTGCTGGTGTTGTACTATGGCTACATAAAAGTCACTCTCTGATACCGGCGTCCCTTACCCGAACGGGCAAAGCCACTAACTTTACCAACACCAACTCGATGACCTCTGCTCGATGACTTTGTTTACACGATACCTTACCATTTCACATAAATCTTTAGCGGTAAAATCAAACCAATAGTTTTATTACAGTATACAGGTAATGTTAGGCTAGAAGAAATGCAGAAGAAAGTAAGGACGTTGATATGATGAGGTGAAATTATTATGAAACTTGTGCTCTTGTACAGAATAGAAAAGTAAAAAGTATAGTCAGAAACAAGATATTCCCACGTGGCAACGACAAGCGCGACAAGTCTGATCCGAAGAAGCATTGGACATTCATCATTGCACCTGCATTATGTACTGCATTCATTGCCATGGGAGTGGTTCTGGGTGAAAGGTACGACACAGTTTCCTCTGTTGTGTTCTTTTTGTTGCTCCTATTGTGTGTGGGTTGTTAACACTAATGCTGACTCAGATCTAGTGTCAAAGTTACTTCACAGTATATAGCATGGGGTCAAGTGATTATTCAACTGCCTATTTCTATGGGAATGAAATGTTAGCTAAGTATTGATTAGCTAAATATTAATAATTACAAATGTTCTCAGTTCTAACAGCTCAATTAAAGCTGTACACAATGTTTCGACTTCTTGCCGAAGTCCTCTTCAGGGGTCAACTGAGGTTGAACTCTCCGTGGTGATATAATAAACACAATGTAAACAGCAAGATTATTGGAGGGTACGCTTAATGTTTATTATATCCTGAAGGTTGATTTGCACGCAGTATAGACAGCCAGCATCCTGGAAGCTCTAAACCTATGTCTCTGTTAAACTGGTTATTGTCTGGTGTCATCTGTATGTGTAGAGCTTCCTTGAAAACCACATCACACCTACCAAGAAGTCGAAGCATCTATTTAAGTTTTAATTAAACATGTTGGCTGCTAGAATGAGAAGTTTTTTATAATTATTTAGCCGAGAATGACTGAATCGTTGAAACAATTGATGCATTGCACTAGACCACACCCACTGCAAACCACATCACATTCAGTTAACCACAATTGGTTCTAAACATCAGAATCAATTCCTGAATGTTTTCATTCCCTGACATTAGTGGTGTTCTGATATTCCCCGACATTAGTGGTGTTCTGATATTCCCGACATTAGTGGTGTTCTGATATTCCCGACATTAGTGGTGTTCTGATATTCCCGACATTAGTGGTGTTCTGATGTTTCCGACATTAGTGGTGTTCTGATGTTTGACATTAGTGGTGTTCTGATGTTCCCCGACATTAGTGGTGTTCTGATATTCCCCGACATTAGTGGTGTTCTGATATTCCCCGACATTAGTGGTGTTCTGATATTCCCCGACATTAGTGGTGTTCTGATATTCCCCGACATTAGTGGTGTTCTGATATTCCCCGACATTAGTGGTGTTCTGATATTCCCCGACATTAGTGGTGTTCTGATATTCCCCGACATTAGTGGTGTTCTGATATTCCCCGACATTAGTGGTGTTCTGATATTCCCCGACATTAGTGGTGTTCTGATATTCCCTGACATTAGTGGTGTTCTGATATTCCCCGACATTAGTGGTGTTCTGATATTCCCCGACATTAGTGGTGTTCTGATGTTCCCCGACATTAGTGGTGTTCTGATATTCCCCGACATTAGTGGTGTTCTGATATTCCCCGACATTAGTGGTGTTCTGATATTCCCCGACATTAGTGGTGTTCTGATATTCCCCGACATTAGTGGTGTTCTGATATCCCCGACATTAGTGGTGTTCTGATATTCCCCGACCTTAGTGGTGTTCTGGTAATTCCCTGACCTTAGTGGTGTTTGATATTCCGCTTACCTTAGTGGTGTTCTGAATAGTTTCCTGACATTAGTGTGTTCGATGTTTTCCCCGTACATTAGTGGTTGTTCTGATGTTCCCCCCCGACATTGTGGTGGGTGTCTGATGTTGTTTTCCCCCCCGACATTAGTGGTGTTCTGATGTTCCCCGACATTAGTGGTGTTCTGATGTTCCCCGACATTAGTGGTGTTCTGATGTTCCCCGACATTAGTGGTGTTCTGATGTTCCCCGACATTAGTGGTGTTCTGATATTCCCCGACATTAGTGGTGTTCTGATGTTCCCCGACATTAGTGGTGTTCTGATGTTCCCCGACATTAGTGGTGTTCTGATGTTCCCCGACATTAGTGGTGTTCTGATGTTCCCCGACATTAGTGGTGTTCTGATATTCCCCGACATTAGTGGTGTTCTGATATTCCCCGACATTAGTGGTGTTCTGATATTCCCCGACATTAGTGGTGTTCTGATATTCCCCGACATTAGTGGTGTTCTGATATTCCCCGACATTAGTGGTGTTCTGATATTCCCCGACATTAGTGGTGTTCTGATATTCCCCGACATTAGTGGTGTTCTGATATTCCCCGACATTAGTGGTGTTCTGATATTCCCTGACATTAGTGGTGTTCTGATATTCCCCGACATTAGTGGTGTTCTGATATTCCCCGACATTAGTGGTGTTCTGATAT
>WLWD01003795.1_pt1 | contig 23700 bp, 21 predicted proteins | sample 6712731 | NCBI WGS metagenome assembly WLWD01 (sample SAMN12718690, study PRJNA576275) | sponge metagenome | isolation source: marine sponge | host: Mycale hentscheli | place: New Zealand: South Island, Marlborough, Capsize Point | collected 2014-11-01 | reverse complement strand
CTACTACCCTAAAAAATATATATATATATATATTATATATATATATGATATATGTAATAAATATGTAATAATTATGATAATATATGTAATTATTATATGTATGTATATAATAATACAATGAAACAAACTTCAGGAGTTATTATCTAAAGTCACTAATATGAATGATAGTTTTTGTATGTTTGTATATGTTATAGCATTGAAATGCTCTTGTACTGTAATTTTTAATCTATAGTCACCAGAACCTCCACCCCTTCCCCTCTGCGAAGACCGCGCTAATAGTCCGTGAAAACGACCGCCCAATTAACAAATAAAACCGCGTAAAACTCACCTGCTGGCTGCACGGTTTCTTCGTTTTCTTCTCGCCATATCTTATAGAGTGTAATACCTATACAATGATAGAGCTGTTTATAGTAGTGGGGCTAATAGAGGTGGCCTTAAGTTCGTCGGACTACTGTAATCCCTCGTGCAGGTAAAACCTGGCTGTGATCTCAGTTTACTTGCATTAGCTGGCTAGTGTATTGTTTTATTAATTAACTAATGGATTTTTTGCTGTTGTTGTAGGTTGAGTATTGTGGAGAGCATTCCAGAGAATTTAACTTTTAGTTCAAATTCTTCAATGCATTACTCTACCTATGAGTCTTGGATGGACTTAATGGATGCTGCCAAGACGTCTGTTGACATTGCATCGTATTACTGGACTCTGCAGGGTTTTAATGGGACATCTGATGTGACAGACAAACAAGTAAGGAGTGGCAGAATGTGAATTTGTATTCAGCCATCAGTGCGAGACAGCTGTTGATTGTCAAACATGCGCAACATTCAACTCTTGAATTTTTTTAGAATAAGCCCTATGGCATCATTGATAGTACTGAGACTAATGCAATTCAATTAGAAAATGTACATTACATGAATTCAGCATATTTCTATGTAATGATACTTTACCGATATTTTGAACTGACTCTCGTGAAGTAAAGTATTTCATGATCAAGTTGTTTAAATTTGCCCAGTCCTGGTAAACTTGATGATATATATTATTTGCTTTTTCTATGGCTTTCAGGTTTGTCATGTGTAATGTAACCCTTACACACTGAGTCTCCTCCTCCCCACCCAACGCACACAAACACACATGCGTGCATGTTCTTCAGTTGTGCATATGTGAGTTAAATGTGATGATTATGTTGTCACATGATTAGTGTGTTTGGGTAGTTGGACCAGTTTAGATGAGATTAGATAGGTAGTGACCAGACTGCAATCCCTAATCATATTTATATTCATGATATGCGAAAACTGTGGCCTCGTTCGCCACTTCTTTTCTTCCTGAGGCCGGGTATAAAAAGGAGATACTCCAGCATGCACTTTGACTTCTAGCTCCGTTTAGTCAACTTTAACTAAACAGCCACACAAAGAGAACCCTTCAAAGGAACTCACTATTATAAAAAAAAACCCACCCTGGGACAAGCCAGGGTGGCGAAGCAGGGTAGGCGGCGCATGCGTATGCCGAGGCACGTGACCACACACGTGGCGGTTGTCCAGACGGCTAAGGCTGAACCTACCCACGAAACGGCAGAGCTGTGGAGAGGCAAACTTGAGTGGCTAGTTTTTTTGTTTGTTTGTTTTTTCCCCACCATCCAACCCCTGACTCCTCTCTCACAAGGTTTCGTTGTCCACCACTATGTGGTGTGAGACTGGGCCGGCCAGTGGCCCCATCGTGTGGGCAGCGCATGCCATTCACACTGACGGGGCCTCCTCCCAAAGCGGGGAATCCCAGTGGGTCAAAGGCGCGTGCCAAGCGTACACGCAGAATCCAACAGCTGGGCACGGAACAGCCGGCCCAGTTCCTGCCAATGTTAGATAGAATCTAGGAGGTAAGTGACCTACCAAACTAGTGGGGGCGACTAGAGTTAGCTGTCATTGTGTGTGTCGAAGTACTGGAGTGTGGCTTATAGTGTGGCTATATACAGGTGAAGTGAGCAGTGACAGTGATGGTACTCTGCCCATTTGCATTAACACGCCAATGGACAACATGCAAACTCTCTTATGTCAGTCCACCATTTTCCTGATGGTTTTTTCTTTTTCTTTTTTCTTTTTCTTATTTATGTGGCATTGTTTCACTCTGAGTTACTTTAAAATTGTCTCTGGAGGAGCTAAAGTGGTGGCACTATTCCTCGCTAGTCGTGACTTAACATGATCACTTTGTACCTATTTATTTACCTGGTAAGAGGTAGTCACACTTACTCTACATTGTATTGGTAGGCAGTGATTTTAAGCCCCCTGTTTATCCAATTGTTTTATTGATTGGATGTGCAGGCATTTTTGAGCACCCTCATTAATTCATGCACCTGCAATACTAATCACTGTAATGCTATTTTGCTAGAACATTTCCCCGCACTGATTTCAGTATACTCATGAGAGGCCCATGATGTTCATTTGTCTCTAAGTTTATAGCTAGCTAATTTTTTGCCAGAAAATTTTGATCTCATATAGAAAAGAACATAGGATAGCAATTGTATTTTTTTACTACACCGAAAGTGAAGTTGTATGTGTGAGTGTTTTTGGAACCCTCATTTCTTCTTCAGTTGGCCAATCCCCTGAAAACAAAATTATTGTTCCGCAATATTTACAACTGCTGTATACCCGTTCTGAATTATCAGTATGGCAGAGCTAATTGTTGCAGTCGGAAAATGGAAGTTTCTTACCATAGTGAATCAAGTGCTGATTAAATGTCTGTTTGAATGGTAAAATGGCCGCCTATCATCACAGTAGTACTAACCGCTCTCTTATCTCTGGCAACTCCGATGGCAGAAGCAACCTAGCACAGAAAAGAGGTAAATTGCAGGTGAAATATACTACTTTTGAAGGTAGAGGTGAGGGCTAAATTGGGAGCATCGATGCTTGAATAGGCTGAGGTGTGATCGAGACGAGAATGACTGCAACTTAGTGAGTATACTCTGGTGCAAAGTACGTACATACATAGCAGTTATAAAGAGAAAACGACGGTAGTGGAGATGATCCGATTATTCATTGTGTAAGCCTACCGAGTAGTGTTCCCTCTATGATTTCTTCTTCAGTTGGCCAATCCCCTGAAAACAAGGGGATTGTGTGAATACTTCAGAAATATAGTGATAGAGATGCCTTTCTAAGCTTCGTGAACAGAAGTTGATAATGTCAAGTGAACTAAATATATAGATGTAACTTTTAGTTTTGCATACAGATCTCTCATGTAATAGCTAAAGTTTAATAAATAAATTTACTAAGAAGTATTTTAACTTGTGTGATTTATTTATGCACAATGGCTCACTCGCCATTTTTTGCTCAAGCACACCACTAGTATATTTCTAGACAGTTTAATAATTTTATTCTTCATTGACCTATAATTACATTAGAATATCGAAGTAGAGTACAAACTTATTGCTCAAAACACTACCCCTAGATTACCACTGTAGCTGCAAATGCAGACATTTGCATAAATCATGTTGTAGAAGGAGGCGCACATCTTCCTTTAATTCAGAAAATCTCTGTTTGCCATGACTATGTGAAGTTAGGACTGGTGGGTAATGAGTGTGCTACAATAGGAATTAGCGGAAGTTGCACGTTCACATTTGGTTGGTAAGAAATTTAATGCATTGAAATAAATTGTTTACTTCTATTTATGCCAAGTGTTCAGTACATATTGTGAAAATGAGACACTCATCTTCTGTACAGTAATTTACAAGTTTTTATTTCTTTGATCATTCATTCAGGGAGCTGATGTGTTTCACTCATTGAGTTCTCTTCATTCCAGAGGTGTGTCTCTGCGGATTGTGCAGAATCCAGCAGACAGCAACCATCGCCAGGCAGACTCCAGTGAACTGGCAGAGAAGTACGGAGCTAATGTCCAGACTCTGAATGTGGAGCGACTGATGGGTTCAGGTGTGTTGCACACTAAGCTGTGGGTCATCGATAGCCGCCATTTCTATCTGGGTAGTGCCAACATGGACTGGAGATCACTCACACAGGTCAGCTTCAATGCAACCATGTGACACGTCACATTGGTACATGAAATGAAATGTTCTGGTTTGTGTAGCCAAACCAATTACAATCACTGCGGCAAATTATCACCATGACAAATTGTCACCATTGGCCAATTATCAACATGGCTAATTATCACCATCTGTCACGGGACAATTATCTAACCAGTAATTCTGATAAGTGCAAGATGTGAGAGGAGCTATAATCTATAGAAATGTTCAGTATATGAAAAGATGCACCGTTTGAGTGTATGTAATAAAATAATAAAGAGTGGGTATTATGTATATAGCTTGGTAGCTTCTCGGCTGATGCTTAAAACTTTTGTTCATTTTTCAACTGCTGAAAGCAACACATCATTGGAGTAAACGTATCCTAGGGAGCTACTGAAGGACAATGCCACTTCTCTAGCACTTCATTAAACACTTTGACTTCTTAATAATACATGTTAGTGAGATTGGATGAAACTATTAAATGTGTTCAATTTGTGTGCTATAATGTCCTATTGTAGTTTTTAATGTAGTTGGGTTAGCTCGCTCTTAATTGCTGTATCATCATAAATATGTATATGCTATGACAATGTATATGTAACAAACCAATTACAAACTTGGACTGTTTTAAAATGGTCTAGCCGTTTCATTTCCAAACCTCAGACTGTTTTAAAACAGGCCAGACCATTTTAAAAAACAGGCCAAATCACTGGCCAGACTATTTTAGAACAGGCTGGTCAAACTATTCAAACCATTTCGAAGGGTTTTTAAAAGAATCAGATCATTAAAACGAGTCAGATAGTAAACCTGGAAAAAAACAAAAACAAACTGCTAAATGTAAATAGGTAAGGTGGGTCGCAGTCATCTAGGGTGAAAACCTATAAGATAGGCAAGGTCATTCAGTAGACATAGCTATGTTCTCACGGTCAGACAAAAAAGGAAAAACAGACAGGTAAGTACACAAATTACAATGTGAGAAATGCATAATTATGAGTTTTTTCAAACTAAACATTTCACAAATTTGAACACCCTCTTTGTCCCACTAAAGTATTCACCCACACAGGTACGAAGATCAACAAGCAGAGTAATATCTTTTTCCAGCTAGCTCTGTGCACAACAGATTCATTACAGAAAGGTCACTAAAAATAAGGGGAAATATATTACGCCTATGGAATTTTGAAAGGAGGGTTTATTTCTCTTTACCAACAATAGAGTGATATGATCTAAATCAGGCTATTATGCCCATAACCACATTCTTAATTCAAACTATATTATAAATTATACAGGATGCATTAAATTAAAGGAAAAATACATTTTCTCTTTTTACTCTGTGTCATATTAGTATAATCATCTGAAGTCCTGCTTTTCCGGCTCACTTCCATCCTCTCCCTCAAAGCATTGCTGCTATTGCTCCTTCCCCTCCCCCTCAAAGCATTGCTGCTATTGCTCCTTCCCCTCCCCCTCAAAGCATTGCTGCTATTGCTTGGCTCCTCCCCTCTCCCTCAAAGCATTGCTGCTAGTGCTCCTTTCCCCCTCCCCCTCAAGCTATTGCTGCTATTGCTCCGTCCCCCCTCCCCCTCAAAGCATTGCTTCTTTTCTTCCTTCCCCTCCCCCTCAAAGCATTGCTGCTATTGCTCCTATCCATTGCTCCTTCCCCTCCCCCTCAATCAATTGCTGCTTTCTCCTTCCCCTCTTCCGCAAAAGCATTGCTGCTATTGCTCCTCCCCTCCCTCTCAAAGCATTGCTGCTATTGCTCCTTCCCCTCCCCCTCAAAGCATTGCTGCTATTGCTCCTTCCCCTCCCCCTCAAAGCATTGCTGCTATTGCTCCTTCCCCTCCCCCTCAAATCATTGCTGCTATTGCTCCTTCCCCTCTCCCTCAAAGCATTGCTGCTATTGCTCCTTCCCCTCCCTCTCAAAGCATTGCTGCTATTGCTCTTTCTCTCCCTCTCAAAGCATTGCTGCTATTGCTCCTTCCCCTCCCCCTAAAGCATTACTACTGCTTTGCCTCCTTCCCTCCCTCTCAAAGCAGTGCTGCTTTGCTCCTTCGTCTCCCTCCTCAAAGCATTGCGCTATTGCTCTCCTTCCTCTCCTCTCAAAGCATGCTGCTATTTGAGCCTCCTTCCCCTCTCCTCATCCAAGCATTCTTATTGCTCCTCCCTTCCCCTCTCCCTCTCAAGGCATTTGCTGCTATTGCTCCTCCCCTCCCCCTCAAAGCTTGCTGCTAGTGCCTATCCTCTCTCCCTCTCAAAGCATTGCTGCTATTGCTCCTTCCCCTCTCCCTCTCAAAGCATTACTGCTATTGCTCCTTCCCCTCTCCCTCTCAAAGCATTGCTGCTATTGCTCCTTCCCCTCCCCCTCAAAGCATTGCTGCTATTGCTCCTTCCTCTCCCTCTCAAAGCATTGCTGCTATTGCTCCTTCCTCTCCCTCTCAAAGCATTGCTGCTATTGCTCCTTCCCCTCTCCCTCCTCAAAGCATTGCTGCTATTTCTCCTTCCCCTCCCCCTCAAAGCAATTACTGCTATTGCCCTTCCTCTCTTCCCTCTCCCCGCTCAAGCATTGCTGCTAGTGCTCCTTCCTCTCCCTCTCAAAGCATTGCTGCTCATTGCGCTTCCTCTCCCTCTCAAAGCATTGCTGCTATTGCTCCTTCCCCTCTCCCTCTCAAAGCATTGCTGCTATTGCTCCTTCCCCTCCCCCTCAAAGCATTACTGCTATTGCTCCTTCCTCTCTCCCTCTCAAAGCATTGCTGCTATTGCTCCTTCCTCTCCCTCTCAAAGCATTGCTGCTATTGCTCCTTCCTCTCCCTCTCAAAGCATTGCTGCTATTGCTCCTTCCCCTCCCTCTCAAAGCATTGCTGCTATTGCTCCTTCCCCTCCCTCTCAAAGCATTGGGCTGGCTATTGCTCCTTCCCCTCCCCCTCAAAGCATTGCCTGCTATTGCTCCTTCCCCTCTCCCTCAAAGCATTGCTGCTATTGCTCCTTCCCCTCCCCCTCAAAGCATTGCTGCTATTGCTCCTTCCTCTCCCTCTCAAAGCATTGCTGCTATTGCTCCTTCCCCTCTCCCTCAAAGCATTAAAGTATTTGACTAATCATAATAACAAGAAATGCCAATTATCATGTTTGGTTCTAAATTTATTTTCGAGTTGTTTAAGAAACAAGAAGTTGAGACAAGAAAATTAGTATAAAGTAAGAGAGCAGATAGTTGGAATGAAAGTTTCAAAATGAAAGTTCCTCAAGTTTACAGAAGAAATGTTGTGAAACACTTCGGAACATTCACTTGAATGAACAATCAGTGAAGCAGTGGGTGGGGTAAGCAAATGTTATAGTGGGACAAAGAAAAATACTGATTAAAAATGTTTTCTTGGTTCTCCTGCATACATAGGTGACAGTTACTTGTGTGAAAAAAATTCAGTAAGAACCTGTAATGATTAAAGATGGTACCAGTGATTTAGTGTTTGTGTTTGTTTGGGCCAACAATTATGCTGACTTTTGGAAAATTCATAACAGATAAGACAACTGTTAACCTCATCACACGACATAGTTTATTACACTTGGTGATTGGGACAAGGTAACACATACATACATACGTACATGTATTGGTTACATCACGACGTGGTGGTTGGTATGGGATTTACACAACCAAGGGCCAAAGGCCCGAGGATAGCATAAAGCCCGTACCAACTGACAAATGGAGAGGTTCAACCAACTTGTACCCCCTACATGATTGAGCAATCTAATTGCAGTTTGAACGTACCATTGTACAAACGTACATACTACATACATACATACGTGCATATATGCATACATTACATACAACATACATATACACTTGAATGTGTACATACATACATACATAAATAAATATATTCATACATACATACATACATAAATAGATATATACATACATACATAAATATATACATACATACATAAATAGATATATACATACATACATAAATAGATATATACATACCATACATAAATAGATATATACATACCATACATAAATAGATATATACATACATACATACATACATAAATATATACATACATACATAAATAGATATATACATACATACATAAATAGATATATACATACATACATAAATAGATATATACATACATACATAAATAGATATATACATACATACATACATACATAAATAGATATATACATACATACATACATACATAAATAGATATAGACATGCCTCTTGGGTACATACTTCTCACTACAGTGTTAAATCAATATCACATGTTTTTGTTGCATAGGTGAAGGAGCTGGGGTTGCTAGGGTTTGACTGCGAGTGTTTGGCGAAGGACTTGCAGCGGCTATTCGACGTGTACTGGTACTTATCCACTCCCACTAGTACCCTTCCCCCCGAGGGCAAGTGGCCTATCCAGTTCTCAGCCTTGTACAACATGGATGATCCTGCGTACACATACGTCAATGACACACAACACAGCAACATATTCTTTGCTGTGAGTTTGTTGGGTTAGATGGAGTAAATGATGCTAATACAGAGGTAGGGGCACCATGGAATTCCCCTCTCCCTCCTCTCCTCCCCCTCCTACACTACTCCCTCCCCCCCACCCCCCACCCCGCCGAAGAGTGAATTTTAGTAAGTTAATATATTATATAGTACAATAGCTAAACTTGCATTCTTTTAATAAGATTGTAATATTGTGCATGTGACCAAACACTGACCAGTGTGAAGTATAATGCACTTCATATAGGCATGTGCATCAAAGTAGTGTGGGATTTAGCATTAGCTAGATGACAGGCTCAAATATTAAAGAAATTTTTCAAATTAAAACAATGTACATGGTCAATATTTAAGGAAGTACAGTATGCATGTATTACTCTAGAATTCTCTTGGCTGCAGTGTATGAATGTCATTGCACATGCAGTCTCAATGCTGTAGAGTGCTCTCATGGCACATGCAGTCTCAATGCTGTAGAGTGCTCTCATGGCACATGCAGTCTCAATGCTGTAGAGTGCTCTCATGGCACTATTCAGTTAGTGCTTCATGTAATGTAATGTGTTAATTGACATGTACGGTATATGCTTACACATTTTTTCGTAGTCTTCTCCTCCTCAATTCTGTGCCATTGGAAGAACGGGTGACTTGGATGCTCTTCTCAATGTCATAAACTCCGCCCAGCAGTTTGTGTACATTGCGGTCATGGACTATGAGCCAGCTGTTGTATTTGCCCGGAACAAAAGGTCAGTCCTTAAATGTACGTCTGGTCTGACCCTGTACCACATCACCAGTGTTTGGTGGTTTCAGAATTAGTATCTGCACATGCTCGGCTTTTAAACATTAATTGGCTTCATGCTGTGTAGTAACAATTTTATGAGTTGGGGTTTTTTGTGGTGGATGATTTGGGGGAGGGGGGTATAGAAGTGACAAGGTTACATCTCGGACTCTGGCAATGTGATGCTATTAATACTAGATCACGACTATGCCAGACACTTCTGTAATTAGAACATAACACAGTCCTTTCAGTTTAATGTAATAAGCAATTTAAGCCGAGGAGCCCTCATGATTATTTTACATGTTTCAAAATGTCCACCAAATTTAATGCAATTGATTTTTCAATATAACCATAACTTCATAATGTTCTTCATGTTGAAGATATAAAACAAGAAGCTCTCAAGCAACCATTTTAAAAATCCAATTAAAATTAGGAGTAGCCTTGTTGCTATGCAACCATGTTTAAATTCAGAGGGTACCTGATTTCAATTAAAAAAGTATTGGTGGATTAATAATATTGAAGTAAACCCTATTAATAGTTGTGTAAAATTAGCCATAATTTTGTCACTACATGAGAATAATAATTTTCCAGAGGGCATTTCAGTTGTATTCATCATTATTTTTATATGATTTTTATACAAAGTTTGGATTTTTATCTGCTGTCCAACTTATACCATTAAATTAGTGTAAAAAAGTAGATGCCATTGTTCACAGCACTAAAAACGCAAACTTTTTCAGAGAGCTTCTCGGCTAATTGTTTATGTTGTTGTGTATTATTATTGCTTTTATCTGCCATGTAGAAATAATTTCATTATGCCTATCTGTAAAGTGTGTGTGTGTGTGTGTGTGTAGATATTGGGGTGTTATCGATGATGCTCTCAGAAGTGCTGCATATCGTAATGTAAGTGTTCGTCTGATGGGCAGTTATTGGAATAATACAGATTGTGATATGCTTCACTTCTTGGTCAGTCTGTCGGATGACTCACGAGTAGGATACAGAGGGACTTTAGAAACAGTAAGTGCATGTGTGGAGAGTTGAGTTATAGCTATGTACATGTATATGTAGAAATGTCATCTAGTTTAGTGGCTGTACTATAGAAACAGTGAGTGCATGTGTGGAGAGTTGAGTTATAGCTATGTATATGTAGAAATGTCATCTAGTTTAGTGGCTGTACTATAGAAACAGTGAGTGCATGTGTGGAGTTATAGCTATGTATATGTAAAAACGTCATCTAGTTTAGTGGCTGTACTATAGAAACAGTGAGTGCATGTGTGGAGTTATAGCTATGTATATGTAAAAACGTCATCTAGTTTAGTGGCTGTACTATAGAAACAGTGAGTGCATGTGTGGAGAGTTGAGTTATAGCTATGTATATGTAGAAATGTCATCTAGTTTAGTGGCTGTATAGAAACAGTGAGTGCATGTGTGGAGTTATAGCTATGTACATGTAGAAACGTCATCTAGTTTAGTGGCGGTACATTAGCTCTGACATAACTCCATTTTCCTCACACCAATGTCATCAGTTTGTCTATTTTAGAAACTGTTTGTAGTTCCGGAGTTGACGACTAAACAGATTCCTTACACCAGAGTGAACCATAACAAGTACATGGTCACTGAGACTACTGCCTATATAGGTGAGTGCTCATACACACATACATACACACACACATACATACATATATACACACATACATACACGCACACACACATACACACACACATACATATATACACACATACACATACATATATACACACATACATATGCACACATACATATATATATACACATACATACATACACACATGCATACACGCGCATACATACATACATACACACACATACATATATACATACATATATATATACACATACATACACACATACATACATATATACACACATACATATATACACACATACACACACATACATACATATACACACATACATACATATAATATACACATACACACATACATACACACATACATACACACACACGCATACATACATACACACACACATACATACATATATACATACACACATACATACATATATATATATACACTCAAACCTCTCTTATCCGGACAGTCTGGGACCAAGGGGTGTCCGTAACTAAGAAATGTCCGTAACTCAGAAATACTTAATTTATTCGGTGATGAACCGTGTATACAATTAATTATTTGATAATTGAATTAGTATATTACTTAAAATTAACAAAAACACCTGTAAATACATGAATCAATTTATTTAAAATATGAAGTGATTTTAGTTTACTTCATAGATTTCAAGCTACGCTGAGCTGCAGTGTCTCTCCAACTTTTTACCAGCATAAGATGTGCATGGTGTGTGATGCCTTTGGACTCCAACCACTCCAAAGCAGTATCGAAAGCAGCACAAGCTTGCGATGGAGTAACTGCATTTGAAGAAGCTTCATCTTCATTTTTGGACTCAAATTCTTCTCTCTCTTGCAAAACATCTTTTACAATTTCTTCATCGTTCATGTCCAAATATCATTCACTGTAGATTTTGGAACACCAAACTGTCCAGACACTGCCTCACTGACTTCCCGCTGGTCGTTGAGTTCTTAGAAGAACTAGCAGCCGCACTGCCTTTCAAAGAGTTTTGAGAAGAACTAGCAGCGCCGCCGCCGGTCAACGAGTTCTGAGAAGAACTAGCGGTAGATGCACTAACTGCCTGCACACAACGCTACGATCAAATACACTCGAAGTGTCACACGCGAAATATTTTCCCGATTTTATTCGTTTAATTTGGTAGCTTTCCGACTACACTGACGATCCGTACGCAGTCAATAATTTTAGTTGGTGTCCGGTAGACAGAGGTGTCCGTAACTTAGACGAACGGATAAGAGAGGTTCGAGTGTATATACATATACAGTACTTTGTGTCCATTCCAATGGTATGGATGGCTATGTAGTTAGTGAAAGGGAGGTTGACTATTCATGTGGTTTTAAAGTGACAACAACAACTCAAAGTGTAGAATGGCATTTTAGGGAGCAGACCTAATGAAGCACTAAAGGTGCGAACCCTCAGCACTTATACACTGGCTAGCTATTCTCAGACCAAAATAATACTTTATTGGCTATTCTATTCTAACTAGGTATGTCGTGAAATATTTCGCCATATCACACTCTGACTCAAGTAATAAGTACTATATATCATGTTGTTGTTTTTTGTTTTTTTTCTTCTTTCCTCAATGTCTACATTATGTCAAGCTAGCTCTAATGCATTTGATTTAATTTGGATTAGGGTTAACTATTCCAGCAAAAGCAATCGTCTTGGTGTGCATACCCTTAGGGCAGTGCTCTCTGCCTCAACAATGCCCATACTATACCGTCAATCAGTTTGTAGTTGTGAAGTACTACATATGAAAATAGACCAGTAAGTGCTTGGAATAACCCAGGATATGTCATATGAATAAATTTAAAATAGTATCTTTAAGTTAGTAGAGTATAGTTTAGTAATGAAATACACAGCAGACATTTTGCCTCTGATGAGTCCTCTTCAGTGATTATGATGTTACTTTCAAATGAGAAGTGTTGCTTCCTATCAGACATTCAATAGACAAAATTTTCTTCCATACAGAACTTTACTTCATGTACTCTGCACAAAGATCATGAATTATTTCTGTTATAAGTTGTTTTTTACCTTCAAAGAAAAAAAGGACTTGGAAAGCAAAGGAAAGCCTAGAGGATAAAGTACTCACCCTAAGGAAAAAGTATTATATCTGTTTTGGGGGGGAAACAACATATATATAAATGGCTTATATACTGTCAGCTCAATTTTGAGTATACACATAGCTAGACTAATCTTGTTATTTCGGCAGTCATTGTTGTATGATGTTATTGGATTGTTTTGTGTTTTGTTTATCAGGAACCTCCAATTGGTCAGGTGATTACTTCATAGATACTGGTGGTCTGAGCTGCACTTTGAATAGCACCAGCAAATATTACGTCCCAGAGGGCTCTATTCAAAAGCAGCTGCTGGCAGTGTTTGAAAGAGACTGGAGCTCCATATACAACCATGATGTGGCAACTATTTTGAAAACAATTACTTGTTAATGTTATCTATTATTTATAAAGCATACATGGTTCTATGTGATATTGCATTGTGGCAAATTGCGTAACCATAAGATAATCAGATTAGCTTAGGAAAATACCTCTTAGAAAACACATACATAAGAAAGGTTAGATAGGAAAGAAGAAATGAAGCATTAGGTATTTATGGATGCTTCTAGTCATTGAGTCATGTGCTTGCTGTAAATTATAGGATACTGTCAACCTAGCCTATGTACTTAAGGTAAATGTTGTAATCTATTGGCATGTGGGGGGGGGGGGGGGTACAGCTAGCTGTTTTAAGTTTGTAATAGCTAGCTGTATATTTTGGGAGGGACTAAAATGCAGCATTGTAAAGGTCTAGGCTGCTGCTTAGCTATTGGCTGTTAGCGTCCCTGAAATAAGGACTTTGAAGCTGTGTTTCAAAATGTTGTCTGTTTTTATTATAATGAGATGGGTTACTTGTGTCAGTGGCCAAGGGTTGTGTCTAACTCCTCCATCCCATCCTGAGCATGGAAAAATTCTCTCCAACTGGCCACTTGTTAGTACTTCCGTGGTATATGTGTGTGACAAAGGCTACAGGCTTAAAGGGACTAATATCAGACAGTGCATTCCCCCTGGCTACTGGGAAGGTTCAGCACCCGTTTGTGAGTTTGTGGGAGAGTGTCCAGTTCCTAAATCAATAGAGAATGGATACATCGTATCCCATGATCATTCCAATACTGTGGGCTCATTTGCCTTGTATGACTGTACTCCCTTCTACACTTTAGAGGGACCCAGAACAAGGCAGTGTTTGAGTAGCTTACAATGGAGTGACACTGAGCCCAAGTGTGTTGTTGGAGTGCCAGAATGTGTAAAACTGCCACCAATAGCTAATGGTCATGTTAGGACCAGTGGTGTTAATGCAGGATCTATAGCTGTTTATACTTGTGATGAAGGGTTCATATTGATTGGATACTCGCAGAGAGTATGTTACCCTGACAACAGATGGTCAAATGAAGAGCCAAGATGCACTAAAGTTTCATATCTAATGGATTGTCCACCTCTTGAATTAGTAGCTCATGGTCAAGTTATAGTCTCAGGTGAAAACTACGGCTCAAGGGCAACATATACATGTGATTTTGGTTACAGACTAATAGGCACAGACAAGAGAAAATGTTTGTCTGATGGGAGTTGGTCAGGGTCTAATCCATACTGCCTTCTGGTGAAAAACATATGTGCTGATCTAAGAAATCCAGTCAATGGTTATGTAAAGATAGAAGGCAATCTACCAGGCTCTTATGCAGTGTACACATGCAAGGATGGGTTTGAGTTGCGTGGTAGTTCACGTAGACTTTGCATTGGGTATGGAGAATGGACTAATTCTGCTCCAACTTGTGAAAAAAATTGCCCCGATCTTCTTACTCTGCATAATGGCCATGTATCAATAACTGGCTTATTGGTAGGATCTGTGGCAACATACATTTGTAAAGATGGCTATGCTTTGGTTGGATATAGAAACAGAACTTGTGAACAAGGAGGAATATGGCAAGACACTTTTCCTCCAAGATGTGCTAAAATACCTCCTCCGGTTTTCTGTGCTCCTCCTCCCAGCATAAGGAACGGGATTGTCACTACTAATGGAGATACTAAGGGTGCTGTCACTAAATATGCTTGTGATTCAGGGTACAGTTTGGTGGGAAGTATTAAACGAAGCTGTCTAGGCAACAGCACTTGGTCTGGAACTGAACCAGAGTGCAGCAGAGATGCAGTGGTTATTTGTAAGAAGCCGTTTTCAGTAGAAAATGGAAGGATATATTTCGATGATCTTTTAACTGGTTCATCATTAGTTTACAGTTGTAACAAAGGATTCCATTTGGTAGGTAAGGAGACCAGAACTTGTCTTGATAATGGAGAGTGGTCTTATTCTGCTCCGGAGTGTGCCAAGTTAGCTGAGTGTGAGGAGCTGCTCCCTATCCAGAATGGTAAAGTGCACATGAACGACCATTTAGCTGGGTCCACCGCATACTACACTTGTGGTACTGGCTATTACTTAGACCAAGATCCTAGCTTTCTCAGATTATGTATGGCTGATGGATATTGGGCTGGTGTTCAGCCATCTTGTAACATCATTCATTGCAAGAAACTGTTGCAGCCTAATCGACTTATTAGTATATACTATAACACTGATTCCCTAGTTCCTGGTACTGTGGCACAATATGGTTGCCCCTACAATTTTAATATAACTGGAAGTAACACAAGGGAGTGTGTAAAAGGTGGTATATGGAATGGAAAAGAGCCAAGTTGCATTAAAATACCGGATGGATCACCTGGCGTAAACAGTGCTGACATTATGTTTGTGTTGATATTTCACATTTTTATGTAAACAGACCAACTAATTTCTATTTGTTCAAAACATGTACACAATCCTTTATTAATTAAATAATCAAAAATATTGATTAAATTAAGTATATATTCAGTCACGACACATTGTACTTCAGTTACTCATACACTTGACACACACATCTGTAAGGTATATGTACATCTGCATGCTTGTATTTGGAAAGGCACAGTCACATGACTACCAAAGAAGCTTGGAGACTGTGCGACTATGTATTCTTCATTTGAGTTACACTATTATTCAAAATATTGGTTTCTTCGAGTTCTATTCGAATGCAGTGCTAGCAGAGATGAACACAGCAATGAAGTGGAACCTGTTTATTTTATATCCTAATTGAAAATGCACATATAAGGAACACAATGAGTAGCATAGTTGCAGAACAATTCATGACCTTGTGAAGGAAAAAAAAAGTTGTTGGTGGCTATTTGTAGCTGTAAGCTCTGCTTCTTGAACTCAAAGTTCTAGCAGATGTGGTTCGAAATATTTTAGGGAGCATGTCACAGAATTCTTCAAATATGCAAGACTCCTCAGATAGATTCTACACATGCACAAACAATGTGACATTTCACAGACTTATGAGATGAGAGATAAACTAACCCCAGGAACAAGAAACTGGATGGTCCGAGAGTGAGACTCCACCCACGCTGTGTTCTCCAACATGAAACCTGCATTGAGTAATTCACGAGCTTACCACCCATTCACTGATAAACACAGCCTCCTGCCTCTTACAACATTACCTTTGACACACTTAAAAACTAGTTCTGCTCTCTTTAGACACCATGGAATAGTCATTTCCTATAAATAAAAACAACAACAAACAAATAAAACCTCCTACCACCACTTCTACAAACATCTTATGCCACACACACACACACACACACAGACTGAAACACACACACACACACAGACTGAAACACACACACACACACAGACTGAAACACACATACACACACAGACTGAAACACACACACACACAGACTGAAACACACACACACAGACTGACACACACACACAGAGACTGACACATACACACAGAGACTGACACATACACACAGAGACTGACACACACACACACACACACACACACACACACACACACACACACATACAGACTGACACATACCGGTTGCATGGTGTGTGTGAGTAGCAATGGAATAGTGATGTGATGCACTTCTTGCATTGTGGCATAGCGGAGACAATTCTTGAGTCCCACTAGAATAGGATGACGAGATTTCAGATTAGTACTCATTATATCTCTGTCACTGGTATAGACCAGGTGGTATACTAGATGGACCTGAGATAAGTTTGAGTGTCGTGTTACATAGAAGTCACCTGTATCAACAAATAATTCATGTTAACTCCATAATGTGCTCACTTGTGCCATCCGTACACATGAAAATAAATAAATTCCATGTATTTTATGTTGGGGCAATAAATTGCTCGAGTTAACCTTCAGCGCACATGCGCAAGAGAGTTATAGTAGCTGTCCTGTCTGTTCGTCTGTCTGTCTGTCACGCTCTGATTTTGGAGATTACTGACAATTAACCGTTGATTTAGGTATGAACTTACTCAGAACGAAGATTTAGGACCATTCATTGTGCTACTTTTTTTTTTTTAATTTCGGGCTAATTGTCGAGAAAACACGAAGCTTTCAGCTCCTCATAGGTACACACTTTTGTGGGACACACCCCCTAGTGTCACGTCATAATCACGTAGCTAACAATTTATTGCAGCCCGTAGTGTAGTTTGCTTTATGCTCAGGGGAGTTAACGGAGTTGAAAGAAGTGAAATTTCATGTTGAAAATGTATACCGGTGAGTGTTTCCGGCCAGTTTAGCTTCTTCTCTTATGAAGACAGGTTTCCAAGTACCATTTTCATTGCTCGAGCTATATTGATGCCTGATTAAAATAGCTAATAGATTGCTTGTTCTTTTGGTCTGAGATGATATTGTAATAGCTACGTAGTGTTTAGTAGCGCTGAGAGTTCGCACCTTTGGTGCTTCATTAAAACAGAACGTAAGAATGGAAAAGCTAAGGTCAGCTCTGATGCAGATTGATGAAATCGCCGTGAAAATCAAGAATCAGGAATCAGAATACTACTGGTGCACAATTCAAAGGGCGGATCCTCAAATGACAATAGATGCTTGTATGTATTGGCCCTGCTTGTGAGGGCGGCGAAGTTAAGAGGACAAAGTAAATGTTTTATATTACATTAGTTGGACCACTGGTTTCCGACAAACAACAGGCTATGTCACTAATATTATAAGAGAGAGAGGTCACAACCTATGTAGGAAGGAAGGAATAAGTCTGTTCAAGTAGTCCAAAAAGAATATAAATTACGAAGATCTACGTAGTAAGGCACTACCTTACTAAAACAATCATTCTCTCTAGAAATACGGGTAACACAACACACCTTGTTCCAGGTTGATAGTTTTTCCATCATTGGGTGGAGACATTCTACCCGGAGATTGCTCTATGAGTCTATCGTTAGACCACACCCCCAAACCCGCAGTGCCTATGCTTGATTCTGCCCTCATTCCCTGACTAGGCGGAGTTATACCCACACCACTTCCTGTTGGTTCATCAAATAATACAAATAAATACAATGCAATGGTAAATCAGGTTGTGTACACACAGGTATGTATGTTGTCAGGTAGTGTACACACAGGTATGTATGTTGTCAGGTATGTATGTTGTCAGGTTGTGTACACAAAGGTATGTATGTATGTTGTCAGGTTGTGTACACACAGGTATGTATGTTGTCAGGTAGTGTACACACAGGTATGTATGTTGTCAGGTAGTGTACACACAGGTATGTATGTTGTCAGGTAGTGTACACACAGGTATGTATGTTGTCAGGTTGTGTACACACAGGTATGTATGTTGTCAGGTAGTGTACACACAGGTATGTATGTTGTCAGGTAGTGTACACACAGGTATGTATGTTGTCAGGTTGTGTACACACAGGTATGCATGTATGTTGTCAGGTTGTGTACACACAGGTATGTATGTATGTTGTCAGGTTGTGTACACACAGGTATGTATGTTGTCAGGTAGTGTACACACAAGTATGTATGTATGTTGTCAGAAGTTGATGCAATCACTAAAATCACTGTTCATCACTAAATATTCAAATTTACACAACATAGATCAACTACCTGTGGAGCGTTATTGTTTCCATTGTAAAACAAACACCTTTACGACCGAGCCCAATGACAAGTAAAAGTTGCCATGCTACTACAGATACTAACATGATAGACTCACTTTCTCTCAATATTATATTGTATCCTTAAGCACTAATTTACCCATATTAGAATCTGGAGGAGACACTACATCTTCACTTGATGTGCTGCATACTGAAACATTCATGTCAGTGTTGTTTCGCTCCACATTTCCAATCAGAGCACACTCCTGGATCTTTCCCAACTGGATATCAATGTCAGGAAAATGGAAGTCAGTAGATTGTTGACACACCTTTTTGAAGGCTAAAAAGGGGTAAATAGTTTACCAGTAAAATGTGCCCCACATGCATGCCTTATGTTCGTGTGTTAGCTGCCATTACTATCACATGGCCTAATTATGTACCTCTGGTTGTGACTGAACTGATTGCTATTTATTGCACCAGCAGTCATGACAACTCAGCTTAGATAATTATTAAAGTATTGAAGATTATGCAGATCATACACAATAGCACCTGTGTTTCTAGAAATTGAAAGGCACCAATGAGTTTTTAAAGCTTATTTTTTTTGTAAAACTTTTCCTCATGACTAAACTTAGGTACGTGTCAAGCAAGGAAGGTGACTCTCCCCCCATTTTCTTTGGCAGTCTTTCGCACATGAAGTTAAAAAAAGGGAGGATTTTAGTCCACTTAGCCACATGTACAAATGCAGCTGTCATTCAGAAGTCCAATAAGTTATTTTGTGTGGCTTACTCAATTTGGACAGAGTATTCAGCTTTTAACTCATACACACAAACAATTTGACCTTCATTGGAGTGCATACGAGACTAGCTGTGATAAAATTATGTGACTGATTGATTAACTGACCTTGCTTCAAGCCACTACCGTGTTCAGTGACACGCCCATCTACCATCATGATCAGGCCAGACAGCTTACTGGAATACAGAGACATGGCAGTCTGAAGACGTTCAGGATTAGGTCCTTCAAATGCCACACACCCTCTCGCACGGTGCTCACACAAACTCAACGGATCACTTTTCAAAATACGAACATTATGAGTTGTCTTTTTCTGGGACCCTAAACAACATCATAAAATTATACACTAAATTACAAAGGGTTTTTTTTGTCCAGAATAAAATGTAATGAATGAATAGGTCAGTTTATAAAAAATGAACTGGACTAAGAAAAGTTGTAACGAATGAAAGGAATTCACAAAAAATATTTTAATGATGAACATAGTTTTAATTGCTAAGTTTAACTATGTAGAAAAAATGGCTTATTCTAATTACAAAAGCCCAACACCAACTTAATACAACAATATAGTCGAGGAACGGTTAAAGCAAAGGAGGCTTTACCAAGCTCAGTTGTCTCTGATTTTATTTGTATTCGGTAGACTACGAACTTGGTCCACCATTACCAGAAAGACGAATTGTAAATTCCAATCTCAACATAATGATAAGGCACATTCATTAGAAAACTATAGAATGAGGAAAACTGACGACAAAGATTAGTGTTTTTATTTTTTCTTCCACTTAATAAAAAAATAAGGGGGGGGGGGGGGTTGTATGACACTAGTTGAGTTCCCTCTAAATCCTCCCCTGTACTCATTTGTTAGTAAACAGCATGAGGCCACATTCAGATCATGCCAGAGACTACCTAATTAAAATATTTAAATAATTTAAATTTCCTTGCATGATACGGAAAAGGATCAATAAACATAAGGATTCCGTTTAGAGGAGTATGGGATGGGGTCGATCATGAAGCAAACACAAAAAAATGAGGGTCAAAGTACAAAATGACACATGTACATCCACACATACCTACACCAACAAATATCCCCAATTCTTGATGGTGTTATCCCTGATAGTGTATCACTCACTTCGCCTGCTTGCAAGCTTAAAGGTTTTACTGGTGATAAAATTACCTAGATTGATAGTAAAACTTTCTTCTAGCAGTTTCTGTTCCTGCATGCTGTGTAACATTCCATCCGATGAAGATGGAGAGGAACTGGGTTCTGAAGGTCTACACACACACACACACACACAGTATTAGTGTGGGGAGGAGCTCAGATTAATCACTGATGTGCAACAACACACACACACACACACAGTATTAGTGTGGGAGGGGCTCAGATTAATCACTGATGTGCAACAACACACACACACACACACACAGTATTAGTGTGGGGAGGAGCTCAGATTAATCACTGATGTGCAACAACACACACACACAGTATGTGGGAGGGGCTCAGATTAATCACTGATGTGCAACAACACATTAGTACAAATAAAGCTGAAGTACAGCACACGCTTACCTGTAATTAAGAGGTAGGAGTAATGAAGATTCAGCTACACAACATATCATTTAAAGAAAAAAATCTATAATGACAATAGCATACAATCCGAAGTACTTATGTATTAACAACACAAGCACTAATTAAAATGAGGAGGAGTAAGGATTTTTGTTCTGCAAGTGCACCATTACCAATGCTAAACACTACAGGGAAGAGTATCAATCCAAGAAGAAAAAAATGTTTTATAGAACATCTAAAATTGCCCCAAGAAAAAAAAAAGTTTGAACTTATCATTGTTCGTATCCTATTACAGCTACATTAAACTAATACCAGAGCCGAGTCATTTTCCAACACAAAAAAAGTGTAGTATTATTTGGAAATTGTACCACAGCAGCGGAAAACTGAAATAATGACCTGAATGGTCATGACAATCTCTCCAAGATATCACTAACCTAAATCACGGCAAAGTTCCTGGGCAACAACAGTAAAAAGTATGAATAATAGCTGAATCAGAGTGGGATAATTTTTTTGATGAAAACATCATGAAGATTATGAATTCTTAACTGCAGAAATTAATAATTATCTTTGGCTATAGTATTAACATAATCATGATAGCACGGAAAAAAATTAATAGCATTCCTATGGCGAGATATTTTACTCAGCTTTGCCTTGTGAAAAATTTCTGTGCTATTAATCCCAAATACCAGAGTTTTACATGCCATTATATCTCTATATATTATATTATATATATACATATTATATAATATATATACATATTATATATCTATTATATACTGTATGTATATACACGTATAACTATTTTATATATTCACAATATACATAGTAGACTTATGCTGACAGAACTACATGGGAGCCCCCAAAAGACCTTGCTTATTTTGTCCGTAGTTTTACTTTTTTCAACTGACAAAATATGGAGCTCATGTGAAATAAAAGGTCTTACATGTACATAATACACATGTACCAACACATACATAAGCTAAATCTTGCCAACTCCTACATGGTGCCACTGCAGTAACAACAACAAAAAAAAAAAAAAAGAAAGTCCCCTTGTACCTAAAGATAACATTCTGAAGATATCTAGCCTGGAATAAATAAATATATTATTATATATATATAACTTTACCATAATTCTAATACAACATACAGTATATAGTCCATGGGCCAGACAAGATACTGGTACCATCTGGGGGGGGGGCAAACTTTCATTAAGTTTTTGAATAGGCCAATATCAGCGTTAGAATTTAGCAGAGTGAGACATGACGTGATATTTAGGGAAAAGGTGATAATTCACAAACAAAACTCAAAGAAAAGTGTGAAAACCAGGCAAGATTTTGATTAGGCTGATAATAGTATTTCGGCATCCCTTGATAATCTAGGTTCTCATATGTCAAAATGTATATTATAGTCTGGAAAAAAGTATTGGCTGTCCTACAAAGCAGTTCTACAGCTGACATCTGGCATGAACACAGGAGAAGAAAGTATTGGCTGTCCTACAAAGCGGCCACGGTTAGAGTGCATCATTCATTGCTGTGATGATGAAGAAGGCTCAAGATTGGTGTCCCCACAAAGTTTAGATTCGTGGAATTCTCTAGTTAATGCTGCCAGAATAGGAAAAGATGCTCCAATTCTAGACCTGATGAAAGAATTAGCTGAAGAAGAAATCCCATCCATCTACTACCATAGGAAATGTCGCAGCATTTTTACTATGAAGAAGCTCCTTGAAACCATCACAAAAAAGGAAGACAAAGCTGGTGAATCTGAGGACTCTGAAGTTGCTATTAGCTTAAGACTGTCCTCCAGGCAAGTGCCACACTCATGTTCTACAGTTTATGATGTGAAGTGTATCTTCTGCCAGAAAAATACAAAATTTATCAGAGGACAGAAAACTCGGGAATTGTTGATACAGTGCAGAGAGTTGCGAGCGGACAGCAGCATCAGAAATGCAGCTATAAAGAAAATGGATGGCAGAATGCTTGCTATTGTCAGCAGGGATCTTGTGGCAGCCGAAGGTTACTATCACAGGTCTTGTTACAGATCATATACAAGACAGGAGAAAGTCACTGGCAGTGGAAGACATGCAGAAGACAGTGCAGATGAATATGAGAAAGCACTGAGTTACTCATATGATGAATTGTTCATGTTCATCAGAAATGAACTATTTGCAAATCCTAAGATTGTAGCAATGTCTGACCTTACATCCCATTTTGTTACAGCTATGAGAACTTGTGGCATTGATCAAGTGAAAAAGTCTTAAAAAAAGCACCTCCGCCGAAAGCTAGAAAGTGTATTTGGCCAGGCTCTACACATCTTCTCTGATGAGAAGGGAAAACTCTTCTTGTATCCTGACAACCTATCAATCACTGCACTTGCCCAGTCCAACATAGCACTGACAACAGAGCTGCAATCACTGAAGTCCCTTACGCGCAGCAATGCCATAACCACTGCAGCTTTGAAGGTTAGAGCAGACTTAGAGCAGCATGAATTTCCACAAGCTTG
>WLWD01003570.1_pt1 | contig 23703 bp, 14 predicted proteins | sample 6712731 | NCBI WGS metagenome assembly WLWD01 (sample SAMN12718690, study PRJNA576275) | sponge metagenome | isolation source: marine sponge | host: Mycale hentscheli | place: New Zealand: South Island, Marlborough, Capsize Point | collected 2014-11-01 | reverse complement strand
ACACAAATAAATAGCCTATATTCACTCTCAAATATGCTCACCAATGAACAATGAGTGGGCGGGAATTATCAAACACAAATAAATAGCCTATATTCACTCTCAAATATGCTCACCAATGAACGAGTGGGTGGGAATTACCAAACACAAATAAATAGCCTATATTCACTCTCAAATATGCTCACCAATGAACGAGTGGGTGGGAATTACCAAACACAAATAAATAGCCTATATTCACTCTCAAATATGCTCACCAATGAACGAGTGGGTGGGAATTACCAAACACAAATAAATAGCCTATATTCACTCTCAAATATGCTTACCAATGAACGAGTGGGTGGGAATTACCAAACACAAATAAATAGCCTATATTCACTCTCAAATATGCTCACCAATGCATAACAAGTGGGCGGGAACTCTCAAACACAAATAAACAGCTTATATTTGTCACCAAAGAACAGCGAGGTGGGCGAAAACTACCAAACACAAAGAAATACCTATATTCACTCTCCAAATATGCTCACCCATGCCTAACAAGTGGGCGGGATGGAAACTCTCAAACACAAATACAATAGCCTATAAGTATTCACTAACAATTGTTTAATGGAATATGAAAGGATGTATGTCATGGTTTAGGAAGTGGAAGAATAGCACTTCAGCCCAAAATATACTTACAATATTTTGTAGTAATATTGAACCATTCTACGAACTAGGGCTACGTATTGGAAAGGACATGTTCACTTAGTTAGATACCTCTTTCTTATACGCTGACATATTGACTGCTTCTTCTCATCATTGTACTACTATCAGACATCAGTATAGTCTGGGCTACTAACGTTTATGACCTACCATTGTGCCGCCCAATCCAGAGGTAAGGGTCGGCAACGCCAGACTAATTTCACTTTAAAGACGCTTTACCAATTATACAATTTTGCGGTCGGTAAGGGGTTTCTCTAAATTTCTATCCATCATCTAGCACACTCTACCAAATAACTTAGGTGTCCTTTACCGAATTAGTTTCAGCGTGAATTGGAGGAATCCTCTGTAGAGGGTGCATGATACTTACAATTGTGAAAGCTTAATTTGTAAAGTTTTGTCTATCCAAATTAGGCCTATAATTTATTAATCCCATTCAATTCTTCACAATGATAATGTCAATAAATATACATAATTATATAGCATAGGTTCAGAAATATTTATACAGAAAGATGAAAATAATTGCATTAAAGGTAGTTACAAAGTGAGCTGGCGGGCTACAAATATATTTCTATAAAATATTATAATAATCAGTGTATACAAACTGAAGTAAGCAAGGGAAGTATTGGGTATATTAGGAAAAAAATTAAGTTGATCAGACTTCCTACATACACAAAAACAATAGGTCAAATCATATAACTTTCAGAATGAAATTCTGTTTGCAGCATTAGATTTACTGAATCAGAAATTCAGCTGGCTAGATCAGATTTCCTGAACTTACAGAAACCTATTTGATAGATGACATTTCCTTCAGTAGGAAATTAAGCTGGCTAGATCAGATTTCCCAAACTCTCAGGAACCATTTGGGCATATCATCTTTCATTCAGTAGGACATTCAGCTGTCTAGATCATATTTCCTAGACTTACAGAAACCTATTGAACATATCAGATTTCCTTCAGTAGGAAATTCAGCTGTCTAGAAGATTTCCCAAACTGAAAGAAATCTGTAATACAGATCATATTTCCTTCAGTAGGAAATTCAGCTAGCTAGATCAGATTTCCTTAGGTGTACTAAATTCTAAAGGAAATTCGAAATAGAAGGTAGCAAAAATTCAAAGCAATATTTCAGATAGAAATCCTGCACTTATGAAAGTACAGGAAATTCAAGTTTTGGTCCAGTGGCGAGTTTGTGATGGACTTTCACAGCTGGTGTACATTAGCCCAGAGAGTTTGATAACTAGGTATCGTTCTATGCTTCTAAGGCCAGTCTCTAGTCACAGTAGTGGTAGATGAAGTACACTGTGTTCAGACATGGGGTAATGAGTTTCGTGTGGCTTATGCTGAAAAATTGGCAATCTTCGAAGTAGTATTATCCCTTCTTATGTGAAGATTATGGCTCTGACAGATACTCTTACCAAGACTACACTGGCCACAATCATTGCTCGATTAGCATTAATAAGCCCTGCTATTCTTGCTACCTCTCTGCAGAGAAATAATATTTATTATTCCGTTGTTCCATGGCTCGCAAAACAACTAAGTCAAGAATTTGATGTTAAAAGAGTCAAATTTCCTAAAACAGTGATATTTTGTCGTCTCTACACTGATTGCTCAGACTTATACATGGCATTACAAAGACAACTTGGAAGTAGGCTCACTGAACCCCCAGATTATCCTGACCTGTCTGAGTTTCGTATGGCTGAACTTTATACTAAAGTTTCTAAACCTGCCAAAAGAGAAGATGTAGTTGACTTGAAGCAGGAACATCTAAATCGACGTCTGAAAGGTATGCTGCGCGGTCTTGGATCAAACATCACCTCAAACGCAATCATTCGTACTGGAAAATGTTTGGCAACTATAGATACAGTATGTGTCAACTTTGAGGAGAAAACTTCTAATACTTCTCTACAGTCTGGTGTCAATCATCATCCAGCTTTTGGGAAAGACCTCAGCAAGATTGTTGAAGTGCTAATTGCTGAAGATGTATTTGAACCCAGATGTAGATTTCACGCATCATTCAATTATAAGGAAGGACTTCTGCAAAGCAAACCAGCTTCTAATGATGAAGTAGAGAAAAAAGTCAACAACATTATTCAGCTTTGAAATGTCGTCATTAACATACTATATTTTTAGATAATATAAAAAGACAATTAGTTACATGCAGACAGAACATTTACAATTTTTGGCACACACATCACAACATTTACAATGTCCATTGTTTATCTCTGAAATTGTAAAGCCAATGAAGTCTTGAAAAAGAGTCTTTTTCCTGCAATTTAATTTGTTGTTGATATATGCTTTCATTTCTTGTGTTGCATGATGACCTTGCCTGTCTTCATGTAGTACTTCTGAGGCTAATTCTCCATCACGACCAGCTCGCCCTGTCTCTTGAACATACTCTTCCAAGGTGCTTGGTAGTCCCCAATGTATTACACAACGAAGATCACTGCAATCTATGCCCATACCGAAACAAGTTGTTGCAATAACTAATCTCAGAGTAGTTTCAAGCTTGCAAAATCTCTCCCATGGCATATTGCATCCTTTTCTCCCATGATTGTTTATGCAGCGTGACCAAAGCAATTGACCCACTTTCCTAGGAGCTAAAGTATAAACTTGAGTTAGCAAATTCACTGCTTCCCTAAAATAGTTAGTATGGTTTGTAGCTTTGAAAATTGGCATCATAATTTTCCATGACAGAAGAATACGATCACCATCAGCTTCCTTTATAGCATCATTAAATTCTAGCCATATTAATCCAAGTGTTAGTGTTAGTGTTTGTTCACGTGCATACATAGTAACACCATCTTGAACCACTGATGAAGATGGAAGCAACAAGTGGGTGGATATCAATGATTTAGCTGCCCAGCTTACAGATATATTTTCTATCTCGTATTGAATCAGCTTTTTCCTAGCAGTAACTATACATGAGATATTATCATTAGCATAAGAAAATTCTCACAGGCTTTAATATTCTTTTCAGGATTTATTGACACTCCAGATCGATTAATTAAATTGCGGAGCTGGAACATAGTACCCTGTTCAGCAGTAGAAGCATTTGAGAGGCGGTTCCACAAAACCTATTATTAAAATTTTTAAAAGTTCACATTATATACACTTCATCTTTTCACTGGGAATAGTGCCATGGCATTCTGTGTTCTCTCCAAACTTCTACCTACTTAGCTTGTAATGCTTTGTATCAGCATTGGCAAAGCTGGGAGGAGGTGACACTAAAGGGAGTCTCTAACTCCCCCCAACAACAAAAAAAACAAAAAAACTGTTGTTATTCCTTCCCAGTTATGCCACTGGTAAGGTAGTAAAGTTCTTATTTGTTTTCTTGTTTGTTTGTTTGATGCATTGTGCATGTTTTGTATGTATGTATATGCTTATCTGGTAACATGATACCAAAATAGGGTGGCTATATTCTACTAATGGAATTGGTTACAATTACAATAGAGGCCCCCCCCCCCCCCCAAACCATTCATTAAAGGTTAATCCAACCATATGAATGACCCAGAACATAACACCCTCATGCAGTTGGGGGGGGGGGGGGGGGGGGGGGGGGTGCCTCATTGAATTGATGAACAGAATAATTAGAGCTCAAAGTTATAATCAAGTTTAAAAAAATATTTGAAAGGCTTTGGCTCCTCAGCACACTATGTACATCTAAAATCATAATTGTTCAGTAATAAATTGGAATGTCATTAAAAAAAATTTTTTTTACTTGAAACACTTCTAATTCCATGTTAATTATAATTTTTAGCAGATTTTTTTTACCAACACACCTACTTATACCATTGAACTTCACTCCCAACATTGTCTCCCTCCGGAATAAATTATTCTCCACTATATGATTTCTTTCCCACTGCTCCCCAATGATTTCTAGTTCCCCATTCCCCCCACTGCCAATGAATTCTTACCCATCCCTCCCAATTCCCATTGTCTTCTCCTACCCCCAACAAGAAATTCTTTCCCACCCCCCCCCCCCCCCCCCCCCCCCAAATCAAATCACCACCATCTGCATACTCCCTTAAAGGGATGCATTAAATTAGTATTAAAATTACTCTTGGTGTGTGTTTTCTCACTTTAACCAAGGTGAGTCGTCCATGCCAATCCTCGATGACTGGAACCACACCTGTCAACCTCTTAAATGCAGTGTCATGAGTAATTCTAAGGGAAGCTGCTCCTCTGACTCTAGCTGCGGTAAGTTGATCACCACCAATTAAAAGTTGATGGTACTTTGTGCCATCTACAGTTCTCTCTGTGCCATCCTGAAGTGTCACTGTTTGCTGTTGTTCTTTCTTTGGAATGTAACGTTCATGAAAGTCTTCCAATATTATAGCCATCTCATCCAGTTTATTTTCATTGAGCAGATGAACTCCAAGAGGAACCTGAAATAATATATATAAATAAAATAAAACTCAAGACAATAATTTTGAAGTCAATACAACACATTGTTCTCCTCATAAGGGGCAGTAGCTACAACAAGCAATCACTGAAGGTATTAATTATTAGCTAAAGAACTTCATAGAAATTTGTATAGTGGTACATGTGTTCACACATTTTACTACTTGTTTGCACTTTCTATATTAACAAATTAATCACAGCAAGAGAAATTAAGTGTCTAGATTCATAGTTTGAAATACCACGATCTACTTTATTACTCAATATAATACTTCCACCATGAAGACCACATAATCCAAAAGCTCTGGTGCATGTATTCTATTAAAACCACTTCTGGTATATAGTTTGCCCTATTGATGTAAATAAATCCTTATTTTATGCAAGGTTTATTTGGATGGTATATGCCATGTTACATCTTTTGCACAATTCTGGTACTCATCCATATGCTCAACCAATATTCTGAAAATGATTAACATAAAATACTTATTAGATGAGTCTCGAGTACAATAATGTGAAGACGTAAATGTAAAGTATTTTCACAAGCCGAAGGCAAGTGAAATACAACATGACAACAAATATTCCCTTAATTATTGTTACTTAACCAATAACAATATATTTTCATTAATTTCACTCACTTCTATGCACAGATGATTAAATTGAATACTTGTGATACCAATGTATTCAAGTTAAAGTGTATGAAGGATGTAATAAATACAAATATCAAGGTGCAATAAATTGCTGATATTTTAATTTACAAGGGTGCAATTTATACATTTATTACCCCCTGAACGGCAGCATATGAATGGAAATGATGCAGTGATCTAGTCTGATGAGTTAGCCTTTGCAATGATGGTCGCACATTCTTGTCAATGTTATCACCAACTAATTTAAAGCCAGACCACTGCATCTCTGAAACTAGTGGCAAAGAAGTGCAAGATTGAAGAGGTATTTCAGGTGCTTGCTGACTTGTGCAGTTCGTTTCAGAGTCCACTAGTTTGCTCCCTTCACACTGTCTACACTACATCACTTGTGCTTCTTGATTGGCCACTAGTATATCCGTTGCTGCTTATATCTAATGCACTAGTACAAGAAATTGGGCTAAATTCAGGGGCAACAGGAGAGGATGACATGTCATAATCAGAGTCAGAAGATTGAGATAAAGCTGTTTGTCCTTTGTCTTGTGATGGAATCTGAATAGTAAACACTTCATTCCATATTTTTCAGTTAAATACACATTACTTTTTCTTACCATTAATTTAATGTCCGTCGTCTAACGTGTTTGGAGGAAGGTAGGGACCGTAGTGCGAATTGGATCTAATTACTGCCAACAATTCACACTCATTATCATCTATTCATGATGCGCTAATGATTTGTATATGATAACCACCCACTATTACTTATCTGTTTGGAGCGAGTTGCTTGCTGACTCCAGCTTTTGGGGGTTGAAGGTGGTGTCTTCACCTCCTGACCGTCCCTTTTTTATTTTTTATACTGGGTCCCAACCTGTCATGCCCGCTTAGACTGGGCAGAGAATGTGATTGCAAGTATGGCTGTGAATTATCCTTTTTCCTGCCACCTGTGTTATTGCTATCATACTGACATTATTGCCCCGCCACCATAGATATTGCTGTACCCGATTTATTACTACTAGCTATAGTTATCGTTTTAAACTTTTATTATTCTTATGCCCCCCCGCCTACTGTTTGTAGAGTCTTCTCGGAGTGCTTTTTAGTGGTTGGGTGGGTGGGTAATCTGTTTGTTAGCTGCTAACTGGCTACTCCTCGCGTCTCTGCTGTCTAATGGGGTGCCGCGTGTTCGGTGATTGAATACCCATGCGCGGGGTCCCTACCCAGTACGACCCTTACCTGCCGCGGGCTTCCTCCCTCCATTAACTCTGTTTAATGAGTAACATTAAACTCCATTTAATGTCCGTCGTCTAACGTGTTTGGAGGAAGGTAGGGACCGTAGTGCGAATTGGATCTAATTACTGCCAACAATTCACACTCATTATCATCTATTCATGATGCGCTAATGATTTGTATATGATAACCGCCCACTATTACTTATCTGTTTGGAGCGAGTTGCTTGCTGACTCCAGCTTTTGGGGGTTGAAGGTGGTGTCTTCACCTCCTGACCGTCCAAAGGGGAGGGGAAAACGGAGTTTTTCCCTTCCCTACCCCCAAGGCGACTCTCCATCTCTGACATCTCCCTATGGGATTCCTACACAGTGTGTAACTAGGTGTGGTGCGTGACATATCGGAGGAATAACATTCTACGTGGTGTAGATACATCTCCCCACATGCACATCACATACCCCTTAACCCGTCGCCGCGTCGTTTTTATTTTTTTTTTATTTTTTTTTTATTTTTTATATATAATATATATAGCCGGAATAGATACAGAATGATTTAGTGTGTGAAGGCCAGAGTGTTATTCTGAGTGATCACGTGGACGGTCTACTGAACCTGCGAGAGCCTTCGAAAACTGGGCCAGCTGATCTCTAGGTGTCCGGATGTACACAAGAAATGCCGCGCTGTTCCATCGGCCAGGCATGCGTATGGTTGAGTCCTCAATGCCAGCCTTCGCTGCAGTAGTGGCCGCCCCAATACGAAAACTGTGCCCTGCAAACTGATCTTGAGGCAGACCGACTGCTGCCAGAGCTTCCCGGATGACATCTGTGAACCTGGCTTTCGTCAGTGGCTTGCCATCTTCGAACTTGAAGAATGGACCATCTGTATTCCCTCTAGTGACCATGTAGGCTAGTACCGCTGCTACTGGGCAGAGATCTACTGCTGGTAGACCTGATAAAGATGTCTACCCCTTTCCCTAGTTGGTCTGACTTTGATATCTTTAAGTTCACTTTGATGACTTGAGGAGATGCTGGGTTGTCTACAGTTACATCTCCCCAGGCCAGGTGCCTCGATGGGTTAACGTAGTGCAGGATGGTACTGTGATTTCTCCGGCCCTAAAGAAGCCGAAAAAGCACAGAGTTGCAGCTGCCCAGGTCATGATCGTATCATAGTCTCTCGCTTTTGGTCGCATATATGTGTGGATCTTTGCCAGGATTGCAGGCGTGATTGGCATCCTGATTCTGGTTTTGGCTGTAGCCTTCTGTGCATATGTGCGCTGGATCCCCGCTTGGACGAGTCGCAGGCGGGGTAGTGACGAGAATGCTGTCGGTTCCGGTAGTCCCAGCACTATCTGCATGTGTCGAATTCCGGCTAGATATGTTTTTATTGTTTGTGGTGATAAGCCTTTAGTTGCTAGGTGTGCTGCAAAGTAGCATAGGATACTTTCGGAGACGGGGAAGGGGGTCACGATGTCGAACATAGAACAAAACTCTGAAAACTTCTTGAGGGCGGAGTTATATGTTTTCCTTGTGGATTAGGCTATGCCCTGAGAACAGAAGAACTGAACAGTGTTGCCCAGCTGGGGGATGTCCAGTCCAGATTGGGATGAAGCAGCCACTGCAAAAGAGAGGTGGGTAGTAAAGATGGGGTACGATTAGCATTCGGCATGTGACTTAGGAATGATGGCAACCTGTTTCTCGACAGGTCATCTGCTAATACATTGTGTACCCCTGGTATGTGGGTTGATGTTAGGGAGAACTGAAAATGGGCCTCCACAAAAAATAGGCATCTCAGTATCCGCATGAGCACGACATCTTTTGCGTATCGTGTGTTCAGTACTGCTACTACCGCAGTATTGTCACACTGTGCTAGAACTCGTTTTCCTTTCCATTGTGCTCCCCAGATAACAGCCGCAATTACTATGGGTATCAATTCCTTGGCTGCGATATGCCAGTCCTGAGTCCGCTGGTCCCAGGCTAGCTGGAACCATTGTGTGTTGTGCCATGCCCCGCAACCCCATTGGCCTGATGCATCTGATGTGAGGGTCGTCTGTGGGCTCTCTTTGCTGACCAACAGGGATGATCCATTCCAGTGTGCCGCAAATACATGCCACCACGCCAGGTCCGCTTTGAACTCGCTGTTGAGACGAATGTGGTGGTGTCTCCTCTTGGCCACATTGAGGAGGGAAATTACCCTCCTGAGAAATGACCTCCCCGGTGTGATCACTTTGCATGCGTGTTGCATGGTACCTATCAGCGACTCCAATTCTCTGCGAGTGCAGGACCTTTTCCGAAGCCACAGCTTGACCTCTTCCATCAATCTCTGTAGCTTGATTGTGGGAAGGCGCAGTTCCCTCTTGTCCGTGTCGATAATTATCCCCAGAAATGTTATGACTGATGTAGGTCCGTCCTGCTTCTCCTCTGCCAGCGGAACCCCTAGATCCCTACATGTCTGCTTGAGGGAGCAGAGACTCTCACTACACTCAGGCGACTCTGCTGCGCCTAGCACGATAAAATCGTCCAAATAGTGGAACACGTGTTGGACTCCCTCCTCTCTAACGCACCATTCCAACCCATCTGCTAATGCATTAAATATCTTGGGAGCAGATCTGAGTCCAAATGGGAGCATGCCATCCACGTACACTGCACTCTTCCATTGCATACCTAGGTAGAGGCGGTCTCTTGGGCATATAGGTACAAGACGATATGCTGACTTGATGTCAATCTTAGCGAGCAGGGTCCCCCTGCCCAGAGACATGGCTCTTGCTGCCACTTGGTACACTGTCGTATACACCATAGAGCAGTGGTTGGGGTTAATGCCGTCATTTACGCTACCACCTTCGGGAAAGGACAAGTCTGTAATCAGCCTCCACTTACCCGGTTGGTACTTCTTGGGGATTACCCCGAACCTATTGATGTGGGCTTCTGGGGCTGATGCACGTGGGAATGGTCCCAAGATATTACCTGCTTCGAGCTCCTTCTCCAGGTAGTCGTCAATGACTTGATGGTTTTTCTCTGCCGACATCATGTTCTTTTTTACTGGCTTGAGCCTTGTGGACTCGGCCATGCCGATGTGGAAACCGTGTTCCAATCCAGAAATGATGTAATCGACATAGTCGGCATCTTGGTGATGTCATAGCCTCTTCTTCCATACGGCGATGTTGAGTGGCGTCTTGACTGACGCCAGTCGGTGGTCCTGGGAAGCTCTTTTGCAGTTGTGGCTATCCAGTGCTTTCAGATCCCTGGTGTATCGGTAGTAGCCATCTGGACCTATACAGGTGAGACTATCTTAACTCTGGATACCCAGTGGCAATCATTACTTGCCCCTTTTCTGCTATCCTCCTACCCCAGCTCATTATAACACTAAAGGTTGACCATTAGCGATCGGCACGTTATACTTCTCGTGATTGTTATTATTAGCTATTATTCTTATACATTTCTTTATTTTATTTTATTTATTATTATTATTATTATTATTATTTTATTTTATTTTTTTAAAGTTAAGTTGACAATTCATCATCAAATATCAAGCAAATATACGAATGTTAAACCTACACGAAGTAGGTGGTCACGCCGAAGCGGAGGGTGCAACAAAAATTAAGATAAAAGAAAACACAATGTACTAAACCAGTCTATTGTTGCATGTATATAGTCCTCCTATTGTTCGGTCCGTCACTCGGACTATTTCCGTCCTCGGAAGCGAGGTGAACTTGGTCGACTCATCTTGGCAGGTGGTCCGCTCCTGCTGCACTGGGCCACTGGGTGGTTGCCCCTGCACTCTGTGCACCTGTGACTAAACCTGCACGGGCTATAGTGACACTTATTGCCGTACTTTGCGTTAAACAATTGGCAGAGGTGGGTGGAAGCCGTTTGCCTTGGCTTTACCCGGCGGCTGTCCGGTGCTGCCTGACTCTGTGGGGACTCGGGGCACTCCATCTCTAAATGATGCTCGCTGCCGCAGGATGTACAACGACGCACTGGCCTGGCTCTCCCCGTAAATGTTTCGTTGTACAGGGAGAAGTCCACCTGCCCCCACTCAAGCGACTTCGTCAAGGCTGCCTTCCTGCGGAAGCAGGTGTCATAAATGAGCCAGCCGTCCCCGGCAAATGACCTATGCGCCTTGACAATTGTGCGCTGATAAGCCATGAACTGGGGGGTCTTGTCTGGGTGCTTTGTAGATAGTACAGTGACCATGGATGAAAAACATTCCACCCATACCAAGATGTCTGTTACAGGCCCCTTGCGCTGTGGTCGTCGGTGGCAACACTTCTGCTCGTCATCGTCCTGTGTACTCCAATTACCCTGAACCATCTCGGCCATGTCGACGAACTCAAGGGCCAGTATCTTTGCAATGATTTTGGTTGACAGGGATATCCCAAGCAGACTTGCCGGTAGCCCTGTGTCCATGCCGGTTGCTCTGGTGGGAGCAGGTATCGTGAGTGATGGGACAGACAATGCCGTACTCAGCGGCGTAATGGGGACTGATGCAGCTGGGGACGAGAAAGCCGGCAGATCCCTGAGTGCTGCTGCTGGTGGTAGCACTCCCATGCCTGTATACACATCAAATAACTGCTTGTTAATTCCTGCAAAATTGTCGTAACAACATAATTCCCAGGGGTACTCGCCCCTGCACGACTGTTGATACCCCGAGCCCTTCTGGTATACGCGAGCTTTGGTATTCCTGGTGCTAAGCCCCTCCCACAATGCTACTGGGACTACATTGCTCCGCGAGACCACTGGGACTACATTGCCCCACGAGCCCACTGGGACTACGTTGTCCCGCAACACACTGGGACTACGTTGTCCCGCAACACCACTGGGACTACGTTGTCCCGCAAGACCACTGGGACTACGTTGCCCCGCCAGACCACTGGGCCTACGTTGCCCCGCAAGCCACTGGGACTACGTTGCCCCGCAAGCCGCTGGGACTACGTTGCCCCGCAAGCCACTGGGACTACGTTGCCCCGCAAGCCACTGGGACTACGTTGCCCCGCAAGCCACTGGGACTACGTTGCCCCGCAAGACCACTGGGCCTACGTTGCTCCGCGAGACCACTGGGACTACGTTGCCCCGCAAGACCACTGGGACTATGTTGCCCCGCAAGACCACTAGGACTACGTTGCCCTGCTAGACCACTGGGACTACGTTGCCCCGCCAAACCACTGGTCCGGTGGGACTACTGGGGATACCACTGTCCAGCAACCAACTGGGCTATGTCTTACCGCCCCTGGTCCAGCCAGCTAGTACTGCACGATTATTAGGACCATGCCATTGGGGCTACAACTTCTATTAGGCCCCGATCTAGCGCTTTTTTTTTTTTTTTTTTTTGGTTTAGTGACCCTTACTACATTTATATTATTTGGTGCCTGCCTAGTCAGCCCCTCCAGTACTATGCCAGCTAGCGATCTAGTGTTTTAATTATTTTGATTAATATGGTTGAAGAGAGGGCCAAAATGGATTTTGCTAGGGGGTACGATATAGCTTGAATTAACTTGAGAATTAACGGGATACATCCTTCATTAGGCTTTGACTGATTACCTTACTATCAGCTAACCCTTAAATACAGCTGCCAACTATGTACCTAGGGATACATGTGATTTGTGGAGACTCACTTATATTTCCTGTAGTAGGTGGAGCAGTGGTAGATGGCCCGGCTCCTCCCGGTGCTATGCTGGGGGTTGCTGTAGAAGTTTCAGCAAGCTTGTCAGCTATCAGCCTATCTATCCACTCCCTCTGGGCTGCAGTAAACTCGGTCTCCGCCCTAGGTAAGTCCTCGGATTCAGACATAATCTGTTTGTTAGCTGCTAACTGGCTACTCCTCGCGTCTCTGCTGGCTAATGGGGTGCCGCGTGTTCGGTGATTGAATACCCATGCGCGGGGTCCCTACCCAGTACGACCCTTACCTGCCGCGGGCTTCCTCCCTCCATTAACTCTGTTTAATGAGTAACATTAAACTCCATTTCACTCACTTCTATGCACAGATGGGACAAGCAGATGTTGAGAGTGTTTAAACTAGAATACAGCTAAAATAGGCAGAATAATATGAACAGTGACAATTTATTTATTCATTAATTTACATTAATTTACAACATTGGTAAAGGCACAGAAAACTGACCTTTTTTTGGTGACCCATTGCATAAAGGAGAATAGAAATTGCTCGTTATGTACAAGACCAAGTTTAGGATGACTATCTTTTAACACTTGTGAGGCTATCCAAGATATTAGTTGTCTTGACTCACTTGGCTGCCTTTTTAAGAGTAATCTGTAGTCATATTAGAAAATGACATTATTGTGTAAATGTGAATAAAAAATTACACAACATTATAATTATTGGGCAGTGGTTATTATATTTATACTCCAGTGGCAAAAAAGTGCGAGACAATTGGAATCTATTTTGTACTCCAAGTACAGAAAGGCGGATGGTTAGTGTTTCGATTTTGAAACCTGCGAGGTATAGAATCGGAGTTATTTTCCATAGCAACAGCCAATTAACCTTAATTGATTTGTGTGGGCGGACCGCGTATCCGGTGTGCCAGCACCCTCTTAAATGTACAATAATTAGCTAATTTCATCCCCCTAACTGCAGGGAATGCGCTAGCAATCTTCTAAAATCCTCCAAGTAAGGCTTTCCTTTACTGTAGACAGCTTTATATTCAACTCTTCAATACTGCTTAATTTGGAATCACACTTCTTACAAAGGACAACTAATAAAATCTTTCAGCTGTAATCCATGGGTAGCCACCAGTTCAGCATTAAGAACCTCTCTCGCTGATTTAGCAGAAGGTCCAAATAATCATTTTCTCCTTTTTTTCTCTGATCCAAGTGCAAGAGAAGCTTCGCATAAAACGCAGCTCACGTCCATAATCTCGCGAGTGGTGGCAGTAAAAAAAGTCGCTAAAATATCACACCATTAAATCCTACCGCAGCGGAGAGAAACTTGACCACAATCACCCCAGTATGCTCGACGGTACGTGACGGAAGATCAAGAATGGTAAAAACTGTAGAGACATTTTATTTACAGCATTTGAACTGAAAATCAACCGTGTGTATTGTTCACTTAGGGTTTTTTTTTTATTACAAGTGGCAGAGAGCAACGTTCTTGATGGGCTACTTGTACTATTTGCAGTGTAGGTGTTGAAAGCAAGGACATCAGTATGTGGGGGTGTTTGATGTTACCACGTATGTATGTATGTGAATTGTTTTGCATATGCTTACAGCTGATCACCTACTTGCAACAGGACTACAAATGCTCACGTGAGCTAAAAGGCTGTCTTTTGTTTGTCAAACTCAGCAGAATTAAGTTTACTGGGCTTATTAGTATACAAATCAGGGTTAGATTCACTTAATCCCCATGCACTTAGCTCATGAAGGTTATCTACTTGTGCTCCCCGTGTATCAAATCTACAGGGAATAATCCACCTGGTCTCCTTGTCTTACTAGAGATGTAGCAGCAATTGGGTGGGGATCCACCACTAAAGGGCATTTTTTTTTTTTTACCAGTTGTATAGCTGATCTTTTACCTCTTTGAATAACTACTTTAAAAAAAAGAAGAAAAAAAAGTTATAGTATTTTGTCCGGTCTGCATCCGTTGGTCTGTTTGTCAGTCTATCTATCTGTCTGTCAGTCTATCTATTTGTCTGTCTATCTGTCACGCCCTGATTTTGGAGAATACTAACAATTAACAGTTGATCTAGGTATGAACTTACTCAGGACGAAAATTTAAGACCTTATAATTGTGCTACTTTTTTTTTTTATTTCGGGCTAATCTTTTAGAAAACATGAAGCTTTCATACTGAGCTCATAGTTAATGTATTTGCTACAGTTTAAGGTACTATTTTCTATTGAGCATGTAGCTATATAGGTGTTTAATTTAAGACTCAAACTACAAATGTATGTAAGTCTATGTCATGAAAAAAATTACTGTTTATGCTTTAGATTTTTACTTTTTTCAAGTCATTATAATGATAAGTGACCCATAGTATGTAACAGGAAAAGACAGGCTAGAGCCTGTCTTTTTCAGCTTGCCAGAAAATGTTTGCTCACAGATTTGTATGTTTCAACTGCTTCTCATATGATGGTACTGGAGCAAGTATGGGAAAAATATGTTTTTTCAGTTTCACCATCCTTTGCGTAGCTGCGTAGAATAATCTCATTCCACTACTTCTCTAATCTCCCATACAAGTAATGGGTCATATGGTTAACTGCTAGGCCTAATTAGCTTGTTGTATTCTTTCTTTCATCATTGACAAGGTACACTGCTAGAGGCAATGTGTGGCTTGACTTTGTCAGGAATATAAGACACAAATAATTAATGTAAGTTTTGTCAGGAATTGCCACACAAAATAAGTTCTAAAAAAAGTTTATGGACGTGTGCATCATATGTCCAAAAGACAGAGAAAAAGAAGAAAAGAAAGGAAACAGGAACAACTTATTTTTTTCTTGTAGCCCAAAACATATCAACAACATGACTCTGCCACTTTTTATTTAGATAGTACAGTACCAAAGTTGAGATATGACAAAAATACCTTAAAACCACAAACTGTTAATTAGCATTGTCAACTTTTGTTTATAATTGAAAATGCTCAATGCTGATTGAGGTCCAGTAAAGTTATTCTTAATATTGGAATCCTTGACTAATATAATCAGCAAAAAGAACTACTATAGACACCAAAGCAAGGTTGTATCTACTGGCTGCCGGACTATAAGATAAACAAACAATAAAATAAAGAAAATCAAGGATTGACGGAGAGAGAGAGAGAAAAATAAATTATAACAATCAAAGAAAAAACTAATCCCACAAAGCAAAAAAAAATTATAAAAATAAGGGGGAAAAAAAGGAACAAAGAAAGAGTGAGAAAACTGAGAACAAAAAATCCCAGGAAGGATTTGAACCTCCATCCTGCAGGCTACCTAGTCCTCACTCAGAGTGAGTGTGCCAGTTCACCCGATGAACCACAACCAGCGTGCCTCTGGGGACCATTAGACGCCATAACAGGGCAAGAGACTCTGGGCAAGGGGGCGCTCTCTGGTCTCTGTTGCCTCTGTCATGGCATGGTTATGGCAGCACTGGGGTGGTCCATACAAAGGCTCCCAGGCTTGGAACACTAGACTGCTAGGTGATAAATATTGGCTTTATCTTGAGTGGCAGTAGTATCACATGTTTACTTGTAATGAACCAGCTACAAGGAGATAATCAGCAGGTATGTAATGAATAGGTAATTAAGTGCTTGCATATCAATGATAGTGGGGATGTTTAATGTCAGCACATCTGTTCACATGCTTAACCGCACATAACAACACCGAATATACCTTTGCTTTACTGAGGAAATGCTGTGCTGGTTTGCTAGGGGCTGTCATCTTCCTTGGTCTGCTAGAGGTTGTCATCTTCCCTGGTCTGCTAGAGGCTGTCATCTTCCCTGGTCTGCTAGAGGCTGTCATCTTCCCTGGTCTGCTAGAGGTTGTCATCTTCCCTGGTCTGCTAGAGGTTGTCATCTTCCTTGGTCTGCTAGAGGGGCAAATCTAAGCAACGATTTTCCCAACTCACACACATGTATAGGTGTTAAATCTTTGACTCATACTACAGATTTAGTATATCAATGTCATGAAAAATATTATTTTATTTTGCAAGCTGTTATAAATGGGGGCCCAATAAAAGCGAAAGACAAGCTCACTTTATAGCTTCCATAACCTGCTCACTTTTTGTATCTTTTCCTTTCTTTCAACCTCTTCTCATAGTAGCACCAGTGATTTGGGATTTTTGTTTTCTTTTTCATACCTCTTTTATGTAGCTAGTGCCTTACCAAGAATACTCCCAATGTGTGGTTTGACTGCCTATATATACATGGGAACGTCTCCTCAGGCTATTTCTTACCTCACTACTACAGTGTTTGGCCAAGCCAGGCTGGCTACCCCTGTGAGCATTCTGTCCAGCAGTATTTCTCGCACGTGATGAGTGGTGGATAGATCATCTCTACCCCTTTCACACCTGTGGATAATAGCATTTCAATACCTAACCTAAGGATATGACCAGGGTGGCTGGTGGGTCTAATCAGACCACACTCGCCTCAACTTACAAATTGCTGGCTGGTAGTCCCTTGCACGTGTATACTAACCCACATGCCCATGCAATCATTCCGCCGGCGCCTTTTGCCACGCGGGTTCCAATGTTAACCTCATTTAACAATATTAAATAGTATTCAAAGTCTCTATGTCCCAATAAGCCCTCTCATGTCCACAAATCACCTATCAAATTATTCATAGCTTAATGCAAAGAAGACTCACCGATTATCACACACAAACTAACTATTACGTACCAATAAATGTCAAAGTTGTAGGACCTAAGGAGGGGGGGGGGGGGAGAAGAAGGGGTTGGAGGCACATGCCCCCACCCCCCTCCCCCTATAGTTTGAACCTCTTTTGTGTAATTACTCAGACATGCATTAATTACAATTTAGATAAAGAAGGCAGAGGAATTAGATAATTTGAACATGGCTAGAATTATTTAGTGAAAGTGACAGGATTTTTTTTTTATATATACTACAAATATTCTACATGAAGATACACTCCCTCAAGAATGTTTTGGTGCTTTTCTACCTTCTCCCCTCACCAATTAATAAATTATTCCAATCCATAGAAGTAAAAATCGTAATCAAGATCCAAGCCAACAGCATTGAGCTTGCACAAATTTCAAGAAGTCCATTTTATTATTTTAAATCTAGTGTCAGAACTCAGAAGCAATAAAAAAAAAGCAGAGAAAAAAAAAGAAGAAAAGTCAGAAAACAAATGGGAACAGATAGACTAAACAAATGAAGTAAAGAAACAAAAAATAAGTGGAAGAGAGAGAGAGAGAAAGAATGAATCTGATGAATGAATGACATAACAAAAATTAATCGCACAACTTCAGTAGTTCTTGCTAAAAACCAAAAAACAAAAAAAAAACACTTTACAGAAAAAGAAATGCATCACTGAAAAAAGAATCGAAAGAAAGATGAAAACATAAAAAAGAAAGAGAAAAAAAAAAGCCTCAATCTAAAAAGAAAGGTCCCAGGAAGGATTTGAACCTCCATCCTGCAAGCCACCTAGTCCTCACACTCAGAGTGAGTGTGCTAGTTCACCTGATGAACCACAACCAGTGTGCCTCTGGGGACCTTCAATGGCCATGACAGGGCAAGAGACTCTGGGCAAGGGGTGCTTCTGGTCTCTGTAGGGTGCCTCTGTCATGGCATGGTTATGGCAGCACTGGGGTGGTCCATACATAGGTTCCCAGGCTTGGAACACTAGACTGCTGCTCTACCCATTGAGCTACTGGGACACCTGGCTGGCTAGGTGATAAATATTGGCTTTATCTTGAGTGGCAGTAGTATCACATGTTTACTTGTAATGAACCAGCTACAAGGAGATAATTAGCAGTTATGTAATGAATAGGTAATAAGTGCTTGCATATCAATAATAGTGGGGATGTTTAATGTCAGCACATGTTCCCATGCTTAAACACACATAACAACACAGCTAAGTACACCTCTACATTACTGAGGAAATGCTGTGGCAAATCTAAGCAACGATTTTCCCAACCCCACACACATGTATAGGTGTTAAATCTTTGACTCATACTACAGATTTAGTATATCAATGTCATGAAAAATATTATTTTATTTTGCAAGCTGTTATAAATGGGGGCCCAATAAAAGCGAAAGACAAGCTCACTTTATAGCTTCCATAACCTGCTCACTTTTTGTATCTTTTCCTTTCTTTCAACCTCTTCTCATAGTAGCACCAGTGATTTGGGATTTTTGTTTTCTTTTTCATACCTCTTTTATGTAGCTAGTGCCTTACCAAGAATACTCCCAATGTGTGGTTTGACTGTTTGCATGACACGTTGCCTATATATACATGGGGACGTCTCCCCAGGCTATTTCTTACCTCACTACTACAGTGTTTGGCCAAGCCAGGCTGGCTACCCCTGTGAGCATTCTGCCCAGCAGTATTTCTCGCACGTGATGAGTGGTGGATAGATCATCTCTACCCCTTTCACACCTGTGGATAATAGCATTTCAATACCTAACCTAAGGATATGACCAGGGTGGCTGGTGGGTCTAATCAGACTACACTCGCCGCAACTTACAAATTGCTGGCTGGTAGTCCCTTGCACGTGTATACTAACCCGCATGCCCATGCTATCATTCCGCCGGCGCCTTTTGCCGTGCAGGTTCCAATGTTAACCTCATTTAACACTGTTAAATAGTATTCAAAGTCTCTATGTCCCAATAAGTCCTCTCATGTCCACAAATCACCTATCAAATTATTCACAGCTTAATGCAAAGAAGGCTCACCGATTATCACACACAAACCAACTATTATGTACCAATAAAAGTCAAAGGTGTAGGACCTAAGGAGGGGGGGAAGGTGGTGAGGGGAGAAGAAGGGGTTGGAGGCACATGCCCCCACCCCCACCACCCTAGAGTTTGAAACTCTTTTGTGTATTAACAGAATTACTCAGACATGCATTAATTACAAATTAGATAAAGAAGGCAGAGGAATCAGATATTTTGAACATGGCTAGAATTATTTTTTGAAAGTGACAGGATTTCTTTTTATTTAATTTGATAATGATTACAAATATTCTACATGAAGATACACTCCCTCAAGAATGTTTTGGTGCTTTTCTACCTTCTCCCCTCACCAATTAATAAATTATTCCAATCCATAGAAGTAAAAATTGTAATCAAGATCCAAGCAGCTGCAGGACCACCAACAGCATTGAGCTTGCACAAATTTCAAGAAGCCCATTTTATTATTTTAAATCTAGTGTTAGAATTCAGAAGCGATAAGATATAGACAAAAGGCAGAGAAAAAAAAAAGAAGAAGAAAAGTCAGAAAACAAATGGGAACAGATAGACTAAACAAATGAAGTAAAGAAACAAAAAATAAGTGGAAGAGAGAGAGAGAGAAAGAATGAATTTGATGAATGAATGACATAACAAAAATTAATCGCACAACTTCAGTAGTTCTTGCTAAAAACCAAAAAACAAAAAAAAAACACTTTACAGAAAAAGAAATGCATCACTGAAAAAAGAATCGAAAGAAAGATGAAAACATAAAAAAGAAAGAGAAAAAAAAAGCCTCAATCTAAAAAGAAAAGTCCCAGGAAGGATTTGAACCTCCATCCTGCAAGCCACCTAGTCCTCACTCAGAGTGAGTGTGCCAGTTCACCTGATGAACCACAACAAATGTGCCTCTGGGAACCTTCAATGGCCATGACAGGGCAAGAGACTCTGGGCAAGGGGTGCTTCTGGTCTCTGTAGGGTGCCTCTGTCATGGCATGGTTATGGCAGCACTGGGGTGGTCCATACAAAGGTTCCCAGGCTTGGAACACTAGACTGCTGCTCTACCCATTGAGCTACTGGGACACCTGGCTGGCTAGGTGATAAATATTGGCTTTATCTTGAGTGGCAGTAGTATCACATGTTTACTTGTAATGAACCAGCTACAAGGAGATAATTAGCAGTTATGTAATGTGAATAGGTAATAAGTGCTTGCATATCAATAATAGTGGGGATGTTTAATGTCAGCACATATGTTCACATGCTTAAACACACATAACAACACAGCTACGTACACCTCTACTTTACTGAGGAAATGCTGTGGCAAATCTAAGCAACGATTTTCCCAGCCCACACACATGTACAGGTGTTAAATCTTTGACTCATACTACAGATTTAGTATATCAATGTCATGAAAAATATTATTTTATTTTGCAAGCTGTTATAAATGGGGGCCCGATAAAAGCAAAAGACAGGCTCACTTTATAGCTTCCATAACCTGCTCACTTTTTGTATCTTCTTCTTTCTTGTATCTTCTCCTTTCTTTCAATTTCTTCTCATAGTAGCACCAGTGATTTGGGTTTTTTTTCTTTTTCATACCTCTTTTATGTAGCTAGTGCCTTACCAAGAATACTCCCAATGTGTGGTTTGACTGTTTGCATGACACGTTGCCTACATATCCATGCTATTTCTTACCTCACTACTACAGTTTGGCCAAGCCAGGTTGGCTACCCCTATGAGCATTCTGCCCAGCAGTATTTCTCGCACGTGATGAGTGGTGGATAGATCATCTCTACCCCTTTCACACCTGTAAATAATAGCATTTCAATACCTAAGCTAAGGATATGACCGGGGTGGCTGGTGGGTCTAATCAGACTACACTCGCCGCAACATACAAATTGCTGGCTGGTAGTCCCTTGCACGTGTATACTAACCCGCATGCCCATGCTATCATTCCGCCGGCGCCTTTTGCCGCGCGGGTTCCAATGTTAACCTCATTTAACACTGTTAAATAGTATTCAAAGTCTCTATGTCCCAATAAGTCCTCTCATGTCCACAAATCACCTATCAAATTATTCACAGCTTAATGCAAAGAAGACTCACCGATTATCACACACAAACCAACTATTATGTACCAATGAATGTCAAAGGTGTAGGACCTAAGGAGGGGGGGAAGGTGGTGGGGGGAGAAGAAGGGGTTGGAGGCACATGCCCCCACCCCCACCACCCTAGAGTTTGAAACTCTTTTGTGTATTAACAGAATTACTCAGACATGCATTAATTACAATTTAGATAAAGAAGGCAGAGAAATTAGATATTTTGAACATGGCTAGAATTATTTTGTGAAAGTGACAGGATTTCTTTTTATTTAATTTGATAGTGATTACAAATATTCTACATGAAGATACACTCCCTCAAGAATGTTTTGGTGCTTTTCTACCTTCTACCCTCACCAATTAATAAATTATTCCAATCCATAGAAGTAAAAATCGTAATCAAGATCCAAGCAGCTGCAGGACCACCAACAGCATTGAGCTTGCACAAATTTCAAGAAGCCCATTTTATTATTTTAAATCTAGTGTTAGAACTCAGAAGCGATAAGATATAGACAAAAGGCAGAGAAAAAAAAAAGAAGAAGAAAAGTCAGAAAACAAATGGGAACAGATAGACTAAACAAATGAAGTAAAGAAACAAAAAATAAGTGGAAGAGAAAGAGAGAGAGAGAGAAAGAATGAATCTGATGAATGAATGACATAACAAAAATTAATCGCACAACTTCAGTAGTTCTTGCTAAAAACCAAAAAACAAAAAAACACACTTTACAGAAAAAGAAATGCATCACTGAAAAAAGAATCGAAAGAAATATGAAAACATAAAAATGAAAGAGAAAAAAAAAAGCCTCAATCTAAAAAGAAAAGTCCCAGGAAGGATTTGAACCTCCATCCTGCAAGCCACCTAGTCCTCACACTCAGAGTGAGTGTGCTAGTTCACCTGATGAACCACAACCAGTGTGCCTCTGGGGACCTTCAATGGCCATGACAGGGCAAGAGACTCTGGGCAAGGGGTGCTTCTGGTCTCTGTAGGGTGCCTCTGTCATGGCATGGTTATGGCAGCACTGGGGTGGTCCATACATAGGTTCCCAGGCTTGGAACACTAGACTGCTGCTCTACCCATTGAGCTACTGGGACACCTGGCTGGCTAGGTGATAAATATTGGCTTTATCTTGAGTGGCAGTAGTATCACATGTTTACTTGTAATGAACCAGCTACAAGGAGATAATTAGCAGTTATGTAATGAATAGGTAATAAGTGCTTGCATATCAATAATAGTGGGGATGTTTAATGTCAGCACATGTTCCCATGCTTAAACACACATAACAACACAGCTAAGTACACCTCTACATTACTGAGGAAATGCTGTGGCAAATCTAATCAACGATTTTCCCAACCCCACACACATGTATAGGTGTTAAATCTTTGACTCATACTACAGATTTAGTATATCAATGTCATGAAAAATATTATTTTATTTTGCAAGTTGTTATAAATGGGGGCCCGATAATAGCAAAAGACAGGCTCACTTTATAGCTTCCATAACCTGCTCACTTTTTGTATCTTCTCCTTTCTTTAAATTTCTTCTCATAGTAGCACCAGTGATTTGGGATTTTTGTTTTCTTTTTCATACCTCTTTTATGTAGCTAGTGCCTTACCAAGAATACTCCCAATGTGTGGTTTGACTGTTTGCATGACACGTTGCCTATATATACGTGGGAACGTCTCCTCAGGCTATTTCTTACCTCACTACTACAGTGTTTGGCCAAGCCAGGCTGGCTACCCCTGTGAGCATTCTGCCCAGCAGTATTTCTCGCACGTGATGAGTGGTGGATAGATCATCTCTACCCCTTTCACACCTGTGGATAATAGCATTTCAATACCTAAGCTAAGGATATGACCGGGGTGGCTGGTGGGTCTAATCAGACTACACTCGCCTCAACTTACAAATTGCTGGCTGGTAGTCCCTTGCACGTGTATACTAACCCACATGCCCATGCTATCATTCCGCCTGCGCCTTTTGCCGCGCGGGTTCCAATGTTAACCTCATTTAACACTGTTAAATAGTATTCAAAGTCACTATGTCCCAATAAGTCCTCTCATGTCCACAAATCACCTATCAAATTATTCACAGCTTAATGCAAAGAAGACTCACCGATTATCACACACAAACCAACTATTATGTACCAATAAATGTCAAAGGTGTAGGACCTAAGGAGGGGGGGAAGGTGGTGGGAGGAGAAGAAGGGGTTGGAGGCACATGCCCCCACCCCCCTCCCCCTAGAGTTTGAAACTCTTTTGTGTAATTACTCAGACATGCATTAATTACAATTTAGATAAAGAAGGCAGAGGAATTAGATATTTTGAACATGGCTAGAATTATTTTGTGAAA
>WLWD01005199.1_pt1 | contig 23731 bp, 27 predicted proteins | sample 6712731 | NCBI WGS metagenome assembly WLWD01 (sample SAMN12718690, study PRJNA576275) | sponge metagenome | isolation source: marine sponge | host: Mycale hentscheli | place: New Zealand: South Island, Marlborough, Capsize Point | collected 2014-11-01 | reverse complement strand
TCACCTCTTCTAGCCTCGCCTCCTCTAGCCTCATCTCCTCTAGCCTCACCTCTTCTAGCCTCATCTCCTCTAGCCTCACCTCCTCTAGCCTCACCTCCTCTAGTCTCATCTCCTCTAGCCTCATCTCCTCTAGCCTCACCTCTTCTAGCCTCACCTCCTCTAGCCTCGCCACCCACAACAAAACTGTATAATGGAGCTCCTACAGAAATGGCTATTATTACCTTGACATTCTGCTTATCCTGTGAGGTGGGTGTGCACAGGTATCCCTCTGAGTCATCTACACCAACTACGCTACAGAAGCAATTGGTAGTGTGTCCCATACCAACTGGCAAAACCTTCTCTCTTAGCAACGAGTTAATGACTGTGCTCTTGCCATTGCTGGTACGGCCAAAGAATGCCACCTTCATGTGGTCTCTCTTCAGCAGCTCAATAATTCCACAAGTTTGCTGACTCAACTGCTGCACGGGATTGGACTTGTCACCAGATGCCTTTTTGCTGCGTATATCCGACACAAAGTTCTGGGAGTCCATCAGGCGCTCTTGGAGCAGTTTAAAATAGTGTTGCATGTCTTCTTTAGCTTTAGAAAACCTCCACAGAGGAGATTCAGGATCACGCGGGCTTGCCTTGGATTGTCCCGACATTTTGAACATTGTATTACCGCCATCACCACTAAAAGAACGATTCAGGAGCTTAGGCGGTCTTACAGACCCGTCAGATACTCTCCGTACACCAGCATCCGGAGTACCGCCAGGACCCACAGTGAACGCCATCAAACAAACATAAATTCAGCAACTAAAAAGAAGATGCGCAGGTTGCAAGCAAATATAATGACTGGTAAGTGGTCGTTTTACATGCACCATTTGACCACGCCCACTGCACCATACTTCTTGTCTTAGTTAGACGTGTGAGACGTCTGAGGAATAACATACAATTGTCTGGCTACCAGAGTAACTGTAAAGCCGTCAGGTGTGTGATTTTGAGGTTTGAGGCGTCAACCGAGCTTCTCGCATCCTCCGCAGGATAATGGCTACAAGTGAACTCCAGGAAGAACGAATAAAAGAATTAATAAAAGCGTGCTTGAGGGCCAAGGAAAATGCATATGTTCCTTACAGTAACTTCCGAGTAGGAGCAGCAATACTGACGTCTAATGACAAGATATTTACAGGTAATAAACATTAGGTGTTAAGTTTTAAGAGGGAGGATTTCATTCCATTATAATCGAGTCAGGTGGGGATTTGGTCAGCATGAATATTGTTAAAATGTGACAATAGGCTGCAATGTGGAGAACTGTGCCTACCCAATGTGCACATGTGCTGAACGCTGTGCTGCTGTGAAGGCTGTCAGTGAAGGTTGCCGGGAATTTAAAGCAGTGGCTGTTTGCACGTAAGAAGTATGACAATTCTGTTGCCATGAAGTAAGTGAGAGTGTACGTGTGTTTGTGTATAGGGACAGTAATGAGTGTATTTCTCCATGCGGCAACTGTAGACAGATCTTGTGTGAGTTTGGATTGGAACAGGTCGTCATCTTGGCCAAGTCACAAGATAGCTATGAAGTCCATTCCTTAAAATCCCTCCTACCTTTGGCGTTCACTCCAGCAAAGTTGGTAACGGGACAGAAGTAACTAGCCTTTTTAAAACTGTACTCACCAATAGTCAGTGTGTTAATGTCATATTTCATGTTCACTCATTTTTTGCGCCTTAGCAACTTTCAGTATACTCATAAATCAGAAGATTGTAAAAGAAGACTGTAATAAACTGGTTATCTAGTTATAGATTCCAGACATCACAAGTGGCTGCCATGTGAGGATGCAGTTGTTATACACTTCATTGTGTTAGGACTGGTTGAGGTCAATTGAAATTCATGTTGTGGGATTGATAACAAACAAACCCACACCCCCGGCTAGGCCAGCGCTCATAACCAAGAAGAAGTAGGTAAGAGAAATCTTGTGAAGGAAAGGTAGCTAGTCGGGTGCGCTGCTGCTTAGGAAGTTAACTAATCTTATTTTGTGGTTTGGTACTGTTCCCAAGGGCACAAGCGTTAACAGGATGAGCGTTTCCTGCGGCAGCGACGACGGGAGTAGTCCAACTCCCACCGGTGGTGGGACGAAACAAGCTGATAGCGACACAGGATTACCTGACGCTTCCTCTATCAGGAAGGAAAGGCGAAGAGTTGCCAGACTGGTGAGGCAACTCTCTGAAGACTCGATCCCAACGTACGTCATGACTCCTGACTATGTCATTGTAGAGGTGAAGAAGGAAGAAACGGGAACGATCATCAGGAAGAGCGTATACGTTAGCGACCAGAACGGTACGAAGACGCTGGATTTGTACTCTGGCTGGAATCCCCAAACACAAAAACACAAACTGCCTCTACTCACTCTTCCAGGTAAAGTCTGCCAGTTAGTCACCCTTGAGAGACTGTGGGTGAGCCATAACAAGCTCACAGAGCTTCCTGCCGCCCTGGAAAACCTCACCATGCTCAGAGAACTCTTCTTGCATCGAAACAACTTTGAAGAGATACCAAAGTGCATCTGCAAGCTTCGTTCTCTGGAATTTTTGTGGTTCAGCAACAACAGGATCATGTCTGTCCCTGATGAGATGGCCAAGATGTCATCTTTGAAGAGACTCCATCTGGACTTCAACCTGATCAAGGACTTTCCCAGCTGTCTGTGTGAGCTCAATGAGCTAGAAGTATTGTACCTGAATCATAACTCCATGCAGCAAATCTGTGAGAACGTGGGAAATTTGACCAAACTGAAACGGTTTTATCTTCAGCACAACAAGATCACAGAGATCCCTGCTGGCATCACCAAGCTCACATCTGTGGAAAACCTTAATCTCGGTAACAATGAGATCCGCAGCATCAGGCGGGAATTTAAGCAATTCAAGTCTCAGCGGACAACTGCCGGCGCCGTCATATCACTTGAGAACAACCCTTTTGTCACCCCTCAGAGCAAGACCAAGCTCAGCTTGGCAGGTCTCGGAATTGCCCCTCCCATTCAGCCGCTCAGAACGAGGAGGCATTCTGACCAGTATGAGAGGGAAGCCGTTCGCCGACCTACTCGAGTGTCTCTGCCCATGACGTCTGAGGCTGAGCGAGCAATGATGTATAAGGCTGACACTCTCCCACGCATTAGTGCTAGTCACAGCAAGAAACTTACCTCCAACGAACATTGAGAATTCTGTATCATTGTTGCCTTTGAAGCGTCCATCCCATCTTGATTTCAATAGTCTTACGTCACACGCACTCAATCCTTTCAATATCACACGTTCTTGTAGAATCATCTGACATAGTGTTCTGTGGTTATTTTCACATCAACACCTCTTATTTCAATGTTATTACAACCAAAGTGTGAATAGAGAGTGAACTGATAAAAAAGTGCAAATTAGTATGAACAGAGTTGAGTGGGTGAGGTGTGAAGTGTCCAGTGACATCAGCCAGCCCGGCCCTTGTAGGTTTCCCAGGGTAGCGTCATGACGATCACAATGTGTTCCTATTACTGTCCACCACATCTCGTTGTGTGCATGTGATGTAGCAGGAGAAACTGACCACACCTCCTGCGTACATGTCACATGCACTTTACCTGGAAACAAAGACACACCTTTATCAACCCAACCAATCCACAAACCTACCACACACGTTAAACCTTAGTATTCTACAGTTCATTCTGAACGTATTAAGACATTGGTGTCTGTCCTAGTCGAGTTGGAATGTTACAAGGGCAAGTGTGGATTTAATACATTATCAGTAAGCTGTACAACAAACTCTTGCATACTTCAAATAGAAAGGGCCAATGTGTTAGCTCATAGATAGTTTTGAAGCTTGCAATGACACACGCACACACACATATACACACGCGTAAGCACACACACAACTTGCCTTCCTCATCCACCGCCCATGGGTGGCGGACCAGGACTACTTCCTCCTCCTCCGTCTCCGTCTTTTCCTCCATGTTTTATGCCACCTATCTTCCTCCTACGATCAGCTCTAAGCAAAATAATAACAAGATAGGTCAACACCACCACAAACTATTCCGCTACCATTTCAACAAACACAAAAACAACTACAGAGCATTGTTTACACAGCACTGAGTGGGAATAGAGAGTGTCAATAAATACCTGTAACTCTGAAATATTGCAAATTCCTAACATTTCACTGGCACCCAAAGTACTGAATATGCATCATACCCATGGTCCAGTACACTAGTCCACCTTACCAGACCCGCCACATACCTATGGGGGGGGGGGGGGGTTTCAGTCAAACCCCACTTTTGAGTGACTGGAAGTAAATGATTTAGCCACACCCCACATTTAGCTTGTGGAATACCATCTACTCAATCATGTCCAAACCTGCAGTGGATTGTCTGCTATATATCTCCCCAGATATACATCATACTCTCTATCTGGATGGCAAGTCTGATTCCAAACTACATGGTGAACTTTGATTCTTGGCTACAAAACCTCGCCTTCATAACGGCATGAGTATAGCTAGCTATGCTACATCTCTTCTTATATTATAGTGTGTCATAATTAAATAACTTGTAGGACGAAAAGCCTGTTAAATGGTGCACTGTTTGTGTACAGCTTGAGTAGTGGTTGGAAGCCTGGTTGTGCGAGAATGATATAGCGCTAGCAGTTCATCACTCATTACTGAAAATCAATAGCGTTCAATGAATTAACGGAAGACTTAGCACTTGTAGTTTAACCACTTGTTGCTGATAATCAACAGAATTTAGACACAGAACTGAAGACCAAGTATTACCTTCAGAGGAAACAAAAGTAGGTGTGGTTTTTTTAGCCTATTCTAAATCATAACCCCCTATGCAAATGCAAACTTCTGGCTACGGCTTGCACTAAACTAGCCGCTGAACTCACTTTCCAGTTTGCCTATATGTGGTCTCATGTTGGCCTGATGAGTTAGGATTGATCAGAGTCCTCACACTGCAGCAAACCAGAACTGTTAAAATAGCGATGTTGGATGTTGATGAATTAACTCACAATAGAACAAGGAAGTTGACAATGGCCCAGAAAAGATCAACAAGACCTTCCAGCGACCAGTACGACTTTCTCTCCACTACTTTACCTGAATAAAGAGTGCTATATTTTAATACCCTTATAATGCATATACTGAAACTCACCTCCAGATAAGTACACCATTTCGTAACTGTTACTACTTACACCGCACTGGTTAGTTACTGTACCGCCTTGTCGTAGTTGTTTGTCCACGTCAGCATTCAATCGGAACTCCACCCATAAGGCGTGTCATGCAACCTTACTACTATGGCGCTACTTTACCTTTTCTGAAGACACAAATTCATGTAGAATGATACTTTACCTAACGAAATCCAAGAGTTTTCTTGTACAGTAGTCCCCATTTTTAAAAATTATTATTATTATTATTATTATTATTATTATATTATTATTATTATTATTATTATATTATTATTATTATTATTATTATTATATTATTATTATTATTATTATTATTATTATTATTATTATTAAGGATGCTTCATACATTTTTAACCAAAAACCATGATGTCTTGCAGTTCCAGCCTACTCATGAACGGGAGAGAGCAGGTGAAATGCTAGTAGCCTTAATCTGTGGTGTAGTTGTAACTTGTGGCTGTTGTTTGTATGGTATTTTTATAATTGTATGCAGACCTATCAGACTAAACTGCCAGAAGCTCACTATGATAGGTTTGGTTGGACTGCCACTAGAAAGGATGAGGTGACTTGGCAATGGTATTCATGATGTGGCAGATGGTGGTTGCGCCACTCTGGCAATATCCTGTATCCTACACTGTTGTTCTGGCTTATGGGAGATATAATGCATGAATATCAATAGTTATGGTTTAAACTTAAACCTTACAAGAATCATGGGCCCTATGACTATCATTTACCAGTATAGCACGCTCTCCAATATTAGTAGCACGCTCTACTACACTATATTGAACATCGTACTTGACGTGACCTTGCCTGACACTGGTTACTGAGCAACTGGAATAGACTCACTGTAACACAACAGTACTGGCTGCAAATTAGTGTCAATTGATGACAAACACACAACAACCGATTCTACCACATACTCCATTCAGGGGCAAAGGAAAAAATAACATAAAAAGTACTTGTAGTGACAATGACCTGAACAGCATGTTTAGTAAAGTGATCCAGAAGCATTGGACTAAAAATAAAAGTTTATGATGCCCTCTTGCTCAAGTGCATGATGAGATTTGTGCTGCCCTGAGGGACCATGTTTGAAAAAGAATGTGAACAGCAAGAGAAGGAAGTGAAGCTCAGTGCTAGGACAGAAAGATGAATAGTTCAGAGGTCATCATCAGTGATGTGAATATTTCCTTCAGCTTCTCTGTCATCATACTCCACCAGTCTACAGCCATACAGACCAGCGGGACGAGCTTCTATTGCATCTATCATGCACCATTCTTCACTCTCCGCATCCTGTACCTGAATATAAAAATCAATAAATATAACTCTAAATAAATAAATGTATAATATATATACATATATTAACTGATACATAACAATTTACTTGCACAAGCACAAACCTGTTGCTGGGCATCCGGGCTTCTCTGTCTGGAATACTTCTCTCTGGAGCACTCCGTATCGGAGCTGTCCTCACATGCTACTCTCTTGCGATTTGCTCTCTTTTGCTTCGGAGGAGCTGCAGCATGACTTGGTGAAGGCGTCTCTTCTGGTCGCTTGCTTTTCTTCTCCGGGGTTACAGGGTTGTCTTCTGGCTTAGCCGTTGCGCATATTGTCGCATCAATTACCAAGTATTCCTCGCATTCTGCGATAGTATAATGACCTCTGTCATCCTGCGTTATGCTAGCAGTTGTGCTGGCCATAATACAACTATACTTATTGACACCTACAGATAAATACAAGACCTGAACTACAAAACGTATCAAAATGGCAGCTTGATGCTAGTATTTATAGACGCCTACTGCGAAAATTCGAAAAATTTAAAATTTCGAATCAAACTGAATTGCTTAATTAGAATCGCAGCGTGTCATATACCCTAATTATTGCGCGCTGTGTGTCTGGAGGGGAGATCATTATTAGTGTGGGAGATCATTATTAGTGTGGAAGAAGGTTGTGTGCAGTCATGCCCCCTCCTTCAGGTGATGGTGAAACTCTGGACGACATAGAAGACTGTATAGGTCCGGAAAGCTTAGGACCTTTGGAGCGTTTGAGGGCTGAGAATAAAGTACTTCCAAGGGCTTTGAGGAAGAAAGCAGTGTTGCCAGAACGACCACAGACAGAGAGCTTCATAGCTGGTACTCAGTCGATTTACATCAAGACATGGGGTTGCTCTCACAACAACAGTGATGGCGAATATATGGCTGGTTTACTGGCAGTTAATGGATATAACATAACTGGTTAGTCTGCTTGTGCTCCTAGTTTACCTAAAACACTGCAAGGACTGCCACTGATACTCAGTCAGTACTAGATAGTTTGATATTCACATTTGACAGGAGGACATGATTGCCTTGGTCATGTGTTTGCAACAAGGCTGAGAAAGAATTGAAAAAAGGTATAGTCATGTATTTACTGAAGTAAAGACTCCTTCGAAGAACTAAAGACGTATTGACATACTGTTGGTCTCTTGGGGGCAATCATTCAGAGAGGGGAATTATGTCAGCCCTGAAGCATGATCTTCACTTGTGTTATATTTGATGCTATATTCTTACCTATACCTTTCTCCTATTTCTCAGCCTATTATTGGCGAGCGAGCGTAGCGAGCGAGAGACTTACAGGGGTAACACAATTGAAAATCGGGGGATGTTTGTTTATTTATATATATGTTTGGACGTACGTAAGGCATTTTTGTACTTTGACCCTCGCGTTTTTGTGTTAGTTCGGTGGTCGACCCTGTCCCAAACTTCACTAAACAGAATCCTCTGTTTATCGATCAGTACCCATATCACCCTAGAAATTGAATTGTTTACCGTTTTGAATTCTTTTACGGGTGCAGTTAAAACGTGAAAACTTACAGGACTTCCATTTCTATTCGAGTTAGTGGCGGTGGTAAGTCAATGCGCTCTTTGGCATGGTTATAAGCCGTACGCAACAGTATTTAGTTGAAAATACATTGTCCATTAGACTAACCGCGAAGGTAAGTCTTGTGTAGGTGTATGTCCAGTTGTGTCAAAGCATTGTGCTTTACAGCCACGATATAGCTAAAGAATATCACAAAGAAAACGTTTAAATAGCGTGTATTGTTTTGTTGTTGTTGTTTTCCTTCAATTCAAACAGTTGCAGCGAGTTGTTACTATGGCACTGAAATCCCTTTACAGTGTATGCGTAATTTAATAACTCGACCTTATTTTCGGTAGCTTCAGTGTTTGAAGTCAAAATCATTCATATAAAAATAGTATAGTCTTTATGCTCGCTCGCCATTTGTGCTCAAGCACATCACTAGTTATATTCAGTAGTTAGTTGTATTCTCTCTCTTTCACAGGCTTTTTTTTTTTTTTTTTTTTTTTTTTTTTTTTTTTTTTTTTACAATACAGAATTAGAAAGTGTTTGGCTGTCTCAGGGAATCGAACCCAGGACCGCTTGCTTAACATACACTATGCTACAGTCTCACTCTCAACAGGCCAGTGGAGTTGTTTTTCAAAGAATATCTTTATCTGTGGATTTTTTTTACTCTAAACTTATCACTTCCAATCACTTACCGGTAGTGTAAATATAGAATTGAAGTGTTTGGTTGTCGTACCTCAGGCAGAGTGTTTGTGCTTGAAGATGAACTATGAACTATCCCAAAGTGTATTGAAAATACTTGTCAGATTATGAGTGACTAAATATTAAGTGAGTCGGCATGTGTACTGTACGTCTGCAATGATATACTACTCTGTAGAGTTCATTCTGTGATTAGAATATTGTTCAGCCTCAACTTACAATAAAGTTCTAAATTTTCAACTGTAATGATATTTATCTCTTAATGATAGTAGTGTTTATCTCTTAATGGTGGTAGTATTAGTTTTAATGATTCAGTCTTTCTCGGCTGAAATAATTATAATAATAGCAGCTGAAGAAATGGAAACATCAGGTTAAGTTTAATTAACAATATTGTCTGTTAGAATGATTAAAAAATTGCTATTATTTGTTTATTTGTTTGTCTTTAGATTCTCCACTTACTGCGGACTTGTGGCTTCTTAATAGTTGTACGGTAAAGGGTCCATCCGAGGACAGTCTGAAGAATTCCATTCGTAAAGGGAAGGAGTTGGGGAAGCCACTGGTGGTGGCTGGTTGTGTTCCTCAAGGCCAGAGGAAGCACTCTGATGTGCAGGGGCTCTCCGTGGTGGGGGTAAGTCACTCACTGGAATATATTATATCAAGTTGTAGGCTGCTTGTTGCAAATATTGTGGGGGTTTCATTTTTATTTAATTTTTTAGCTGATTTTCTGTCGTAATACATCAGGATCTACGTAGTGACAACAGATTTTTTATGTAATGCTGGTGGGGGAAATGATAAATCAAAATAATCCTTTTACTTTAGCCTTAGTAATTAATTAATTAACGACTAATTAATTAGTAATTAATCCAGTTTTAAAATGTAGTTCTAGACTGAGTGTCTGAGTTACACGTAAAAATGAGTGCTCAGGCTAACCATACGGGAGCACAGGGTGAACTCATATGCCATCTTCACTGCCTAGTGTTGAGGTAACATCCGCTTGTACACTTCTCTGCAGCTTGATATTAATTTTAATATTCATTTTATATTAATGTAGCTATTAATTAAATTATTTACTCTTATATTTGGTGGGAACTTCTGACCACTTGATGAATTAGTACACCTCATGATAATCAACAGCAGTGACTTGTTTGCTGCCTATTGCTAGACGTTGCCCGTCCCCAACCACATGGAAGTACTACTCATTGGGGATGTGCACACACATACATATTGCCGTGTACTATGACCTTTGCATCCAGAAGTAATGTGAATGATATTGGATTATTTTCTTTCTCCTCATGCTCTAAATATTCACTCTGTACGTACATTACGTGCATAATGTGTGGGACTTCACAGAAAGGCTTAGCATCAGAAGTAGTAAGGGCACACCAGCAGACCACACCTACTGTGACTGTGTTGTACATAGATAAATACAGCCCATTGTGCTTCAGATAGATGTGTAAGTATGTGTGTTTGTGTGTTTGTTGTGTCTAGGTACAGCAGATAGACAGAGTTGTTGAGGTAGTGGAGGAGACTCTTCAAGGACGGGCAGTGCAACTGTATGGTCAGAAGAAGGATGGAGGCAAGAAGATGGGCGGGGCTCCGCTAGACATGCCCAAGATTAGGAAAAACCCTCTTATTGAAATTATACCAGTCAGCACAGGGTAAGTGGAGTGTTCAGGTGGGCATTATCAGGAACTAGCAGACTATGTGTTACATAAGCATTTACTTCACTGTTCAGTCAAGTATTTTTACTCAATTTATCAAAAGTATTTGAGTACTTCATGAGTACTTGATGACCTGGTCCAGGTAGAGGTTTCAGCAGTGGTAATGACTGCGAACCAGCAGCCGGTCATGTATCACTACATGATAACTGAATAAATTTCTGTTCTTCTATTTTGTATGTAATTACTACTAAACATTATCATTAGAACCAGCCCATTGTTGAGTACACACATTGATACCAACTGTAAACTTCTTTCATAATACTCTGCCTAGATTCTTTAATTACAGTTTACCAGTTATAGTGATATCTATAACTGCACGTGTGCAGTAATCTGTGGACTTCAGTGTATCAACACTACAATGCCAATATGTAGGCTGGAACCATAACAGTTGTACAGTGTCACTTAAATGTGATTGTCCACTCACTGGTTATGGCCATTGTGAAATCATTTGTGTGTTGTGTATGAAGTCTTAGTGATTAGTGTACTACACTTGGGTGGATGGGAAATGATGAGATCTGTTGAAATTTATTATTTGTGCCACCTCCCAGGGAAAGGAGGTAGTAGATGGTATTGGAGGCTCAGGACAGTTGGAGGTGTTGGGCCAGCCAGTGTGCAGACCTTGGGAAGCAACTCTGCCCTAACATCCACTGAATCTATTATATTGTATACGTATGTATTGCTAGACAATAACTATTTACACATTTTAACATTTAAGGCTACAAAATAGTACATTCGTACAAAGGTGGGTCCGATTGACCATTAAGTTTCACTTTACATGGAAGTACCCATACATTATGTATAATATAGATAGTATACATACGTGTCTAATTGGCTCGTACATTGAAGACGGATACGCCAACCCATCTAAGCAGCAGGCAGGTTATTGAGGGTGTGTAGGGAGGGATGGCGGGTGTAGGGAGGGATGGCGGGTGTTGTGCCTGCTCTGTGCCCAGCTCATGGCAGTGTTAACTGCACTCACCGGATATGCTGAGCTAACACACGTATCTCACACCCAGATCTAGATTACTCGTGTCTGAAGTCAACTTTACTCCCTTGCAGACTCATGCATTCCACAACTACTGACTGTGTTAATCTCCACAACACTGCCAGTGGAGAGACAGGGATTGTGTGTATGTGTGTGTGTGTGTACATAGGAAAAGAATTATTTGGTTCAGTTTGTACGTGCACACACGCATACTAATAATACTCTAATATGGAATGTGTGTGTGTTTGTATGTAGTGCATACCTACACACTATACTCATAGAGTGCTTTAGGTGGTCTCTTTCAGAATAGTCCCACAGTGTGTTAATGTATTAAACTGGAATGATACAGTCTCATTACGTGTTTGTGTGTATGTTTGTGTGTGCAGGTGTTTGAACCAATGCACCTACTGCAAGACTAAACATGCTCGAGGGCATCTCGGCAGTTACCCTCCACAGGAAATTATAGCCCGGGCACAACAGGCATTCAAAGGTGGGTGGGGCAGATATTGTGAAAGCATGTTCAGACCAAGATGAAGAAATGATAGTTAAATTTTGTGTGCTGCAGACTGTGTGTGTATGTGTGTGCTGCAGACAGTGTGTGTATGTGTGTGCTGCAGACAGTGTGTGTATGTGTGTGCTGCAGACAGTGTGTGTATGTGTGCATAAACAGTTCAACATGGATATGTAATAATAGCTTCCTATTAATTGAGCTATGTAGGAGTATGGGGTTGTAATGGACTGTTATAATATGATGTCCAGTCAGATGTCCATGTAGATGTGTAATGTTGCAGAGGGTGTGGTGGAGGTGTGGCTAACATCTGAAGACCTGGGGGCGTATGGCCATGACATCAGTGTGACTCTGCCGGACCTTCTGTGGCAGTTGGTGGCTGTCATCCCTGACAACGGGATGCTACGGCTTGGCATGACTAATCCTCCATACATCATGCAACACATGGAGGTGAGGGGGTGTGGCTCAGGTTGTGAGGGGTGTGGTCATTGCTGGTGAGGGGTGGGGTCCAATGTATGGTGAGGAGAGAGTAAGTGGAGGTGTGTGTGTGGCATTGTGCAGTCTTGTGGGTGTGGTCAGCAAGTGACTCCTCCCACTATATCGTCATGCAGGCGATGGCGGCCATATTGAATCATCCTAGAGTGTATTCCTTCCTTCATGTTCCAGTTCAGAGTGGTTCAGACCAAGTCCTGACAGACATGAAGAGAGAGTACACAGTGCAGGACTTCACTCAGCTGATAGACTACCTCAGGGACAGGTGAGTTGTGGGAGGGTGAATCAGGGACTGTGGACCAACACACTGCATCTGTGAGCCAGTGTGAGTTGTGGGAGGGTGAATCAGGGACTGTGGACCAACACACTGCATCTGTGAGCTAGTGTGAGTTGTGGGAGGGTGAATCAGGGACTGTGGACCAACACACTGCATCTGTGAGCCAGTGTGAGTTGTGGGAGGGTGAATCAGGGACTGTGGACCAACACACTGCATCTGTGAGCCAGTGTGAGTTGTGGGAGGGTGAATCAGGGACTGTGGACCAACACACTGCATCTGTGAGCTAGTGTGAGTTGTGGGAGGGTGAATCAGGGACTGTGGACCAACACACTGCATCTGTGAGCCAGTGTGAGTTGTGGGAGGGTGAATCAGGGACTGTGGACCAACACACTGCATGTGTGAGCCAGTGTGAGTTGTGGGAGGGTGAATCAGGGACTGTGGACCAACACACTGCATCTGTTAGCTAGTGTGAGTGTGGGAGGTGGGAATCATGGACTGTGACCAAACACTGCATCTGTGAGCCAGTGTGAGTTTGGGAGGGTGAATCAGGGATGTGGACCAACACACTGCATCGTGTGCCTCAGTGTGAGTTGTGGGAGGGTGAATCAGGGACTGTGGACCAACACACTGCATCTGTGAGCCAGTGTGAGTTGTGGAGGGTGAATAGGGACGGGACCAACACACTGATCTGTGAGCCAGTGTGAGTTGTGGGAGGTGGGAGGGTGAATCAGGGAAGTGGACCAACACACTGCATCTGTGAGCCCGTGTGAGTTGTGGGGCGGGAATCAGGGACTGTGGACCAACACCACTGCATCTGTGAGCCAGTGTGAGTTGTGGGAGGGTGAATCAGGGACTGTGGACCAACACACTGCATCTGTGAGCCAGTGTGAGTTGTGGGAGGGTGAATCAGGGACTGTGGACCAACACACTGCATCTGTGAGCCAGTGTGAGTTGTGGGAGGGTGAATCAGGGACTGTGGACCAACACACTGCATCTGTGAGCTAGTGTGAGTTGTGGGAGGGGGAATCAGGGACTGTGGACCAACACACTGCATCTGTGAGCCAGTGTGAGTTTGGAGGGTTGAATCAGGGAGACCAACACACTGCATCTGTGAAGTTGTGGGAGGGTGAATCAGGGACTGTGGACCAACACACTGCATCTGTGAGCCCAGTGTGAGTTGTGGGAGGGTGAATCAGGGACATGTGGACCAACCCACACTGCATCTGTGAGCTAGTGTGAGGGTGGGAGGTGAATACAGGGGGACTGTGGACCAACACACTGCATCTGTGAGCCAGTGTGAGTTGTGGGAGGGTGAATCAGGGACTGTGGACCAACACACTGCATCTGTGAGCTAGTGTGAGTTGTGGGAGGGTGAATCAGGGGAATGTGGACCAAACACACTGCATGAGCCAGTTGAGTTGTGGGAGGGTGAATCAGGACTGGGGACCACACATTGCTCTGTGAGTAGGTGAGTGTGGGAGGGTGAATCAGGGACTGTGGACCAACACACGCATGTGGAGCCAGTGTGAGTTGTGGGAGGGGAGGGAATGTGGCCAACACACTGCATCTGTGAGTGGAGTTCGTGGGAGGTGGAACAGGACGTGAACAAACACTGCATCTGTGAGCTAGTGTGAGTTGTGGGAGGGTGAATCAGGGAATGGGACCAACACACTGCATCTGTGAGCTAGTGTGAGTGTGGGAGGGTGAATCAGGGACTGTGGACCAACACACTGCATCTGTGAGCCAGTGTGAGTTGTGGGCGGGTGAATCAGGGACTGTGGACCAACACACTGCATCTGTGAGCTAGTGTGAGTTGTGGGCGGGTGAATCAGGGACTGTGGACCAACACACTGCATCTGTGAGCTAGTGTGAGTTGTGGGAGGGTGAATCAGGGACTGTGGACCAACACACTGCATCTGTGAGCTAGTGTGAGTTGTGGGAGGGTGAATCAGGGACTGTGGACCAACACACTGCATCTGTGAGCTAGTGTGAGTTGTGGGAGGGTGAATCAGGGACTGTGGACCAACACACTGCATCTGTGAGCCAGTGTGAGTTGTGGGAGGGTGAATTAGGGACTGTGGACCAACACACTGCATCTGTGAGCCAGTGTGAGTTGTGGGAGGGTGAATCAGGGACTGTGGACCAACACACTGCATCTGTGAGCTAGTGTGAGTTGTGGGAGGGTGAATCAGGGACTGTGGACCAACACACTGCATCTGTGAGCCAGTGTGAGTTGTGGGAGGGTGAATCAGGGACTGTGGACCAACACACTGCATCTGTGAGCCAGTGTGAGTTGTGGGAGGGTGTGCATTATATTTCTATTGTTTATATTTGGCTTTATTTATTGTTCATGTGTTCACTGTACTCAGTTAACATTCATTCTCGGCTGTCCTTCCAGGAAGTGTGGATTAGATGGAATGCTTTCTTAATGCTTGTCTTCTATTGAATCCTAGAAAGACACAGCAACAGATTCTAATGCACGTGTTGTTGTCATACTCCAGTCACCTAATGGTGCAGTGAGCAAATCTATTCTTACAATGCTTGGCTCTGAAGTGTAGTTCCTCCATTGAGTCTGCATGTACTACAGAGAAATGCTGAGTGTGCAGTAGGTTTGTATCTTATAGAGATAGACACATTGCCTACACAACATGTAGGAGGTGAGGGCTACACTTGCAACAGCATCTGGGGAGATGTGCGTGTGTGTGTGTGTGCGTGCATGTGGGGACAATGACCATTCAACACAAGCTAAATATTTGGGTGTTGTGAATCTTACCTGCCATTGGTAGTGTTCTGGTGAACTGGTGACTGCCCTCTGAGAGTGAGGACTGGTGTGTGTGTGTGTGTATGTGTGTGTGTCTAACCTATGTACGTACTGCTACTTACATAGTTCAGTTGGAATCTCCAGTATTATGGATGAGTGTGTGGAGTTCTGTACAATGTGTGTTGACAGAATAATACTAAATGAACATTTTGTTTTGCAGAGTCCCTGGAATTACCGTGGCAACGGATATTATCTGTGGTTTCCCCACGGAGACTAAAGAGGTGTGTTTGTATCAGAGTTAGTGGTAGGAGCTCTAACATGCTCATTCTCTTAGCATCTTGTAACTAGTGGTTTAGTTGATAGTGACACTTGGAGGGTTTATTACTGCAACACAACATGTCCACTTGGAGGGTTTATTACTGCAACACAACATGTCCACTTGGAGGGTTTATTACTGCAACACAACATGTCCACTTGGAGGGTTTATTACTGCAACACAACATGTCCACTTGTAGGGTTTATTACTGCTACACAATATGTCCACTTGGAGGGTTTATTACTGCAACACAACATGTCCACTTGGAGGGTTTATTACTGCAACACAACATGTCCACTTGGAGGGTTTATTACTGCTACACAACATGTCCACTTGGAGGGTTTATTACTGCTACACAATATGTCCACTTGGAGGGTTTATTACTGCTACACAATATGTCCACTTGGAGGGTTTATTACTGCTACACAATATGTCCACTTGGAGGGTTTATTACTGCTACACAATATGTCCACTTGGAGGGTTTATTACTGCTACACAATATGTCCACTTGGAGGGTTTATTACTGCTACACAATATGTCCACTTAAAGGGTTTATTACTGCTACACAATATGTCCACTTGGAGGGTTTATTACTGCTACACAATATGTCCACTTAAAGGGTTTATTACTGCAACACAACATGTCCACTTGGAGGGTTTATTACTGCAACACAACATGTCCACTTGGAGGGTTTATTACTGCTACACAATATGTCCACTTGGAGGGTTTATTACTGCTACACAATATGTCCACTTGGAGGGTTTATTACTGCTACACAATATGTCCACTTGGAGGGTTTATTACTGCAACACAACATGTCCAGGTCTACTAAGAAGTACACATGCAAGTATTAACAGGCTCTTGGGAACTTTGGATCACAGGATGGCAGAATTAATAATTCTAAAGAATTCTTGTATGATCCTTAATTAGACTTGCCTCTGGGGATATTAGCGTTATGATAAACAATATAGATATACTTAATCCATGTATGTTGTTAATTTGAATGACTAATGAGTTCATCAGATGCATTCTTCCTCCCTGATCGTGCAGGACTTCCAGGGAACTTTGGATTTAGTGTCCTGCTACAAGTTCCCGAGTCTGTTCATCAACCAGTTCTACCCTCGGCCGGGGACCCCAGCAGCCAGGATGAAGCGCGTGCCTACACAGGAAGTGAAGAGACGATCTCGGGAGTTGTCTCAACTGTTTCAGTCATATGAACCGTACACCCACAAGACGGGCGAGCGCCAGAGAGTGCTGGTCACTGAAGTAGCTCATGACCAGCAGCACTATGTGGCCCACAACAAGTTCTATGATCAGGTCAGAGCTTCAGGGAGGTGGGTGCTGATATCAGAGTTGTTGTTGTTGTTGATACTTGTGCTTTAAGCATATACATGTAACTGTGGTACAACAAGGGATTTTTAGGCCATCTTAGGGCTAGGGCTATGGGGGTCATTTAGCCTCCTCCTGAAAATTATGTTTTCCCATGAAATTATTACTGCCTTCTTGGTGGCACTTGCTAAAAAAAATTATCAATTTCATGAAAATGAGAAACGCCCCTGAAATTTCAGAATGTTGATTTGACCCTCGCAAGTTTGGTTCTAAAATTGCTTTAGCTAATTGACGAGCAAGTGTAGCGAGCGAGACACTTACAGGGGTAAAAATGAGGATGTTTATATATTTATTTGTATATATGTTTGGACGTACATATGTCATTTTGTACTTTGACCCTCGCGTTTTTGTGTTAGTTACGTGGTCGACCCCATCCCAAATTGCACTAAACAGAATCCTCTGGTTTATCGATCAGTACCCGTATCACCCTAGAAATTGAATTGTTTACCGTTTTGAATTCTTTTGCTGGTGCAGTTAAAACTTGAAAACTTAAGGGACTTCCATTTCTATTCGAGTTAGTGGCAGTGGTAAGTCAATGTGCTCTTTGTCATGGTTATAAGCCGTGCGCAACAGTATTTAATTGAAAATACATTGTCCACTAGACTACCGCGAAGGTAAGTCTGTGTAGGTGCATTTCCAGTTGTGTCAAAGCATTGTGTGTTACAACCACTACTTAGCTAAAGAATATCACAAAGAAAACTTTTAAATAACGTGTATTGTTTTGTTGTTGTTGTTTTCTTTCTAAGCAGTTGCAGAGAGTTGTTACTATGGCACTGAAATCCCTTTACCCTGTATGCTAAATTAAAAAACTGGACCTTATTTTCGGTAGCTTCAGTGTTAGAAGACAAAATCATTCATATAAAAATAGTATAGTCTTTAGGCTCGCTCGCCATTTGTGCTCAAGCACATCACTAGTTATATTTGTATTGTGTGCCACTCTACGGACTACCTATAAAGAGGTTATTTGTGCACCTACATGACAAGCAGCTCCTGAGAGGTTGAGGAAACAGCCTGTTCCCATTGCTGATAGGCTGATCCCACACTCTATCTCTGCCAGCTCGGGCAATGCTGAGCTGGAGCTTTAGTTATCGAGTTATGGGTCACTATGGCATCCTGGTTCCCATGGCAATCCATGCCCACACTGACCTATCTGATGCAGATGTCTGTGTTAAGTGTTGACACATGTGTGTGGTTACTACACATTCATAACAATGTTTACCAACTAGGTCCTGGTGCCCAAGGATCCAGCTCTCCTAGGACGCATGTTTGATGTGGAGATCACTGACACTGGCAAACACTTCCTCAGAGGCACAGTGCTGGGGGAATCATTAGTCAACATTCCCATCGTGGTCACGCCCCTTTTGCCGGGACAAGTGAGCGGGAAAGAATCATCACGAGTATCATCATCATCACCTGCAGTGTCAGAGTCTCATAGTCCCCAGTCTGGTGGATTGATGGACCTGAGGATCATGTTGGTGATATTTGTGGCAGTGTTGGCTGTAGGGTTACGTCTCCTTCTCTCTCCTCTACCAATCTGGAACTTCTTATAGGACAGTAGTGTACAGTAGTAGCACAGTTCAATCATTTCAGTCAATGCAATTCATCTCGCACAGTTAATGTATATTAATCAAATTCATTATTGCAATCCTCCTAAATTTGTTGCATACCAGTGAAGTGCTGTATGCTCTACTGATTGTTGGGTAAGGTGTCGTCACTAATGAGTTTAGGTAGCTGATTCTGCTGAGTCATCACAGGTCAGTTGTTTGAAAGCTAAAAAGCTGTCTAAGGATATGGATTCCAGAGGAGCTAGTGAGAGTGGAGCACATTTACTGTGGTCTCCGGACGAGGAAGAAGATATCCGTCAGGGTACTGAGGAGCAGCGCGACGAGCAGTTTCCCGGACTGAACAAAGCGCATGGATTCTTTTACATGATCAAGAAGAACCAGCGAGACCGGGACAGTTACCACCAGGAGAGGGAGGAATGGAAGCAGGTAAACTAGTGGACAGCGTCGAATGGTAGTCAAGCTAAGTTTAATAAGCTTGTGTTAATTAGTTTTATAATGTCTATTATAGGCAAGGAAGAAGCAAATGGAGAGGAACGAGAGGGGATCACGGCAACAACGCCCACCATTAGCTCTGTATCGACCTCCGCATCAGAGGTCAGGTCAACGTAATGACGGCACAATGTCCTCCCACCTGCCACAGAGGAGGATGGATCAGCAGCAAGGAATAGACCAGCAGCAACAGGGAATAGACCAGCAGCAACAGGGAATAGACCAGCAGCAACAGACGCTCCTTTACCAGTTGGAAGTTGAATTGCGTCCTGATTTTTGGAGAAAAGTAACTGTTGTGGTAAGCGAGATGAAACTTCTAAGTGTTTGCATTAAGATTAGTTACAGTGTCGTATCAGTTGGCAAGACTTGTGTGGAGGGTTATTACTGTACAGTAGAGATGGGTTCGGTTTAGTCTCGCGTAGACAGACCCTTTACCAACTGTAACCGCTACGCGGGGAAGGAAAGGGTCTGGGAACATACAATACAACGACTTGTTCAGCAGCACCCCAAAAAGGGTGCTCCAATTATCACATTCCAATGCTTGCGGTAGCCAATGACGTCACTGCCACGGCCGGGTAGCAGCTCTCCTATTTATGCTGGTACGTTTATTGCTTGCCAGGAGTGCTTATAAATAATCTACAAAAATAACTTCACCAGTTTGACGAAGTTACGCAACGTTAACACCCTCCCAGATGTGATGTTGACGTCACACAGTATACCGCAAGCTTGCTGGAATGTGATAATTAAGCACCCTTTTTGGGGTGCTACTGAACAAGTCGTTGTATTGTATGTTCCCAGACTCTTTCCTTCCCCGCGTAGCGGTTAGGGTTGGTAAAGGGTCTGGCTACGCGAGACTAGGTTCGGTTAGGCCACAAATGTGTTATCAAGTGTAATTTATTTGCAGTGTGGGGAGGAGGAAGAACTTGTAGCAGAGCTGGCGGCCAAATACCAGCTTTCTCCCGCCATTAGCTGTGCTCTCTTGCATCATATGATAGAGTTCAAACAAACTCATTTCTCTACCAGATAGCAAGTCAATACCGGTGTCTTCTAGTCATCATAATCATCATCTTCATCAACTCAGACTACCGAGATAGCAAGTCACTATCAAGTACATGTTTATGTGCCACTGAAAATGTTCCCTGAGGCACTATTTGATCATAATCATCATCTTCATCAACTCAGACTACCGAGATAGCAAGTCACTATCAGTGTCTTCTACAATCATCTCCATCACCATGAACTCGGTCTACAATTCACACTTCTCAGTTGCTAATGACTCAGCTAGCGGCATGGCCAGGAGTGCTGGAACACAACTGCATCTGTACAAGATGGACTGGCTAAAATGATGACACTTTACCAGAAGTACTAGTTGGAAGGAGATCCCAAAGCAAGGCCTATGTAGCTCGTCAAACACTATGCTGCATTTCCACTGTTTGTATCATGTGACACAGACTAGTTACCTTGCTGTCATGTTACCCATGAATTAATGAATTCTAAAGCCTTCATTTCAAAGGTCAGTAAGTCAGAGTGTGGGCTGTGAAAAGGTGATCATTTCTATGTGACCTTTCAAGTAAGCAGTGCCCACTAATTAGAAACATTCAGTTCCCAAATGTATTAATTCTACACAGGATATCCAAGGCACTGTCCTCTTCAAGGAACAGAGGTTATTCTGCATTGTGTTTATTCATAATTCAATAAAACATGAGACAACAACTGGTAAATATAAAAAGATATTGGCACCTAGTACTGTATACAAAGTTGAGTTGATTAGTAGATTAGTCGCCTTGCAGTAAATCCTCGTCGTCTGCATCCAGATCTATCCCCTACACACACGCACACACTCACGTGTCATTGCCATATTCACGAGGCATCCCTTACCTGTGTGTCGATGTCGCCCAAGCCAAAATCATCATTTTCCAAATCAAATGCATCCTATACAAAGAACACCATCATGAAGCTGATTCACACCCACCCACAGATCACACACCCACCATGAAGCTGATTCACACCCACCCACAGATCACACACCCACCTCTTCACCAGAAGCAGGAGCAATTCCAGGAGCACCTTCTGTCACAAGATCCTGAACAGGAACTGCAGCTAATTTACCCTCAGCTAACTCTGCCAAAATATTTCTCTCAGCTGGTCCCTATAAAATACCACAAGTAGTCACATGACGGTCACATGATCACACAAAACAAGCACATCCACTAATAGGAATGAATACTGCGTACATTTGTATGTGCCAGAATACTATACAGGAATAGGATGGCCACACCCACTAATTATGAAAGGCTGGTCACGCCCACTACTCACAGGTGTAGATACGTAGTTAGTTGCCGGCATGAGAGTGGATCTGCCCGTCTTCAATGCTTCCTCAGCCTTCAATGCTTCTTGCAGTTCAGGGAATAGATTCTCATATTTGGAAGGATCGGCAAGTGACGCGGCCGTCTTCTGGTGGGACTTGGCCAGACTCTCTTGCCACAATGACACAACTCTAATAATAGCACACCAAAATAACAACAAATATGTATAGCACACTAAAATTCAAAACAATTTATAATGTTCATGAACAGAAGGATCAGTAATGCTAGTGTGCATGGAGATAGTGTTAATGTGTTATAGCTGGAAGTACAAGACTGGGAGAGCAACTACTACACTTGAAACTTAAACGAGCCAGCAAGATTCGTTCCATTTAATGCTCATAGTTGATGCCAGTTGGTGGGTGAGTGAAGTGATTTAGACCTTCAACTAAGATACCAGTAACAAATACTTCTACTAATACCATACACCAACTCATTACACCTTACGGAGGACTTCCAAGAGTTGAACACACATACACACACCATAAACCCCCAACCTACACACACACACACACACACACACACCTGGATATCTGGCTGGGTAGGTAGGTCCTGCAGAAGAAGGCTGCCTCGGCTAGTCTACTGGTGCTTATCAACACCTCCAGTGCTTCCTCCAGGTGTCCCAGCAGCAGATGTGCCATGAAGGAGATGTTATGTTGGCCTTCTCCACGGGCAGACTGAGCTAGTTTCTCTAGAGTATCTGCATCTCCTGCACTGGTAGCCAACAGGAGCAGACCTCCATAGTCCTGTGCATGATGTAGACACTCCAGAGCTAGTCCAAACTGACACTTAGCCATAGCTAGGTCTGCCAGCTGCTTCCACTTGGAGTCACTCTAGACCACCAACACAAGCCAACACCAGATAAGCAGCAAACTCACTACTCCTGTCTGACTACTCCATACATACATACAGTAAATAATAACTCCTAAACGTATCATTCATAATCTACATTTCAGAGTGTTGGGATAAATGTCTCTACATTCATACTACAGGCAACATTCTATGACATACCCTCATCTAACCCTCTGTCTGTCGGTGTGTGTGTGCGTGTGAGAGAGAGAGTATCCATAGCAACACTTACTTCTAACTTCTTTGCCAACTCGTATGATGATCGCAAATCCTTCAACCTCATAGCCAACTCAAACCTACACACACACACACACACACAAACACACACAATATAAAACCGCACAACTCAATGAAAATATTCACCATCAAACACACGCCACACCTTCCCCACCCTACCCTCCCCTCTCCCCTCCTTCAGATCCCCACTCACTTGTGCTCCGGATCTGTGGACACAGCCAGTGCTTGCTGTAGGAAATTCTGCTTCTCTAAGAAATGAGCCACTCGAGTGCGCTGGTCTTTGGGAACGGTGGGCAATACCTAGAAAAGAAAAGAACAGCTATGCTATGGTTACATACAACTGGAAGCATATTATATAACAGATGTCTAATTAAAAGAACTTATGACCCTAGTTGGATTCTCTGCAGCAGCAATGCCCACACTCTTTCAGTCACACACACACACACATACACACACTGTACTTGCCACCTCCCCCACACTGGTCTGACCTTGTCTGCAGTATCGAAGTCCTTCCTCATGATGGCCGTCTGGTATTCCAATACTGACAGCTGCACGGAGTAGCTGACCACGCCCAGCTCCTTGTCACCGAGATACACACGGTTGTCTTTAGGGATGTAGCCTAAAACATACAGAGGTCTGCACACACACACACATACACACAGATGATCTAGTGTGTCCTGAGTGAGTGCATCACTGTATCATTCACATACACAAATCAACCTTATCAAATATACTCACAAAAGTCTGTCTGACAGTCAACCAGTTCAATGCCTGTACGTATAAATACTTTATCACGATACCAGCAAACACATCTCTACATCACCTGGCTCCATCACCTCACTCACAACTAGTAATACCAGCAAACACATCTCTACATCACCTGGCTCCATCACCACACTCACAACTAGTAATACCAGCAAACACATCTCTACATCACCTGGCTCCATCACCTCACTCACAACTAGTAATACCAGCAAACACATCTCTACACCACCTGGCTCCATCACCACACTCACATAGTAATACCAGCAAACACATCTCTACATCACCTGGCTCCATCACCACACTCACAACTAG